>Ga0115568_10003632_pt1 | contig 10459 bp, 9 predicted proteins | sample COGITO_mtgs_1204_FD_87296 | JGI IMG/M metagenome (GOLD analysis project Ga0115568, IMG submission 87296) | Pelagic marine microbial communities from North Sea - COGITO_mtgs_120426 | ecosystem: Environmental > Aquatic > Marine > Epipelagic | place: Germany:Helgoland, sampling site Kabeltonne...
ACTAAGGTATTCCAATCTAATCAGGCTGCCAATCATGATGAAATTATTAATGCAATGCCAGAGTCTTTTAACTTCTGTGGAGCAACTTTTATGTTTAGGTCGTCGGTATATAAAGAAATTGGATCATATCATGAATATTTTGACAGGGTTGGTGCAGAGGATATGTATTGGGTGTATCTGATTACTGAAAAGTTTAAAATTCACATTTTACCAAATCACCTGTATTATTATAGGTTTAATCCGAATTCTGTAAGCTCGACTATTGAAAGCAAGAAAAAATTATTTTCAATGGATTTGGCCAGGTTTTTAATATCTGAAAGGATGAAAACAGGAACAGATTCTCTTGCTTCAAATGACTTAAATAAATTGGAGGAACATTTAAATGAACTTAATCAACCCTATGAAAGAGACAAGTTATTATTTAAAAAGAAATTAATTCAACGATTGTTGTGGAATGGAAAGTACAGAGATGGATATATACAAGCACTATTAGTTTTACTCAGAAACCCTTTTCAGAACAAGGCATTCTACCGAGATTTATATATATATTTACCGCAATTATTAAAGCGAAATAGGACCGAAAATAACCCTTGAATATTACTAAAATTGATAATGTTTAAACTGAAAAATAGTAGGGAAGAACTTAAATGTCATAGTACTTTTATTCAGACTAAAATGGACTTGTTAAATCATTTCATTATCCATATGAATCAATTAAAAGTTGATTAATGTGCGGCATTGCAGGACATTTACACCTGAGTAAATCACCAATTCTTGATGAATTGGAAATTCATTCAAAATGTTTTGAAAGCCGAGGCCCAGACAATTATGGAGCTAAAGTTTTTAAAAATCTTGCGCTGTGCCATCGCCGTTTAAGTATTATTGATTTAGATGACCGAAGTAATCAACCGATGGAAAGGGGTAATCTTTCCATCGTATTTAATGGTGAAATATATAATTTTCAACAAATTAAGCAGGAGTTGATTAAGTTGGGGAGAACATTTGACACAACTTCAGACACAGAAGTAATTCTTTGTGCTTATGAATGTTGGGGGATTGATAAAACAGTCGACAAATTAGAAGGTATGTTTGCCTTTGCTTTGTACGATATGGCCAGATCTAAGCTCTTCCTTGCTAGGGATTTATATGGGCAAAAACCTTTGTATTGGTATTTAAATTCTGAACAACTAATTTTTGCATCTGACATACGTTTTATCAGTGGACAGGTCTCGGGTTTAGTTATAGATGATCAAGCTCTTGATTATTATTTTCAGGAATTAGCTGTGCCACAACCCAAGACAATTTGGAAACAAATCCAACAGGTTGAACCTGGGCATTATTATGCTTTTGACACAAATGATTTAGCTTTCTCTAAAAATAATTACCATAAGATTGACTTCAATAGCGATCAATTAGATTGGAATGAGTCATTAGAACGAGTTGAGATCTCGTTAGAAAAAGCAATATTGAAAAGAATGGTTGCTGATGTTCCTGTTTCATGCTTTCTCAGCGGTGGTATAGATTCTGGTCTAATTGTAAGTCTTCTAGCCAAAAACTCATTCGAGCCTGTCAACACTTTTTCGGTTGGATTTAAAGAAGATGATTTCAACGAATTACCATTGGCAAACGAATTAGCACAAAAATACAATACGAATCATTTAGAACTGATTATTGAGCCAAACATAGAGCAAGATATTCATCGTATTTTGTCAGATTTGGGTGAACCTTTTGGAGACAGTTCATTAATTCCGTCTTATTTTGTCACAAAAGAAATGTCAAAATATTATAAGGTGGCTCTATCTGGAGATGGAGGTGACGAATTATTTGGTTATCCTAGTTATGCAGATTTCTTTATGTTAGAAACCTTTTTGAATAAAGTGCCTCCCTACCAAAGGAAGCTAAGAATACAAGGAAGTAAATTGTTCTCTAGACTTGGTTTGGGCAATAATTTAGGTCGATTTGATCATTTTGTGAATAATAATCCAAACGGCAATTGTTTAAAACGAGATATGGTATTTACACCAACGGAAGTGGATTTACTTTTTAATAATCGAAAACTTAATTATACTCAAAAATATTTGGATGAGTGTTGGAGTTTTTCGAATGCTTCTACCATTACTAATCGGGTAATTGCGGGTTCCTTAAAGAGCCGCTTGCTTAATGATTACTTAACCAAAGTAGATCGTTCTTCCATGATGAATTCTTTAGAGGTTCGTTCCCCATTTCTAGATAAGGATTTGAGTGCTCTGGCTTATAGTATCCCAAATTCGATAAAGTTCAAGGGTAATCAACCTAAAGCGTTATTGAAAGAACTCGCGATGAAATACATAGACACGAATATTCACAAGCGTAAAAAGGCTGGATTTGGAATTCCAATAAACCATTGGCTTAGGAATGAACTTAAACCTTTGATTTCAGAATATTTATCTTCTGAAAAATTGAAAAAACATGGGATATTTAATCAAGCTTTCGTTCGTACTATTGTAACTGAACATTTAGCAGCGACACACGATCACAGGCACAAGCTTTGGTGCTTACTGTCCTTTCAGATTTGGTTTGAAAATCATGGTTAAGAAAAAGAAAATACTGATTATGATTTCTCAGCAATATCCTTTTGGATATGGGGAAGTTTATCTGGAACGTGAGTTGAGACACTTTGCAGAAAAATTTGATGAAATACTTCTTTATCCTTTATCAAGATCTAAGAACAAGCGAAATTTACCGACTAATGTTTCGATCAATGAAATGTTTTGCAATAGAAGCTTCAGAGTTAACAAAAAATATGCAATAAAAAAGTTATTGCCAGCAATCCAAATAATTAGTCAAGAAATTAAGTCTGCCTATCAAGGTATTGATTATTTAAAAGCAAACCGAAAGGAGTTTTTGGCTCAACTCATTATGTCTTATGAACTTGCTGATCTCTTTTTTGACAGTTTTAAAAAGCAAATTGTTAATGCGGACGTAAAATACTATTCGGTTTGGTTGGATGAAGGTGCCTTGGTTATGTCTCTATTAAAGAGGTCTCGTAGAATTGGTTCTTTTGTATTTAGATTGCATGGATACGATTTATACGACAATAGAAGAGAAGGGAACTACATGCCATTTAGAGTTTTTTGCTTTAAACAGGCTTCTAAGATTTTTGTTGTTTCAAAAAGAGGAGCGGAATATACTAGGTCTTTAAATATTTGTCCAGAAAAAGTTTTGTCTAATTATTCTGGATTAGATGATCATGGTTTTACAAATCAATTTAATGGTAAGATAAGACTAGTCTCGTGTTCTAATTTAATTCAATTGAAGAGAGTTCACTTAATCATTGACGTTTTGGGAAGAATCAAAATTCCGGTTACATGGAAGCATTTTGGGGACGGTATTGCATATTCTGAACTTGAAAAAAGGGCAAAGAAACTTCCTTCAAATGTAAATTGGTCCTTTGAAGGACGCTTAAGTTATGAGAATTTAATGGAAACTTATTCAAAAGAGCACTGGACGTGTTTTTTGCATATGTCTGAAAGTGAAGGATTGCCATTAGCTTTGGTCGAAGCAATGAGTTTTGGTATACCTGTAGTAGCATGTGATGTTGGTGGAGTAAGTGAAATAATTTCAAACGATGAGGGTTTGTTACTTGATAAAAATCCAAATCTAGACCACGTGGTTGAGTTTATAAGTAATTTATATAAAAATGCAGTTTTCAGAAGTATGAAATCTAAAGCTTCTAGATTGAAATTTGAAAATGATTTTGAGGCAGTAAAGAATTATAAATTTTTCGTAAATCAAGTTATGGATACATGAGAAGAGTTGCATTTATTTGTTATTTTTTTGCTCCACACAACGATGCTGGAACTTTTAGGAGCGTGCGGTTCGCTGAACGCTTATTGGCACATAATTACCTTCCCGAGGTATATTCAATTACGGAAGACTCTATAAAGAAGTATGGCGGCAAGTTAGACCATACAATTGGTGTGAATTTGTCAGAAAAAATTATTATTAATCAAATTGGCGATGATCAAAAAAGAGTAAATCAATGGCGTAAAATCAAACTATTTCGAATTCCATGGACATTAAATCATTTGAAATACTTAGATGTTTATTCGGAATGGTCTCGTACAATAGCGGAGCACGTAAAGGCTAGGATTGAGAAAAATGAATTTGATTTAATTTATGTTTCTTGTGCTCCAGTTAGTGCTGCTTATGAATTTTCTAAGCTTAAAGAAAATTTAGATTTTAATTTAGTAATAGACTTTAGAGATCCATATACAGACTCTTATAGTTATTTTCCTGGTAAGATAGCTTGGAGAAAAGCAAGATATGCGGAAAGATATATTGTGAATAAATGCGATTGTCTCATTGTCAATACACCTGAGGTGAAAAAAACATTAGTTAAAAGATATCCCAATTTTTCAAGTAAAATAAAAGTGATAACTAATGGGTACTAAGAAAATTAATATTGGTTATGGAGGATGGCTCCAGTATTATGAGCCTGGGATGGAGGAACACAAAAAAAATTGGCTAACAACTACTTTTTTGAATTACCGGATGGATAATGTAAATCACTATGTAAGATCGGCTTATTATATTTACAAAGCTCTCCAATTGTTAAAACAGTTAGGCAAAGAAGACATTGTCCAATTGCATTTGTGGGGAAAAATAGATAGTAGAAATCAATCTTTGTCAAAAAATATGAACATTGATTCTATGGTTGAAATTAGTGGTAAATTATCTAAAAAAGATAATTTAGAAAAATTAAATTCAATGGATATTCTTTTTTTACCATTAGAATTGGGTAAAAATGATTGCCGTTCATTATTCATACCTGGAAAGGTATATGAATATCTATTTTTGGAAAAACCGATATTGGCCTTAGGAGGCGACTCAGATGCAAAGGACTTGATTCTATCTTCTGGTCTTGGGTTTCATTTTGAACCAGAAAATCCAGATGAGATCGTCAAATTTTTAATTCAAATTTTTAATGATCGTACAAATTTGAGTTTAGTACCAAATAAGGAATTAATAGCAAGTAAGTCATTTGATGTATTGACGGGTGAACTCGTTACTGTTTTTAACAGTTTATAAGGCATTGCTATTTTGCGAAATTCATTTAATAATTATTTTATTAACGTTGTAATATTCAGTAAAGAAATTGATACTTTTATGCATGTAATACGTTTGTTTTAATGTGCGGAATAGTAGGAGGAATTGCTTTAGTTGGTAAGCCAAGGATGGAAGCTGGTGTCATTCAGAAAATGTGTAAAACTATTGAGCACAGGGGACCTGATGGCGTTGGTTATGTTTCTTCGCCTCATAATCAAATCAGCACAACGCAGCCAGAACATACAATTATTGAAAATAATAGGCCCTTCCAATTGGGGCATAGACGACTATCGATTATTGATCTTTCAAAATCTGCTAACCAACCCATGATTGATAAGTCCCAACGTTATGCCATTGTTTTTAATGGTGAAATTTACAATCATGCAGAATTGCGAGTGGAGCTTCAGGCAAAAGGAGTAGCATTTACAACAAGTCATTCGGATACCGAAGTGCTTTTGAATGGGTTAATACTTGAAGGAAAGGAGTTTTTGCAAAAATTAAATGGAATGTTCGCGTTTTGTTTTGCAGATTTAAGAGAGGATTATTTCTTATTTGCGCGAGACAGAATAGGTATAAAACCTTTTTATTATTCAATCATTAATGATGTATTTTATTTCGGCAGTGAGGTTAGAGCCCTAAGAGCAGTTGTCGATTTTAACACTGCCATTAATCACGAGTCTTTGTTTGATTTTATGGTTTTCTCTTCCGTAAAGGCTCCAAAAACGATTTTTAAACAAACCTTTAAACTATCACCAGGAAATATTATTGAAATAAATCATGGCGTGTTGTCAGACCAAATGCCTTATTGGGATTTAAAAAATATTAACAAAAGGGAATCCTCTTTTAAACAAGAAAAAGAAGAATTACTAAATCAATTTGATCGCGCGGCTCAGAGAAGAATGATAGCTGATGTTGAGGTTGGTGTACTTTTGTCTGGAGGTGTTGATTCTACTGCTAATTTAGGAATGTTAACAAGGCATTCCAATCAACCAATAAGTGCGTTTTCAATCGGTTTTGAAAATACAAGTGAATACTCCAATGAATTTGAATATGCTCGATTAGCTGCTAACCATTTTAAGGCTGATTACCATGAGACTAAGCTCACCTATGATGACTACTTACAAGATTTGTTAAATCAAATGTCACATCAAGATTTGCCCATTGCAGATGCTGCTAGCTCGCCAATATTTCGGATGGCCGAATTGGCAAGAAAGAATGGAATTAAAGTTTTACTTGGGGGAGAAGGAAGTGATGAGATATTAATTGGTTACAGCTATTGGACTCATGCCAGTCGTTATCAGAAATTATTGAAAGGTTCCAAAAGTAAGGCTAAATTATTTTCTTATTTACACGAATTACCTAAGGTTAAAAATAGGCGTACAGTTTATAAGACTTGGTACGATAAAACAAAGCAGGGATATACACATTTCGCAGGTGGATCAGAGATTAGGTCTATTGAATATGCACGATCATTGTTGTCTCCCGATCTTCAAGAGGAGTTGAAGGATTACAATCCATTGGATCAAATTCAGACTCTTTACACTGACTTCATGAGTTCTGGAGATTTTGACTATTTTGATTGGATGACTTATTTAGATTTAAGTCACCGATTACCGGAAATGCTTTTAGCGCGTCTCGATAGAATGATGATGGCTGCTTCGGTTGAGGGGCGAGTGCCCTTTTTAGATCACAAGTTAGTTGAGTTTTGTTTTTCAATGTCTAATGAATACAAATTTAAAGACGGGATTGAAAAATATATTTTAAAAAAATCTTTTGAGGGAATAATTCCAGATCAGATTTTATACAGGCCAAAGATTGGATTTGTTGTCCCATTGAATAATATTATTTTGAGCCAGGCTGACCAGTTAAATCGTCGACTGAACATGGTTAATGCTGAATTCAATCTTTTTGCACCCGAAATAACTTTAGCAAACTCATCAGATGGTCTCCAGAATTACAATTTGGTTAATTTTTCCATTTGGGCCGAAGGCCTGATTAATTCAAGCCATTAATTATAAAAAGGGAATTCATACTAACTTTATGACTAAATGAAAAAAGTATTAATTATTGTTGGGACCAGGCCGAATTTCATAAAGGTGACTCAATTTAAAAGAATTGCTTCGGAGAAACCTGCAGTAGATGTCCGTATTGTTCACACCGGACAGCATTATGACCATGACATGGCTGATGTTTTTTTTAAGCAATTTAATTTGTCGCCAGATTATTTTTTAAATATTGAACCGGGTTCTCCAAATTCTCAAATGGCCAATATCATGTTGGGTTTAGAGAAGCTGATCGAAAAAGAATTTAATCCAGATTTGTTAATTGTTCCAGGAGATGTGAACTCTACTTTTGCTGCTGCATTAACAGCTAATAAGTTGGGAATACCTTTAGCTCACCTCGAATCGGGACTGAGATCGAATGATAGAGCGATGCCGGAGGAAATAAATCGAGTTTTAACGGATGAGATTTCAGATCATTACTTTGTGACTGAGCAAAGTGGTATAGATCATTTAATTCAAGAGAAAAAGTGTGGAGCCGTTCACTTTGTAGGAAACACAATGATCGATACGTTAGTAGCATTTGACGCCAACATTGATGCTAGCGAAGTATTGCGTAGAAATAAACTGAAAAACAAGGAGTTTGTTTTGATGACCATTCATCGACCAAGTAATGTAGATGATCAAATGGGTATTGAAAAATTGTACCAACTGATATTAAAATTATCTGTACGGTATAAAATTGTTTTTCCAATTCACCCCCGGACTTCCGCAAGGATAAAACAGTTCAATTATGTAGATAAATTTGAATCAATCGAAAACTTGATTAATACTGGACCAATGGGTTATTTTGATTTTCAAAAACTGGTTAAAAATGCGGCGTTTATTTTAACAGATTCAGGAGGCATTCAAGAAGAGAGTACATTCAGGAAAGTTCCGTGTTTGACTTTACGCGCAAATACGGAAAGACCGAGCACGGTGGATATTGGATCTAATACACTTGTTGATTTCGATTTAAATGAGATTTCATTTTATATTAATCAAATAGAACAAAATGATTATAAAAAAGGTGTTGTTCCCGAGCTTTGGGATGGCAGAGCAACTGAACGTATTCTTGACATTATAATTGATAGTTGATTTACTATTTCACATACAATGATTCGCCGTCTGGTGTATATGGAAGTCAGGTTGCCGGTGTTTGCGACTATATTCAGGAAAATTCGAATCAAAAAGTAAAATTGATAGCCCTAATTTCAATCAGAGGCTTTTTTAAAAATAAGCGGTTAATACATGAGCTTTATGCTAACGCATTGGTTTTACCCATGTACCCTAAACCGAAGAATTGGAGAAAAAACAAACGATTGATTCGACTTTTTTTAAGGGGTAAAAAGGACGCAGTGATAATTTGTAGAGGTATATTTTCGAATTGTATCGCACGGGAAATTGGAAAATTTAAGTCTGTTGTTTTTGATGGAAGAGGAGCTTACGCTGCTGAGTTTAAAGAATATATTACTAAAACAGGAATAGCGGATAGTATTGAAAATTTAGAGAGGCAAGCAGTCATGGAATCTGATTTTCGCATTGCGGTTTCTCATGCTCTGGTTGCATATTGGCAAAAACAATTTAATTATCAACTCAATGACCACGTGATTATTCCGTGTACGTTAAATCGTATTAAAACAGATTTTACTGAAGCGGATGTTGCTTTGGCTCGGAAAAAACATGGTTTTGGTCAAGATGACATTGTATACATCTATGCAGGGTCGATAGCTGATTGGCAATCTAAGGACTTAATGGATGAGTTTTGTGCTCGTATTTTAAGCGAAAATAATTGTGCCCACTGTTTATTTTTATCGCAATACGACATAACATCTTTCGATGCATTCGAAACTTATGGAAATCGCATGCATCAAATGTGGGTGAAGCCTAGCGAAGTGTCGGATGTGCTTTTAGCTGGAGATTACGGTTTAATGCTTAGAGAAAATTCGATTACAAACAGTGTAGCAAGTCCGACTAAATACGCAGAATACCTACTTGCTGGATTAAAGGTCATTTTGTCGAATAACATTGGTGATTTTTCAACAAACGCAATTGAGGACAATACAGGCTGCATATACACGAAAGAATCAATGGTTTTATCAACCATTTCATTTTCAGAAAAACAGCGATTATCGGCTTTTGCTGCTGACAACTTTAGTAAAGAAAAGTATAAGGAAGAGTATCAAAAAGTAATCAATTTGGGTTTATAATTAAGGTGAAACGTTTTGACCTTATCTTCACGAAAGAATAATACAAAAGAATTGAGCAAAAGGCTGAAGTAGAATGTTATTTTAGCGAAGTTATTTATAACTTCGTGTGTATCGAAAAGCGTATTTGTTTTTCACTTCTGCGCATATTGTTGAAACTAAAATTATGGGTTTTTTTAAAGAGATTTTTATGGAAGGGCTTAACGGTCTTTCGCTAGCCTCTATCAAACTGTATCTATTTCAATTGTTATTATGTGGGTTTCTGGCGATTGTTACAAATTTTCTATTTCGAAAGAAGTACAATCGAAAAATCAGTTTTCCTTCAGTATCTGTAGCATTATCATTAGGCATTCTAGTCCCGTTTGCAAAGTATTCCACTCCTTTGGCAATTCTTACATTAGGTGTTTTGTTGTTGTTGTCTAAAGGCAATGCAGTGAAAAAACCAGAGCTACCGTATTTAATTTTGACATTACTAACCGTAATTGCTGTATCAGCAGGGTTTTATGTTTTCGCCACAGTTGGATTTACCATTGGCGCTGTATTCTTAATTCTCAGTGACTCCTTTGTTGAAGAATCAGAATAAAATAGCTAGCTCCTATGTTATTCTTGCTCTAGGAATTGCCGTCGTATCCTTGTTCTATTCTGGTTTTGATTGGTCCAATCCATCGCTCACACGAGACGTACAATGTGGTATTATGAATCAGGATGGAAGGTTAATATCCAATTCGCCGAAAGCGATAGTGGTTAAAGGTGGCGGGGATCCAATGGAATTAGTACAGGGTACCAATAATCCAATTTACAGCTCAGCTTTTTATTCGCCAGCAGGTGAACGTACGTCGGCACATTGGCAACCACCGCTTATGGCTAACAAGTATGCTGAAGTGTTTTTGTGCCGAGGGATCAACGGGAATCAACTCAGTGATAAATTGTCTGGTGCAACTAAATTTTTAAGTAATGACATTCAACTGCCGATTGTTTCATTAATGGTAGAATCAAAAAGCTTTTTTGATCCTCAACAAGGTATTTATGTGCAGGGTAATCGATGGCATGAGAGCTTAAACAGTAATCTTTTCCAATCCTGGTTTATGAAAGCCGGTAATTATTCACTTAGAGGAAGAAATGCTA
>Ga0115568_10003641_pt1 | contig 10441 bp, 7 predicted proteins | sample COGITO_mtgs_1204_FD_87296 | JGI IMG/M metagenome (GOLD analysis project Ga0115568, IMG submission 87296) | Pelagic marine microbial communities from North Sea - COGITO_mtgs_120426 | ecosystem: Environmental > Aquatic > Marine > Epipelagic | place: Germany:Helgoland, sampling site Kabeltonne...
AAAAGCATACGATGGAATCTCTTTGGTAATAAATACGTTGGCTTTTTTTCCAATTGCAATTGAACCCATTTCTTCACTCAATCCCATGGCATAAGCGGTGTTAATTGTGGCAGCATTAATTGCTTGCTCTGGCGAAAGCCCCATTTTAATGCAACCTAGAGAAACTACGAAATTCATATTTCCTGAAGGGGTAGAGCCCGGATTGTAATCTGAAGCAAGCGCCAATGGAAGTCCTGCCCCAATAATATCTTTTCCAGGTGCATAGGGTATTCCTAAGAAAAAAGAGCAAGAAGGAAGCGCTGTTGGCATCGTTTCCGTACCTTTTAACGTGGCTATGTCCTCAGGCCTCATAACCTCTAGGTGATCAACGGAGAGCGCGTTATGCTCAACACCAACTTGAACTCCACCTATGGCATTGAATTGGTTCACATGAATTTTTGGAATTAAACCAATTTTTTTTCCTTCGCTTAAAATCAAGGCAGTTTCACTGGGAGTGTAGTAGTTCTTTTCACAAAAAACATCAATGTAATCAGCCAAGTTTTCTTTCTGAATAATAGGTAACATTTCATTAATAACCAGATCGATATACCCTTTTCGATTCTCTTTGAATTCATTCGGTATGGCATGAGCACCCAGAAACGTAGCTTTAATGGTTACTGGAGAATTGTTTTTTAGTTTTTTAATTACTCGAAGCATTTTTAGCTCTGCAGATACAGAAAGGCCATATCCACTTTTAATTTCAATAGCTCCCGTTCCTAATGCGATCACTTCTTTTAATCGAATTTGTGCGCATTCATAAAGAGATTCTTCGTCCATCTGCTCAAGTTTTTCGGCAGAATTTAATATTCCGCCTCCTTTTAGCGCAATTTCCTCATAGGTTAAGCCATTAATTCTGTCTACAAATTCTCCCTCTCGACTTGATGCAAATACGAGGTGACTGTGAGAGTCGCACCAGGATGGGAAAACCATTTTACCAGTAGCATCGATTACATCAGAATCTGACCAGCTCGTGCTATTAGGTGCATCTTCCATTTTTCCAAAGGATGTGATTGTTCCATTTCTAATTTCCAAGTAGGCATTTTGAACCGTATTTAGTTGGTTCATTTCTGTACCATTTCGCTTAGAAACGGGGTTGAATTCTACTTGAACCAGTTCTTTGATATTTGTAATTAATAGATTCATAATTAAAAAGGTCTAAATGACTTTGTGAAGCTCGAAGGTAGAGTATTAATGAAAAATTTACAACGGTAATGATAGTTAGAAGGAGTGTTGTAGTAATATTAATTGTTGAATCTGAATTGTTTTATAATTGAAATATTTCAGTTTGGGTATCTTTAAACCTACAGATGCCCAATAAGGATTGAACGAATCAAAGATATGCGTGTACATAAACTTGAAAACAAATTAACAATGAGATTGAAGTGGTATTTAATGGTCGTATTTTTAATACTAGGCTCGGTTTTTCAGCCTTTTGCTCAGACCGAAAAAGATCTTCGTAAAAAATCGAAGTTATTTCAAGCTCCTGAATCCAATAAATCAAGTTTAAATAGTCTAAATGATTCATATAGTCAGGAATCACAGCGTATAAGAGCGAAAGCTTTTCAGAGAGAGTTCACTCAAGCTCGTGAATCTGGAATGGATATTGAAACCAAATTGATTTCCAAGTCTGGACAAGAGAAAATGAACAGAATTCTGGTTAAAATGGCAAAGGAAGTTTCATGGTCAGAGGAATACCATTATGCGAATTTTGTGAACAGTAATTATGCGACTACTGAAATTGCGGAACTAGACAAAGCGTACCAATTAGCCGAAGATAAATCGGTTTATTATGCCGATTATATCGCACACTTTGAATTGGTCGGGAATGAAGCCAAGAAATCAGAATTCTGCGATTTGTTGAAGAAATCAGGAATTGTTTCGGAAGGAGTTTTAGCATATAACTACAATGTGCTCATGTCTATTGAAGAGAACGGAATATTGTTCGTTAATGGTTCGGACGATACTTATCCGATTTGGATTCACCAGCGGCATAAAATAAGAACAGATGTAACGATTTTAAATACGGATTTACTCGGTGACGATACATATCGAATTAAAAAAATGCGTGAGCTCGGTATCACAGAGAAATTAAATTACAATGCAGATCGAAAAGCTTACATGAAGTCCATTGCTAAAAATAATCCGCAAAAACCCATTTATTTTGGATTAACAGTAAGTCCCGTTCTAATCAAAGAATTAAAAGGGGAATTGTACTTAACAGGACTTGCACTTAAATACAGTCGAAATGCAATGGAGAACATACCTATTCTTCAAGGCAATTGGGAGAATAAATTTAACACGCTGTCCTTAAATAAGGAACATACGAATTCTACGGTTCGAAAAATGAACATGAATTACATGCTCCCTTTGCTTTTACTCTCAGAAATTTACAAGGTACAAGGAAACAGCAGCGAGGCTGTTTTGTGCAATAACTTGGCGAGAAACCTGGCAAAAGAGGGAGGGAAAGAAAAAGTAATTAAGCAATATTTAGATAAGCGGGAGTAGCTGAACTATCCCTGAATGAGTACTACGCGAGCAAACTATATAGAATTAGATGACGAGCTTTTAATGGTGAAAGTAGCGGATGGAGATAGTGCGGCCTTTAGTGAGATCTATGACCGGTATTCTACGCTCTTAATCAATTATTTTTATCGGATGCTTTGGAGAGATAGAGAAAGAGCAGAAGATTTTATGCAGGAACTCTTCACCAAATTGATACATAAGCCGCACCTCTACAATCCAGATAGGAGATTTAAAACTTGGATGTATAGCATTGCGAATAATATGTGTAAAAACGAATATCGGCGAATGGAGGTGCGAAAAAATACAAGTAGTGGATTAGCAGACCGAGAAGACATAATTGATAGGGGAGTTTTATCGGATAAGCTTACTGATATGGAATTATTTAAGGAGAAATTGGACAATGAGTTAATGGAGTTGAGTGAAAATCATAAAATTGTTTTCGAATTGAGATACAAAGAAGAACTAAGTATCAAAGAAATTGCAGAAATTCTCGAGTGTTCTGAGGGAACGGTTAAATCCAGGTTGTTCTATACGATTAAAAATTTGTCAGGAAAGCTCCAGGCTTATAATCCAAAGTTGATTTCATTGGGGTTTTTAGCCTTTTCGGAAATAATCTTTAAAACATTAAACTTTTAATATGAATCAAGATTCTAAATATCTACCTGAAGACATAGAGTTTATTTTGTTGAATTGTGATTATAAAGATCTCGACACTGAACAGTTGGCATTTGTCTCTGAAATGATTGAAACTGAAGAGGAGTATTTGCTCATGCGAAGGACCTTAATCAATATTGCGGAAGTTGCTCCAAGAACAGTAGATATTGTGCCACCGTATGCTATCAAAGACAAGTTAATGTCCGAGTTTGAAAAAGGGGGTTCAAGACGACTAAGCTGGTGGTCTCATATCATTGGAACCTTATTCCCTAAAGAAAAAGGATTTACTGCTAAACCTGGAATTCAAATGGCGTTTACCTTGTCACTATTGGCATTAATTATTGTGGTAATACCTTGGGGAGATTTAAATCCAAATCAGTCAAGTCTAGCGCTTCAAGAGACGAATCTTGAGGATAAGGAACCGCTTTCAGAAGCTACTGAAACTATACTGGAAAAGTCTAAGGAAGAAACGATTTCTATTGAAAATAATCTGAGGACTTTCCAGGATTCAATTACGACATTTAGTAATTCCAGTGATTTAAATCAGCCGTTTTCAAATCCTGTTGTAAGCGAAGAATTAGCCGAATCTGAATCAGACAATGTGGTTAGTGATGATTTGTCAAGAACCATTTTAGATGAAAGGATTGTGAAAGACAAGAAGCCTTCCGGTTATAAGGATCGCAGTTCTTTGCTGAAAGCAGATGTAGTTAATCCAAGTAATAAAAAAGAAGCGATAGACAAGGACTTTTCAGTAGAAGAGCATTCATTTGCTGGACAAATAAGTGCCGTCAACGAAGCAGACGACAAGCAAGAAGATTTTACGTTAGGCGTTGATAGTGAGCTGAATAAAGCGGTTGAAAATTCAGATTTTACAGGTACGACAATACCTCCAGTAATTTCAGAGGAAGTTATGTTAATGGAAAGTGTAAGTGTTAGGATGGGAAATACCAACAAAGAACAAAATTCGCCGAAAAGGACTCGGTCTCTGCAAGCAGATAAAGAGCTCATCGATCTTTTATATACGGCAATGTGACAGGTGTCGTTAAATTACGATTTTGTATAAATTGGACATATTGTTTTCAACAATTACGTTCGATTTATTATATTTAATCATGTTCGAAAATTGGAATATTAAGGATAAGTTGATTGAAGAACGAGCAAAACTTGCTACTTCATATGACCCTGTTAAAATTGCAAAAGCAATATACATTGAACAAGAATTTGAAGACCATAGAATTCAGAAAGCCTTAAATGAATGTGATAATGATTATCATCACGTTGATGAGACATCTTTGGATAGTAGCCGAATTTACACATTAAATGAAATCAAAAAAATTGCGATTAATTACAGGTTAAGATTTTTGCCTTCCAAATATTTCATCGGAGAAATTCCTTATCCAGCTATCATGGAAATTAAGGAACTGAATAAATTATCAGGAACGAATGTGAGAAAATTTAGAATATTAGCGCCCGCACGTCGATTTGAATTAGAGGATGAAAATGCTGATCCACTTTTGTTTACACCTCTTTTAAATGGGAAATATTATCTTATTCATCAATGGGGAAATGATCTAGCATGGTATAAGAAAGTGTTGTTTTTTCCCTTAAGGTCTTTTAAACACATGGTTTGTTTTGCTTTAACGATTGCATTTATTGTTGCATTAGTAACACCGGGGTCTGTAATCATGAGGTCGAGTAGAGTACTGGTTGATTATTTTGATTACTATCGTATCGCTTTCTTTTTCTTTATGAGTATTGCCTTTTGTGCAATAACTGTTTTTAGCGCCTTCATTTTTCGGTTATTTCCGAGTGATTTTGTTTGGAAAAAGAAAACTTTTTAGAATCTGTTTAGGTAATCTATAAGTACTAGTATTCACTGTCCTTTCGTCAGCAATTTATCTTGAACGTATTGCGCGCTGTGTCATGATTTGCGATGTTATCGACATTTTGTCACAATATTGTCCTTGGCACATGCTTTGAGTGGCAAGAAATAATTCGACGAAATTATAACTAACATAAATTATTATAACCATGCAAACAGGTCAGATAAACGTTCAAACTGAGAACATTTTTCCGATTATAAAAAAATTCTTGTATTCAGATACAGAAATTTTTGTTCGAGAACTGGTGTCCAATGCGGTTGACGCAACACAGAAGATAAAAACACTTTCATCTTTAGGGGAATACAAAGGAGATCTTGGAAACCTCCAAGTGGAAGTATTACTTGATAAAGAGGCGAAAACACTTACCATAAGAGATAGAGGTATTGGAATGACGGCAGATGAGGTTGACAAGTACATCAATCAAATTGCGTTTTCTGGAGCGGAAGAATTTGTTGAAAAATACAAAGATAAAGCGGAGGCAATCATTGGTCATTTTGGATTGGGGTTTTATTCTTCCTTTATGGTTTCCGACAAGGTAAACATCATTACTAAATCGTATCAAAAAGGTGCTAAAGCAGTAAAATGGGAGTCAAACGGTACGCCGGAATTTACAATCGAAGAGATTGAAAAGGAAGAAAGAGGAACGGACATCGTATTGCACATTGCAGAAGATTCTGTTGAATTTCTTGAAGACGCGCGAATCAGTGGTATTTTGAAGAAATACTGTAAGTTTTTGCCGCACCCAATCATTTTTGGTGAAAGATCAAATTGGATTGAGGATCCAGAAGGGGAAAAAGACGAAGAAGGAAATGTTAAAAAAGTGGAAGAAAAAGTTCCAGATCAGATTAACAACACTGCCCCAACTTGGGTGAAGAAGCCTACTGATTTAAGTGATGAAGACTATAAGGATTTTTACAATGAATTATATCCATTTACGGAAGAACCCTTATTTAATATTCACTTGAATGTCGATTACCCGTTTAATTTGACGGGTGTATTGTATTTTCCAAGGTTGAAGAACAATGTCGAAGTACAAAAAAATAAAATTCAATTGTATTCGAATCAAGTCTTTATTACAGATTCGGTTGAAAATATTGTGCCTGATTTTTTAACGCTTCTGCATGGTGTCATTGATTCTCCAGACATTCCTCTTAATGTTTCAAGATCTTACCTGCAGAGTGACAGCAATGTGAAGAAGATTTCTAATCACATTACCAAGAAAGTTGCTGACAAATTAAGCGCGATGTTCAAAGAAGATCGTGATGACTTCCAAGCTAAATGGGATGACATTAAGGTGTTCATTCAATATGGGATGTTGAGTGAGGATAAATTTTACGAGAAAGCACAGAAATTTAACTTGTTCAAAACCACGGATGGAGATTATTTCACAACGGATGAATTCAAAGAAAAAATCAGTGCGGCTCAAACAGACAAGGATGATAAGTTGGTTGTTTTGTATACTACGGATGTAGATGAGCAACATGCATTCATTGCAACAGCTAAAGAAAGGGGTTATACTGTTGCTGTGATGGATAGTCCATTAGACGTACACGTGATTTCTATGTTGGAGCAGAAGTTAGAAAAAACAACATTTGCAAGAGTAGATGCTGATACAATCGACAAGTTAATTCAAAAAGAAGAAGAGCAACCGTCAAAATTATCAAAAGAAGAGGAAGAAAAACTGAAACCTGTTTTTGAAGCTTTAGTTAGTAAAGATAAATTTGTAGTGCAGTTTGAAAGCATGAGCGAAACTGATGTTCCCATGATGATTACGCAAAGTGAATTCATGCGACGAATGAAGGAACAACAAGCTATGGGAGGTGGCGGAATGAACTTTATGGGTAATATGCCTGAAATGTTCAATTTGGTCGTCAATGCTAATCATCCTTTAACTTCTCAGATTCTCGGAGAAAAGAGTAAAAAGGCGCAAAAGAATTTAGCTAAACAAGCTACAGATTTAGCACTTTTGGCTCAAGGTATGCTCAAAGGCGAAGAACTTACAGCGTTTATTAAACGCAGTGTAGGGTTGTTGTCACCTGAAAAATAGATTTGCAATAATTTAATTCGAGCCCAAAGTTATTTTGAAGTGACTTTGGGCTTTTTTGTTTCGTTATAATTGCTTAAATGTAAGAAGGTTACCAGATGTTGAGCTACTATTTATCGCGTTTTTGTCATTAATTGTGATTTGTTCATCGATTAATTGATAAGATTAGTATAAAAGATTGTAATTCATGGGTTTGTATAATTATAAAGAATTAGCTTTGCGCCAGTTACAGTAATTTTACCTGCCCATTTACTACTTATCTTAAATACAATGCTTTCTAAATCTCTAAATCTACTTGGTGTAATCGTATTCAGTACTCTCTATTCAAGTTTCTTTGCCCACGATACTGGCAATGATAAGTTAGGGCGCCTTTTCGCCGACTATCCAGACAATAAAATTGTCATTGATGCTTTTTCTCCTGGATTAGATTATCAGTACGACATTGGTGAAAAGGACGAGTTTTATCACAAAAGTGAGTCCTTTTTAGTGTTTGATAAGATAATTATTGAGCCTGCCCAAAAAATGTTTAGAAATAAGCTGGGACTCAAATTTTCTTTTCTCGATAGATCAGGCAACAAAATTGTTGTGGACAATACGGATATATTCAAACTTACCCCGGGGTACGATTGTTCTGGAGACATGTTGTTTGCCGAGGTTTTATCTGAAGAATACAATCGATTTGGTGTTCAGTTCCGTGGATGGAGAAATGAGTTTTCGATAGAAGAATCTGCAGATTTACCGCAAGAGTACGCGGATGCTCTTAGCCGAATATACAGGATACAATTGGTCAACAATTGTCTGGATCCAACTAAGTGGGAAGTTGTGATTGATGCAGAAGATTATACAGATTATAAGAAGCGACGAAAAAGCGATAATCATTTGAATCAAAGACGAATAATTGCGCACAGTTGGTTTAACGTGCCAATGAAATTTTATAAAAATCTTTTGAGTCTGAAAAATCCAAATTTTGATCTTGGCCTTGTGGATCTTAGCTACGAAGAACTTAGCCAAAAAGCGGAGAGTGTTAAAGTAGATTTTTCATCTTTACGTGGGCCTCTTTTGAGTGTTTTGGAAACGGAAATAGTCGAAGTTGGCCATAAGAGTGAGCGAAAAATAGTTCCATTAGATCCAGAGGAATACTATAAAAAGCAATTCGGCTTGATCTTGTCGGGAAAAGAGTACGACTATAAAAACGTTTTAGATACAGAATTGCCTTTAACGAGGTTTAAGGATAGGGGCTTTTACACTGCGGATAATGAACCGTTTTATGTGCAATGGCTTAAGCATGTTGATGATGTGAAAATCACCACCGTTAAAACAAGTGATTCTGAGCTCTATTCTGAAATTCGAATTGGTGGTGAATATGCTCCTTATGAAATTGTTCTCGGAAATGTTGACTTAGCTTTAATGAATGAACAAATTCTTTGTGGTTTTTTGTTTGGAGTCAATACCTACATTACAAATATTAGAAATAAATCTACTCCTCATTCCATGGGTTATGATCCATCTCAATATCCGGATGACAAGAAACCCTATTTGTACTTAGTGGACAAGAAAACAGGTAACTGGGTGAATAATCAATTCAAGGGGGTAGAAAAGGTATATGTTTCTTATGACGATATCGAAAGAGATATTGTTACGATTCACGTTCTTTCTTACGAACGGATCATTCCCGTCTGGATGGCAAGAGTTAAATTGCCTTCAGATTTTGTAGAGCAATTAAGAGTGCGAAGAAGATTATTTAACTACTAAAAACGGAAACATGAGGCAGTTACTATATAGCACTATTGTATTATTGAATTTGTTGATTTTGTTCTCAGTAACAGGGAATTCTCAGACATCAATAAAATTTAAAAAACAACCCACAAGTTTTTTGTATTCGCAATTGAATCTTTCTGGCGGTCTTATTAATCAGGGAGATGGATATGATTGGAAGCCTGGCTCCAAGGGAATTCGAAATAGGTTAACTGTTCAAGGCTTTTTCAGGTCAGGAAAAACCTTGCAGAAAGGTTACATTAGAAAATTCAGTATTCGAAATGCTTGCGTGGCTGCCTCGGTAGATTACGATCCTTTTTATTACGGCGTTAATCGTACTGGGGCCTTTCAATTGCGGTTAATGGACAATTGGATTGGGTTTGGCACTAAGAAAAGGAGAGTGAATTTTTTTCTTGGTAATAAACGAGTCGAATACGGACATAGTCCCAGAATTGATGCGGAAAGTAATTTTATGAATAGAAATTCTCTTCAGGTGAGAGATTTAGGCTTTTGGTGGGATTTAGGATGGTTTTTTAAAGCTCCATTAAGAAAAGATCCTAACGCACGTTTGGACATAACCTTGCAAGTTTCCAGTGGAGGATGGCTTTTCAATGGCTCGGGCTCTCAGGGTACAATTATGTTTATGGGTGTGCAAGACCGAAGCAATCAAGAAACTTATTTAAACCCGGTATTTGGAAATTTGAAATACAACAATACTTTTCTTACAATTGCTCAAATAGGAAGACCGACCTATAAAACGTCTGAATTTGGTGTTATTTTAGTTGCAGGAAATATCAGAGATCAGTTTAATCTGGACAGTACGGTATTTATAGATAGAATTGGGGTAGAACACATTTATAAAATAGGAACTCAACTGAAGATTGGCAATCAGATTACCTTGGGAACGAATCACTACCAGGATGGTAGAAATATGGTGACTAGTCACATGAATAATAGTATAGATTATAATTTCGCAAAGAGATGGGTGTTTAGCTTTTGTCAATACACGGGTTTGTTTCATGATTACGAAAGCAAACAGACCATTGTTGACTATTCTGCTGTAGCGAGTTTCGGTTACATTATTAAACCGGATGTAAAGCTGCGAATAAATGGTTTTTACGACCGTGAAGATCACTGGAACAACCGAGTGCACAAGGGAGTGTATTTACAGCTCGTTGCAGGAATCGGTAAAAGACCGTAAAACAATCATTAAATTGTTCTTTTTAACACTTCTTATCAGAACAAACATTGTAAATCTTACAGAATTGGTCTTAATTTGAAGCCGGTTTAATTCAGTTAAATTAATTTTGTGATAATCATTTTATTGCCTTTACGCTTACATTCCCATTTTTCGCCAAAAATCTGTTGTAAGTACCGATCATATAAATTCATTCGTTTACTTGGCCCATCATCTAATTCTTTATCGGTTGGTTCGCCGGAATACTCAAATGATCTTAAATTAGGGTGTTCAGTGATGTACTTTTGTACTACTTTTACAATTGTAGCCATTACTCTAAAAACTTCGCCTTTGTTCACGACAATG
>Ga0115568_10003643_pt1 | contig 10437 bp, 10 predicted proteins | sample COGITO_mtgs_1204_FD_87296 | JGI IMG/M metagenome (GOLD analysis project Ga0115568, IMG submission 87296) | Pelagic marine microbial communities from North Sea - COGITO_mtgs_120426 | ecosystem: Environmental > Aquatic > Marine > Epipelagic | place: Germany:Helgoland, sampling site Kabeltonne...
TGGCTTCTTCTAAAAAAACAGGACACATATTCCAAGTCTCTTTTTCACTTTCAATAAAAACAGGAGTCGCCCCACAATACAATATTGGATTCACTGTTGCACAAAAGGTAAATGTTTGACAAATAACCTCATCTCCAGAACCGATCTCTAGCAATTTTAAAGCAAGATGAATGGCGGAAGTTCCCGAGTTGAGAGCAACTACTTTTGTCTTTTCCCCTATCAGTCTCTCTATAGATTTTTCAAAAGAAGCTATATTTGGCCCTACAGTACTTATCCAATTAGAGTGTATTGTTTCTTTAAGTACGTCGAAATCTTCTTTTTCAAAATGAGGTTTAGAAAGCCATATTTTTGAATACATATAGTAAGGTTTTATAAATATATTTTAAATCATTCAAAAGCTGATACTTTTTTATATAATTGATATTGAGAACTGTTTTTGCAGGAAACAACACCGATACATTATACGCCGAGGGATTGTTTTGTTGAGCTAATATTGCCTCCTCATTGAAATTGGATAAAGAAGCGGGGCCTGTTAGGCCTGGTTTAAGTGATAAAATAATTCTATCCTGTTCTTTTAGGGTTGCTATTATTTCTGGTAGATCTGGTCTAGGCCCAACAAAACTCATTTGGCCTAAAAGAACATTGACTATTTGAGGTAATTCATCAAGTTTTAACTTTCTTATTTTTTTTGAATATTTTGAAATTTCACCTGCTACCTGAAAGGTTCTAATCTTGTAAATTGTAAATAACACCCCATGTTGGCCTACCCTTTTTTGAAGAAATAACCCAAACTGTTGCGTATCTATGGATGCTACTAGGATTAAAATAAGGATTGGAACCATCAAAAAAGGCAAAAAAAGTATGGCTAAAAAAAGATCCATTCCTCTTTTACATAGGGATTGTTTTTGGCTTAAAAAATTCATAGCGTCAAGCATTTCAAAATTATCTTTTTGAAATCTGAATAAGTTTTGGTGACATACATTCTATGTATAAATACAGCTATTTTTTTGCATCACGTTTATAGCAGCAAACTAAAATATCTTTTGATACAATGAATCAGATGATCTTTTTTGATCAGGACTGGAGAGATACACATTTCTTTTTCTTCTTTCAATTTAGGTAAAGATACAAAATTTTATGCTATCTTTATTAAGACTATTCATTTCAAGATGAGATTCTTATGTCAACCATTTTTTTATAAAATACTAATTAATTGAAGACTTCTAATAGTCTTTATACCTTATCTGTTTGCTTCAATAATTGAAGTAACTTTGCTATATGAAATTCAAAAATATCATTCTTTTAATTATTTTTTTTTGTGGAACTGTTTATTCTCAAAACAAACAAAAGACTCCCTCTTTTTCAATTGGAGAAGAGTTGTATTTTAAGGTTCGCTACGGAATATTCAACACAAGTTTCGCAAGCTTAAAAGTGAAAGACACTCTTATAAACAATCATTCTAATTATCATGTAGTTGCTCACGGAGAAACAACAGGTCTTGCAAAACTATTCTTTAAAGTTAAAGATGATTATTACAGTATTTTTTCAAAGAACATAGCACCTTTAAAATTTGGAAGAAATGTAAGGGAGGGCAGTTTTACTGCAAGTGAAAATATTATTTTTGATTCCGCTAATAATAAAGCTACGGTCAATGACTTAAAAAATAAGACAAAAAAGGGTGTTCCTGTATCTAAAAATATTCAAGATATTATTTCAGCATTTTATTTTTTCAGAACAGTACCCAAAGAAGAAATAATTGCAAAAAATACGGTTTATAAGCTTCCTATGATTTATAATGAAGAAGGAGAATTTACCTTCGAATTACGGTATATTGGTGAAGAGACTATAAAAACACAACTTGGCTTAAAACAGTGTTATAAGTTCAAACCCTACTTACCTAATTTAGGTAGAATTTTTAAAGACCCTAATGCAATTACCATTTGGGTTACGAAGGATGAAAATAGAATTCCCGTTAAAGTGAGTGCAAAGATCGTGGTTGGAACAATTCATGCAGAATTAATAGAAATTAAGAACCCTCAAAACAATTAAACAAAACCTTTCAAACAACATTGTTAGATTCTGTTGTCAAAAGCTAAAAATGCTGTATTCTAAAATTACCTCATTTTTTAAATGGAAAAATAATACCACAAGAATTGTAAACAAATCAAGTGGAATGGTGTATGAATCCATAAATGACACCCTAAAGCGAATTGATAACTCATTTGATCACAAGATGTCTTTTGGTAGTCACGTATTTAAAAAAAATGACACCATTTTTAAATTTGGAGGTTATGGCTTTTGGAGTACAAGAAATTTTTTCAACTATTTCAATGAAAAAACAAAGGAATGGGAATTTTACCCAACCAAAGGAACGCTGTTGGCTCCTGGATTGTATGATCATAAAGGAATTTTAATTGACGAAGATTATTTTGTTACTAATGGTAAAATAATGAACCTTTTTGATGGCTTTAGCTTTGAAGAAAACAAGGAGATTTGGAAATTTAATTTTTTGACAAAAAAATGGACAAACCTTGGAGTATCGAATCTTCCCTTTTTGGTCAATTACATTAAACATGGTGAAAAAATTATCGTAAACACTCTCAATGATAAAACCCAATTAGTAGATTTCAAAAAAAATTCATTTGAACCTTTAGAAAGAAAAAGCTTAAGTATCGCTATTTTTAACCAGTCAGCATTTGTTTTAAATGATACTCTTTATAGTTTTAAGAACGGTCGCACGATCAATTATCCGATATCTGGACTTATTGCACCAAGAATTCAATCTGATCAAAAATATATTTATGCGAGCTCTAATGAATTATTTATTGGTTTGTATAATACTGGGATTTTTGTAATTTTTATAATTATCTTTGTAATCATTTTTATGCGTTACAAACAAAATCAAATGCCGCAAATATCTGAGCTTGGACTCAGATATAAAGGAGTAAATGATCTTCTCAAGGAGAAGGAAAAGACAATCATGAACCTTATCCTCTCAAATCAAGAGGTTTTGTCTCAAAAAGTATATGATATGGTTGAAGACATTAATCTAAGTTACCCTCAAAATAACAAGATTAAGCTAGATACAATCAATAGTCTCAACAATAAATTATTCAAAATTTTGGGGATAGACGAGTTTATTATATCAAAAAAATCAAAGGATGACCAGCGAGTTCTTGTTTATTTCTCAGAGCATAGATCTATTTTCTCAAAGAGGGCTTACGATGGTCAATAAATTAACAATGGTACACCTACAAAGAGAATCAATACTAATTTACTAGAAAATACAATTACTGATATTCTATGAAAAAAATATCAAATTTACAATACAAGAAAATCGACAATCAGACAGTTGTATGGTTTGAAGAAAGCAATAAGTATGTTGTTTTAGAAAACACAACTGTAGATATTTTAAAAAAAATAAGTAAGGGGTTTTCTGTGAAAGAAATTGCTACAGAATTGTCTCATAAGAATTCTATTCCAATAGATATCGCTGAAAACTTTATCGAAGACTTCCAGGAAAAAATATACACCCTAAAAGATAATAGTGAAGAGCAATTATTAAATGATGACAGAAATTTAAAAAATCCCGAATCCTTCGAGTATATAAAGCTTTATAAAGTCAAAAATATTGTTTTTAAAGTTTCCTATTTGAGTGAAAAAGAGCTTTCGCTTGTGCATCCAAAATTTGCTCATTTGATGATCGGTTCTTCTGCTAATTTTGACAACGAGTTTGAAGTCTTTATTCATGAAAAATTAATTTATCTTTTTGTTAATAAAAAATTAATTGGAGCTTGGACTAATTCTGATGTTCATTATTTTCAAGGGAAATTTTCTATGGAATTTATTCAAAAAATTCATCAAAAAAAAGAACACGAATGGATGGGTGTGTTTCATGCCTCGGCTGTCAGCAATGGTCAAAAATCTATTCTTTTTTTAGGGGATTCTGGAAACGGAAAAAGCACTTCATTAGCAATATTACAAGCGAATGGTTTTACCTGTCTCGCAGATGATTTTGTACCAATAGATGTAAAAAAACAAGAAGTATACAGTTTCCCAGCGGCAATTTCTATTAAAAAAAACAGCTTAAAAACGTTACTCCCTTTCTATCCTGAATTAGCTACAACAACAGCATATAATTTTGAACGATTACAAAAAATTGTCCGCTATTTAAAACCGAACAACGACAATTACTTTAATCATTTACCTTGTAAGGATTTGATCTTTATTAAGTATGAAAAAGAGGTGGATCTTACCTTTGAAAAAATATCTAAAATTGAAGCATTTCAGCAATTGGTTCCGGATTCTTGGTTGTCGCCAAAAAAAGAAAATGCAAAAGTATTTTTAGATTGGTTTGAAACTTTAAATTGTTATCAAATCACCTATTCTGTAAATAAAGAAATGATACAAACTGTCTCAAAAATATTTAATAATGACCTATAAAAAATCCTGTATATTATTTTCTAGCAAGTTGTTTCGAAGTTTTTAACAAACCTAATTCTCTAAAAAGAGCCTTATACTAAAGAAATTGAAACCTATCCTGCTAGTTTTAATGAGTTGTTAAAAAACAAACACAACAATAAAAAATAACAAATTTTTACAACAACTCGATTGAATAGTATTTATAAATCTTTTTTAAAAAGTCTTACAGAAGCTGTTTCATTAAAAGAGTTACAGACAAAAATTGGCAGAAAGAAAAATTAATTCAGTTAGGCTTTATTAAATAGAAGCAAATCTTTTAACCTCCTCAAAATCCAAGCCTCCATAATTTCCTGAACTCATTAAAACAAGCGCTGTTTTGTCTAAATTTTGACGGAATAAAAAATCTTTAAACTCTTGAGGGTTTGTATAAATTATCAAATCATCTCGTTGAAAGGCTTCCGCTATTTGTTGCGATGTAACAGCTTCTAGTTGCTTAATCTTTACCGCCTTTGGAGAATAAAAAACAACTGCCGTATCAGCAGATTTTAACGCGTTTTTGTATTCTGATAAGAATTCAGCATTCAAACTAGAATAGGTATGCAATTCTAAACAAGCCAATACAGTTCTCTCAGAATACTGCTCTTTGACTGCTTTCGTGGTAGCTGCTACTTTACTGGGTGAGTGTGCGAAATCTTTAAAGACTACTGTAGAATTCGTTTCTGCAATTTTTTCTAAACGCTTGCTCGCCCCACTAAAACTTACAATTGCTTCATAAAAACCATCTTCATCAATTCCCATGTGTTGGCAGATCCATTTTGCGCCGGCAAGGTTTTGCAAGTTGTGTTTTCCGAAGATTTCTAAGGGCAAATCTCCTGCTGCTGTTTCTAAAAATGTAATACCATTTTCAATAAAATGATTTGGAGTTGTATAAGGATATTTCTTAATGTGATTTTCTGATAATTCTACAACCTCTTTTACCAGTGTATCTTCTTCGTTATACATCATACTACCTCCATGAATCATAGAGTCCGTAAAAATTTTAAACTGCTCTATATAATTTTCAAAAGTTGGAAAAACATTGATATGATCCCAGGCTATTCCACTCAACAAAGCAATATTTGGCTTGTATAAATGAAACTTAGGTCGTCGATCTATGGGGGAACTCAAATATTCGTCACCTTCTAAAACGATAAAATCATTTTCTTTTGTTAAATGCACCATGGTTTCGAACCCTTCTAATTGAGCTCCAACCATATAATCCACTTCTTTTTCGTGATAATTCAACACATGTAAAATCATGGAAGTAATCGTCGTTTTACCATGAGAACCTCCGATAACAACTCGAGTTTTATCTTTAGACTGTTCGTATAAAAATTCAGGATAGGAATAAATTTTTAATCCTAGTTCTTGAGCTTTTAACAATTCAGGATTGTCTTTTTTTGCATGCATCCCAAGAATAATTACCTCTAAATTTGAGGAGATTTTTTCTGGAAACCACCCAAACTCAAGAGGTAATAAACCATACTTATCTAAACGAGATTTAGAAGGATTGTGGATGGTATCGTCACTTCCTGAAACTTGATATCCTTTTTGGTGAAGAGCAATGGCTAAGTTGTGCATTGCGCTTCCGCCAATGGCAATAAAATGTATATTCATCAAAAGAATTTTTAAAAAAGTAAAAATACAAAAGCTTTCTAAAACATGAATTGTCTTTAAGACAAAAGTCCAATAAAAAAGAATGCACTATTTTTCTTCCAAAACCACTCTTGTAGGAGTATCTGTCCCGTTGATAATACTTTCTGTCCCCTGGGCAACCGCCTGAATTGTTTGAGTAATCACTGTCATGTTAAGAGTTTCAACCTCATCAGATACTTGGTGATAATTCTTATCTACATCTATTGGTGTTGTAGAAAAAGTATGAGACGGAACCCCCAAACGTGCCAAAGAAGCATTGTCTGATCTAAAAAAAAGATTAAATTTAGGATACGGATCTGGAAATAATTGATAGGGTGATCCTTCTAAATTTCGCTGAATAATTGTACCGAAATCTGACCGTTTAAAGCCAGTCAACCAAGCTGTATTTGGACCAAAACTTGGGATTTTCCCAATCATTTCTAAATTGATTCCAGCAACAAATTTTTTAGGATCAATTCCTTTTCCAAAATAGGTAGAGCCTATTAATCCCATTTCTTCCCCTGTAAAAGCAATAAAAACTATCGTTCTCTCATTCTTTTTTTTCTTTTTAAAGTATTCTGCCAGGGCTAATACACCTGTCACTCCTGAAGCATCATCATTTGCCCCGTTATAGATGCTATCTAATTGTCCTTCTTTTTTAAGAATTCCCAAATGATCATAATGTGCAGAAAAAATTACATATTCATTTTTGTTACTTTTCCCTTCTAAAACACCAATGATATTACTTGCAGTAATCTCTTTTTCAGTGCTTCTATTTTTAAAAGTAAAGGTTTGTCTGAACGTTTTTAAATTTTTGAAACTAGTTAAACCTATTCGCTTAAATTCTTTTTCTATGTAAACTGCTGCTTTTTCTATACCAGCAGTTCCAGTTGCTCTACCCTCCATCTCGTCAGAAGCTAGGGTATAGATATGTTTTTTTACGGTATTGGAGTCTATTTTATATTCGCCAGAGAAAACTGCTTTTGAAATTATTGTCTTCTTGTTTTGACACGAAATTAGAGCTATCAATAGGAAAATCAGTATCGCTTTTATTTTCATTCACATTAGATTTTAAAAGCTTAAATATAGCTAATTTAATTTCGTATTTTTGACCAAAATTTTAACGAATGATGCTCTCAGAAATTCCAAACATAAAACACACAGGCTCAAATAATTTTTTTCTACTTGCCGGCCCTTGTGCCATAGAAAGTGAAGAAATGGCTCTAAGAATTGCTGAAAAAGTGATTACTATTACCGATAAATTAGAAATTCCATACATTTTTAAAGGAAGTTTTAAAAAAGCAAACAGAAGTAGAATTGATAGTTTTACAGGGATTGGAGATGAAAAAGCGTTAAAAATTTTACGTAAAGTTTCTGAAACTTTTGGAGTCCCAACTGTGACAGATATTCATGAAGTTTCAGATGCAGCAAAAGCGGCTCAATATGTAGATGTTTTACAGATTCCTGCCTTCTTAGTTCGTCAAACAGATTTAGTTGTTGCTGCAGCAAAAACAGGAAAAGTTGTGAATTTAAAAAAAGGACAATTTATGAGTCCTGGCGCAATGAAACACGCAGTTCAAAAAGTAAAAGATGCAGGCTCTCAAAAAGCTTGGATCACAGATCGAGGAACCATGTTTGGATACCAAGATATGATTGTCGATTTTAGAGGAATTCCAGAAATGCGAGCATTTGCTCCAACAATCCTAGATGTCACTCACTCACTTCAACAACCCAATCAAACTGGAGGTGTAACTGGAGGAAGGCCAGAAATGATTGAAACGATTGCAAGAGCTGGAATTGTAAATAACGTGGATGGATTGTTTATAGAAACTCATTTTGATCCTGCCAATGCAAAAAGTGATGGTGCTAACATGTTGCATTTGGATAATTTGGAAGCTTTGCTCACGAATTTAGTCGCCATCAGAAAAACCGTAATAAACTTATAACTTTTTCAATTTCAAAGCTACTTTTAAATATAAGCATCCATTTTAGAACCTCTACAAGTACTTCAAAACAGCTTTGATTTCGTATATTAGCATTCTAATAAAGAAGATATGCATGATACTCTTGAAAGTAACTTTACTTTAAAAGGATTGACAAGTATTCTAATTGGATTGTATTTTTTTATTGCGGCATCTATTATTAATTCGATAATAAAAGGCTTTCTAATCGATGACAACCCTCTAGGAATGCTATCTCCTCAAATTATAGAAATAGTAATCTTTACACTCATTTTTTTTGTTTTTCTATTTTCTTCCTTGGCTTTATTTTTTGGAGGTAAAAGAACTGCTAAAAAGTTTGACTATAAACTATGGAATACAGAAACTAAAATTGCATTTCGAAAATACATTCTTAAAATCGTTGTCATTTTTTTGGCATTAATACTCTTGGTTAATTTGGGTTACATAAACTACCTAACGCCTGTTTTTTTAACTCTTTACGGAGTTTTATTAGCAATATCTTCGAAGAAACAACGTAAAAACTTGTTGGTATTGTCAGGTATAAGTGTTCTTTTAGCAGGGGTTTGTTTCTTGATTCCAAGTTATTGGCATGCGTCTCTTTCTATCATAGGAATCGCTCATATAGCATACGGTGTTACTGTAAGGTACTAGTATCTCTTCCTTAGTTCTCTGACCATCTCTTCAAGCCCATTTAGTTGAAGTTCATACACCAACTCCATTTGTCTCCCCAATTTTCCACTTGGAAAACCTTTTGTTTTATACCATACAATATAGTATTCTGGCAAATCAATTAGAAAACGACCTTTGTATTTTCCAAAAGGCATTTTCATTTTAGCTAAATCAATCAAAAATTGTTGGTCTGTAGTCATTTATTCTTTTCCATCAACATAGGCTTGTAAATAAGAAAAACGGTTGGTTAACTTTCCATTTTCCGTCATTTTTGCACGTTGTAAAATACCCTCTTTATCATTGTTAAAAAAAGCGGGAATAACATGCTCTAAAAACAGCTCTCCAAAACCCTCACTGGCATCTTTTGGTAACTCACAAGGTAAATTATCTACCGCCATCACGACTATCGCTTCTTTATCTTTATAATCTACTTCAGCTTCAGTTGCAGGATGATACCCATAAAGAGGTGCTGCTATTGTAGAGGCTCTGAGTGTTGAAGCTACAGGCCCGTTTACATCACAAGATATATCAGCTACAAATTGTATCTTAAAATTCTTGGATTTCGCATCTTCTTTTGTAAATAGAAAAGGAGCTCCATTTCCATAAAAATGACCTGCAATAAAAAAGTCAGTTACCCTAGCAAAACGCATAAAATCAGATTCGTAATTTTCTGGATACTTGTAAAAATCAATATTATCGAGTACCTGATAATCTTTGCGTTTGTTATAATCCAAAACATCTGCCAAACAGTATACGGGTTCTTCATAGGTGTGATGAAGATACTCGGCTACAGAAACTTGTCTAATTTTCATTGCATCTAACATTTCTTTGGCACCGTAAGCAACTTTTCCATTTCCAGTTAAAAGAATTTTAATAGTTGGCAACTCAATATTCTTCAATTCTGATATCAATTCTTGCTGACCTGATAAGGTTGCTGCTTTTGGTAAATGAAAGGTATTTAATTTCAAACCTATTGCCCTAAAACCATTATATGCACCAACAATCCCTGCATATCGTCCAAAACCAATTAATCGCATGCCATTATCTTTAACAATCGTTTCATGATCATATAATTCTATGTTTTTGGAGAGAACAGCCTGAATTAATGCGCGGTTATAGGGTTGTTTTTTAATGGTATGGCTAAAGAAAAAGTATTTTTTATTTGGAATTAAAGCTTCAATTGGCACTTCTTTTACCCCAATTAAGACATCACAATCGGTCATGTTTTCAGTAACTTGTATCCCTTTTTCTTGATACGCATCGTCAGAAAAAACTCTAATAGCTGAAGGCTCCACTTTTAGTATTGCTTCAGAAAATTTTTCTTTGAGTTCTTTTAATTTTAGAGGGGAAAATACGACTCTTCTATCTGGAGGGTTTTTACGTTCTTTTATAATTCCAAATTTCATAAAATTAATTTTTTATCAAAATTAGCGCATTTAGATAGGATGAGCAAATGATTAATCGGTTTCATTTTCATACTTTTGCATTCTCCTTAATTGGAAAATGGTTTTGAAAAATATTCAAAGCAAGGGGACGACTGGTTTTGACAGCAAGGACAGTGGATTAGTAAGCATACCAAGGCATGAAATAATACTTGTAAAACTGATTTCAACTTTTTAAACGGCGAAGATAACTACGCTTTAGCTGCATAATCCGAATTATAGTAGGATTGGCCTAGTCCCGCAAGGCGGGAAAGCTTTATGTCCACGAA
>Ga0115568_10003648_pt1 | contig 10428 bp, 10 predicted proteins | sample COGITO_mtgs_1204_FD_87296 | JGI IMG/M metagenome (GOLD analysis project Ga0115568, IMG submission 87296) | Pelagic marine microbial communities from North Sea - COGITO_mtgs_120426 | ecosystem: Environmental > Aquatic > Marine > Epipelagic | place: Germany:Helgoland, sampling site Kabeltonne...
TATTTCCTTATTGGGATAGCCAAATTCATGAATAACAAAGAGTGCCTTTGTATTGTCGGTAATTACTCTAGATGGTCTACAGTAGTTGAATATTGTGGAGGTGACACAACTTGAAACAAAACTGGAGTTAGATGATGTGGAGATATAGACTTCATCTTTTCTCGTCACTCCAAGTTTGTTCATCAAGTGGTGAATAATCTCTTTACCCGATGAAAAAAGAAAAATGGCATCGGTACCAACAATATCGGTCAGAGAAGTTTCTTTTGATTTAAAGGCAGCAAGCTTATTATTCGAGAACGAATCATAGGGCATTAGGTTTATTTTATTCATGGCGCAAGGTCAAAGTGTCTCTAAAATATCCTTTTGCCCCAAAACTTTCTTTGAATTTGGAAACCCCAATGTTTTCTATTTCAAAGCCAATTGTTGAGCCGCCAAAGTCAAAGTATGAAACACCCATTTCGATAGCTCGTTTCAGCATGTTATCAATGAGTATGTTTTTACCATCAAGTTTCAAAGCAGCTGTTTCTTGCGACATGTAAAAGGTCATTATACAATTATCTGATGGTTGAAAATAGCAAACCCCAGCCTTAGCATTTGTATTTTTGTCAACTGCAATGTCAGCCCAAATTTTGTCAGGAAAGGTTTCTTTTAGTTGCTGCAGTTCCTTGAGGGCGTGTGTTGGTTGGGATTTTCCATGTCTAATTTTGTCTTCCAAGAGGATTGGGTAAAAATCTTTAATTGCAACATTTTGAATAATATCAAAATGGTCTACCCTTTTTCTTAATGTGGTTCGGCACCTTCCTGCATAGTGATTATCCCAAAGCGATTGGTATGTACTTGGAAGTCGGACCGCATTAAAAACATCCCTCGACTTGATCTGAAAGCCTGTTTTCATTAACGCATAATCAATATACTGATTGGGAGAATTATGATAATGCCAAGGTGTTGGTGTAATACGAACTTCATCGCAACCGATGTTTGCCGTATATTCTACCAAAGTTTGAGCGAGCGAGACAGATTCTGACAGCGATAACTTGTCTTTACATACAATTCCTCCAAAACTGGCGCCAAATGGTGATTTTCCGATTCGTTTTCCATTTTCTTCGAACACAGCAAAAGGCATAACAGCAAAGATATGCTCACCTTTGAGCCAAATTAAGTGATTTAGATTTGCTTCAAATTTGTTACGATGATAATCTAGAAAATCTAATGTGTGGAACATTGTTCCATTGTTTGACTCGGCTACAAACTTGTCCCAACTATCTTTAAATTCTAACGAGTATTTGGTAATAGTATACATTATATGAGTTGTACGAGGTCCGTATCTTTATTGTCGGACATTAGTTGTCCTACCTTCAACCCAGCTACTTGTAAATTAATAATGGGGTTTAATCCAACATGTCCCAATGTATAGGTCATAAGTGAACTTACTCCATCAAATTTAGGATAAACGTTATCTAATTTACTGGCGAGTATTTCATAGTTTAACTGTCCATACAGATGCACAATGCCAAAATTAGCATTGTTAGCTGTTAGCTGATCTATATCAAAAATTTCATTGGAGCTATAGTTGCGTTGTTCATTATAGTGGCAGATAAAAATAAAATCAATATCAGCGATATTATTAGATAGGTTTTTTTGATCTATAGTTTTTAACACCTTTTTAGCCCCAAACTTTGTAAAAGCTTTTTCTGCCACAGCTCCAAAATGGTCGTTAGACCACACAACTATGTTATTTCGGAAGACTTCATATCCAGCGTTTAACGCCATTTTTATTGCAAGAGCTCCAATATGATCAAATACCATAAGGTCTGGATGATTTTCCCATGTTCCTGCTAGCTTAATCTTGCGTTGCTTACAAAATCTACTATCCACATCTCTTTCTCTAAGTTCCCATTTTTCGTACATTAATGGGATCACAACTGAATCTTTGGTAAATTTTAATTTGGATTTATCTAGTGGACGAAGAAAACCAGAATTGGTGATAATATCAGCTTGTTTTAGATGTTCTTCATTATGTTCACCATCATAAAATTCAACCTTGTCGATTAATTCAAGTTTTCTTAGCAACTGTTGACATTTCGAAATAATATCTTTTGCAGTTCCATACTTGGTGTCTCGCGTCCACGCAAAAACTTTTTTTGCTCCAGCTAGAGCTCCAATGATAGGGGTATAGAGGTATTCGTTCGAACCGACTTCTGTAAGGACAACCTTTCCAGAAAGGTCTAAACCCAAATTCGAAATGGATGCATTTATTTTTTGAATAGCTCTACCATGCCTTTTCATTATTGATAACTTTCTCCTCTCAAAAATATTTTACACCACCATTCGAAACTCATAAACGACCAAAGTAATAATCGATGATTTTTACCTTTATTAATATGTTCATCTACTATTGTTCTGATGTATTCCTGGTTAATATACTCTGAACATGCAAGGTTTTTTCCTAGCAATAGTTCCTTTACGTAATCTGCATTTTCACCTCTATACCAACTTTCATCTGGCGCAGAAAAGCCTTGTTTTTTTCGTTCAACAATTTGTTTTGGGATAAAATCTTCCATTGCTTTACGGAGGACATTTTTCCCGTCATCATACTGTCGGTATGCGGTCCTCTTTTTATCAAGATTCTCATCAATTCGAGCTATTTCTTTTTCTAAATTCCCTAGTTTATGTCTAATAGGTATTTTTTGAGCGAAATCAACAAGATCATTATCTAAAAAAGGGAATCTTTCTTCTAAACCACTGGCCATAGCTAATTTATCACCAACTAGTAACAATCCAGGTAAAAACGTTTTAATTTCGAAGTATAAGGAGTTGTTTATGTGGTCTTCTGGCGAGTTGTAGTTCAATTTTTCATTGAAAATAAAGACTTTTTCAAAAATTTTTCGTGGGCTATCTAGGTCAATTTCATCTAATACAGACTCCGTAAATAGATTACTTTTTTTGTCATCTGGTACAAGTCTTTGCCAGAAATCATAATACTGATCGAAAAATTCTTGACGGTTAACAGAATCGAAAATGCGATAATAGCGCCATGGGTAGCCACCATAAAGTTCATCTCCACCAGTGCCTTGCAAGCAGACTTTAACAAATTTTGAGGCGAGTCTCGATATATAGAAATTTGGATAGCTCATTCCAACCCGTAGGTCTTCGAGATGGTGTACCACGCGTGGGAGAGACCAATGTAAGTCTCCAGCATTAATAACTTGCTCATAATGAGAGCTATTAAAATGGCTTGACATTAATTCTGCGTCCCTTCTTTCGTCATAGTTTGACTCAACCCCAGTAACTTTACTCATGTCAAAGCCACATGTAAATGTCGATAGCCGGTTTACTTGCTTGGCTGCAATGGCAGTAATTGAACCAGAATCCATCCCACCAGATAAGTATGATCCAACGGGCACATCCGCGATCATTTGTCTTGTAACAGCTTGTTTAAATAGTCGTTCAGTTTCAGATTTTGCTTCTTCAAATGTCATGCCCTCGTCTGGAGCGGAGAAATCATAATCCCACCAGGATTCATGAGTAATTTGAGTTGTATCCTCATTTATGATTAGAGTATTTGCAGGGGGTAGCATTGCAACACCTTTAAAGAGCGTTTTATACGAAAATTGATTTTGGAAAGTGAAATATTCATTTAATGATTCTAAATCTACCTCAGTCTTAAATTCGGGGTGCTTAATTATTGCTTTTATTTCTGATGCAAATACAATCGATTTTTTGTTGAACCAATAGTACAGAGGTTTAATTCCGAATCTGTCACGGCTTAGAATTAGATATTTGTCAGTTGTATTCCATGCCGCGATGGCAAACATTCCGTTTAGTCTTTCTAAAAATTTTGTTCCGCATTCGGCTAATCCCTCAACAATGACTTCTGTGTCTGTACCAGAAACAAATTCATGCCCCTTCGCTTTTAATTCTTGTTTTAATTCTAGGTAATTATAGACACAACCATTAAAGATGAGAACCCATTCGCCATTTTTGGATGTCATCGGTTGAGAGCCTTTAGGTGATAGATCTAAAATGGACAATCTTTTGTGCGCTAGGGCGACTCCTTCTTGTACAAAGTAACCTTCTCCATCAGGACCTCTGTGTTCAATCACTTTGGCCATTTTTTTTAGATGACTAAGTGAAAATGCTTCGCCTTTTAGATTATATGTGCCTACAATTCCGCACATCTACTTACTCACTATCATTGTGTGACACGCTTCTTCACTTCTAAAAAAATCTATTTTTAATTGCCGAGAGTCAGCCCATTCTTTATATTCATCAGGAGAGTATCTTTCTGCATTGCTGGGAGAGTACCAATCAAAGTTACACGAATCATTTTCTTCTTTAGTCCAATCTTTGTGGTAAAAACATTTAATAAAATTCCAGTAAATGAAGCGTTGAATATCATACTCGCCACCTTTTATCCCGAGAGCAGGAATTTCTGGCGAAGTGAACTTAATATTTAAGTCGGATAATACTTTGCCTAGTTCAGTTAGTTGATCTGACAATTCCCACATTTCTTTATGAGAATAGTTGTGTGTCGCAGTTCTAAAATAATCGTCAACTAACTCTCTTGGTAATGCTTTTTTAGCATAGACATAGCAGGCGAATTTCCCGTTAGGTGAAGTTAATTCAGCAAGATGCTCAAAAGTTTTTCTAGGGTTTTCTGTATGATGAATAACCTGATCACATAAAACGAAATCTAAAGTTCCTTTTTTAAAAGGAAGATTCGCAATATCTCCTCGTAAGAAAAACAGATTTGAAATGTTTTTGTACCTATCGGCAGCTACGTAAACAGCTTCAGAAAAATCAATTCCAATAACGATGGATTCTGGAGATAGTTTAGCTAACCAAGCGCTTTTGTAACCAATTCCACAACCTGCATCAATGATAATTTTTTTGTCAGACAAAAAACGTTTTAAATCCGCCTCAGATTTAAATCCATATAAGTCAAGTAACCAGTTTTTTTGAAAAATTTCTACAGCATCCGTATCTGTCTGACTATCAAGTTTTACCCATTTTTCTGAAAAAGATTCATTGGTTTGTTGCTGATTTTCAAACAGTGAATCACCAGACAAGATGGCTAAGTTATCCTTAAATGTTACCTTTTTGGTTAACAAATTGGTTACTTCGTCTGTGTAGGTCATGCAATTAGTTTTATGGTAGAAATAACATATTCATAATCTTCCTTCGTCATTCTATTATGAAGAGGAATTGCCATTGAACAATCGTTAGCTAACTTGGCTTGTGGAAAATCTGTTTCTTTTAAATCCATCAGGTTTTGGTAGTAGTTAAGCATGTGAACGGCATGGGTGCCAGGTCGAGTAGAGATTCCTTTTTGTTGAAGGAACTCCATAATTTCATTTCTACTTTTCGGGGATTTTGACTCATCAATTAGCACAACGTATGATTGCCAGCCACGTTTATAGTTTTCATCTGTATTAGGTAGTTCCAACCAATCAATGTTTTTAATCTCGTCATTGTAGAATCGTGCCCATTTAGTCCGTTCTTCAATAAAGGCATCCATTTTACCCATTTGCACAACACCAACAGCACCCTGTAGGTCTGTCATTCGATAGTTGAACCCAAGCATGTTGAAATCTGGAAGCGAATAAGGTTTCGGGCCATGGTGGCGCTGTTCTTCTGATACTTCCGCCCCATGATTTCTTAATTTAGAAATTTTTTCAGCAAGTTCATCGTTGTTGGTGGTAACCATACCGCCCTCACCAGTAGTAATGGATTTGCGAGGATGAAAAGAGAAGCACCCAATTGTGCCTAGACCTCCTGCATAATTGCCTTTATACATAGCGCCAGCTGCACAGGCAGCGTCTTCAATCAGCGGAATATTTTGGGCAACCTCTTTTATAGAATCCATGTCAGCACACAAACCAAAAAGATGTACTGGAATAATTGCTTTAGTTCTAGCAGTAATTCTTTTTTCCAGATCGCTAGGGTCGAGATTAAATGTTTTTGTGCTAATGTCTGTAAATACTACTGTAGCTCCACAGTAGCGAACAACATTTGCAGTTGCTACCCAGGTGAAGGCAGGAACTATAACTTCATCTCCGGGTCCAATATCTAAAGCCACTAATGCGAGGTGCAACGCCGTAGTAGCACTTGTTACGGCAAATGCGTGTTGAACCTGATGTTTGTCTGCGAAAAGTTGTTCAAACTCTCTTACTTTAGGGCCGGAAGTAATCCACCCGGTCATTAGGGGCTCCTTGGTCGCTAACCATTCTTCTTCACCAGTTACAGGAAGGGAGATTGGAATGTTTCTTTGTACGTTGTCGCTCATTGAACTTCTATTAGGCCTTATCAATTCCTTGTGAAACTCTCCAGTCTATTAATTTTTGTAACCCTTGCTCTAAAGAATAGCTGTATTTAAAATTGATTTCTTTTTCAGCTTTTTGGCGAGAACCAATCCTATTTTGAACTAATTGACGAGCATCATCTTCTGAGTATGGCTTGTAGGCGACTTCTAATTCCGAATTTTTTAATTTAAGAATGGTATCACATAATTGTTTGATAGTTGTCTGGATCTCGGTCCCTACATTATAAAACCCAAGTTTAACATCACTCAACAATGCGTCTACATTAGATTTTGCAATATCCTCCACATAAATAAAATCATAAGCTTGCGATCCATCACCATTAATTTGAGGAGCTTCGTTCGCTTCAATCTTGTTAAGCATTATGGGCACGACTCCGCTATATACGGCATGTTGATCTTGCCCAGGACCGTATACGTTCATGTATCTAAGTCCAATAACTTCAAGTCCATATCTGTCGTTAAATGCTGTGCACATAGCTTCACCTGCAATTTTGGTTGAGCCATAGAAATTTTTGTTGTTAAACGGGTGATCTTCTGTCATCGGTACCTGAACAGCATCACCGTAAACAGAAGCAGATGATGACGAAATTAGTTTTTTTACATTGTGTTTCACGCAAGCTTCTAATACGTTAAAAGTTCCTGCAATGTTAACGTCAAACGCAGTTCTTGGAAAGTCTTTACAATGAAGTAACCACATGGCAGCTAAGTGAAAAACATAATCACAGCCTTCAACTGCTTTATCTAAAATGTCAATTTCTCTTACATCACCACCAAAAGGATATACCGAGCATCTACTATCAAGAAGGCTATTCTCAATATTATCTATTTTTCCTCTGGTAAAATTATCATAGATTATTACCTCTTTAACTGGGTGTTTTAGTAATTCGGAGACGACAAATCCGCCAATAAATCCTGCTCCGCCAATAACTAATATTTTAGAATCATCTAGTTTCATATTGTTGTTTTAAATGCTGAGTTCGTATTTGTAAGACCGATGGGTCTAACCCAAAAATATTTTTCATCTTTTGCCCCGAAATTTTCGACTTTAATATTCCCGTAGTAATTTATTGAATCGTATGGGTAGCCTTCTTTGTCCAAAATACTGAAATACATGGAATACTCCCCGGGAAGTAGTTGCTGATTAATAGTGAAATCAAATTTATTCTCCCCCTGAGAAATATTAACTATTTGGTTGTTAAAAGAGTCGTTGGAGGCACTGTAGGTGATTCTTTCGTGATCATCATTCATGAAACCGGCTATTATGATTACATCTTTAAGTTCAACGGAACTGTCTACCTCTATTTTGAATTGAGCAGGTTCATGAAATCGTAATGTATCTACTTTGAGATTGGATTGGTTAAAGACTTCAATTTTAGAGAAGTATGCCAAGTTTTTGTGGTATTGGTGCCTCTTGGCATCTTTTGCAATTTTACCAAACGAAAAATTATCATCTTTTTCACCATGAAGGTATAAATCAACGATGGCATTAGTTTCTCCAGTTGAAACAATTTGGCCATTCTCCATAAGTATGGCTTTCTCACATAGATTGTTAATAGCAATCATGTTATGGCTAACGAAGATGATGGTACGACCTTTTCCAGCAACATCTTTCATTTTTTCAATGCACTTTTTTTGGAATTCCGAATCACCAACGGCTAGTACTTCATCAACAATCAAAATTTCTGGTTCTAAATGAGCAGCAACGGCAAAGCCAAGTCTAACCATCATGCCTGAGGAATACCTTTTTACAGGTGTGTCAACGTATTTTGCTACACCAGAGAACTCGATAATTTCATCAATTTTTGATGCAATTTCAGGTTTGTTCATGCCTAGAATTGCTCCATTGAGATAGATGTTTTCTCTACCCGTTAGTTCTGGATGGAAACCTGTTCCCACTTCAAGCAATGCAGCAACTCTACCTTTTGCCTTAATAGTCCCTTCTGTTGGGCCTGTAACTTGTGAAAGTAGTTTAAGTAATGTCGATTTACCTGCTCCATTTTTACCAATTACACCAATAATTTCACCTTTCTTAACCTCGAAATTAATGTCTCTAAGTGCCCATACGTAGTCTCCTCCTTCGGTTGTTCGGTCATTTACCGATCCTATTTTAAGGTAAGGATCTTCCTTGCCAAGAAGTCGATTCCACCATCTGTTAAGGTCGTGGCTTAACGTCCCAGTGCCCACCAGACCTAAACGGTACTGCTTAGAAACATTCTCTATTTTTAGAACAACCTCGCTCATAACTTCTTAAACAGTATCAATAAACGATTTTTCAACTTTGTTAAAAATTAAGGTTCCAAGTACAAAAATCATGACTGAAAACCCGACTGCGTAACAGAGCCCAAATAAATCAAAGTTTCCACTTCCGAGCCACCCATATTTAAAATTATTGATGATGCCGCTCATTGGATTTAATGCAATGAAAAATTGATATTTTTCAGGTACTGAGCCAACCGGATAAATAACAGGCGAAGCATACATTAAAAGCTGAATTCCAAAACCTACTAAAAAACTAAGGTCTCGGTATTTAGTGGTTAGAGAAGTGATTATCATTCCAAGCCCAAGGCTCATTGTAGCCATGATAATTACGAATATTGGAAAGAGCAAAATACTATAGTTAGGAATAATGACATCTGAAGTAAAGAAATAGTAGACGTAGAAACCAAGAAATAATGCGAACTGAACTCCAAACTTGAGAAGATTAGTAATAATAGCTGATAGCGGAACAATTATTCTTGGGAAGTATACTTTTCCAAAAATATTTTGGTTCGCAACGAATGTGTTAGACGTTTTAGTTACACAATCGGAAAAATAGTTCCATAATGTAATTCCAGACAAATAAAATAGTGCTTTTGGCATTCCATCAGTTGAAATTTGAGCAATATTCCCAAAAACAATGGTAAAAATTATTGTAGTAAAGATTGGTTGAATAAAAAACCACAGTGGCCCTAAAATTGTCTGTTTATAGGTAGCAACAAAATCTCTTCGAACAAAAAGCACCAGTAAATCTCTGTAGCGCCATATTGCCTCTAAATTCAATGAAAGTAATGACTTTGATGAGGTAATGGTTAAATCCCATTGTTGATCATCGACTTCATTAGTTAGGCTCATAGTCGTCAAAAGTAAGCCAAATACTTATTTATAGCAATTAATAATAAGAATAGGGATTTTGTAGCCCCACGCAGACTCGAACTGCGATCAATTGTTTAGGAAACAACTATTCTATCCCTTGAACTATGGGGCCAATACCAAAAGTTCAAAAATAAACTTTTGCCCTTTTTAGAACCTGCAATTTTTGGAATTATTTTGTCTTAGATGTTCAGTAGTTGATAGCATTTAAGCCTTTACCTAATTTGCACTAGTGAGTTAACTTTAGTCCAACTACCGCCATTAATCACTTCAATCCCGTGTTGTTTTAAAATGCTAGCAGCACTAGCACTTCGCATTCCTGATGCACAGCAGGTAATAATAGGTGTATTTAGCTTCTTTATTTTATCAATCTTATGTTTAATACGATCTAAAGGCACATTATGAGCCCCTTTGATGTGTCCTGACCCAAATTCAACAGAAGACCGAACATCAACGATGGTGGCACCTCTTTCTATAAAGGACTGGATTTGCTCAGTCTTTTTACCGAACCTTAATAAATCTAAGAGTCCCATTCTATACAGAAAATACATTGCCCATCCAGCCCATCATTCCTCCTTCCATGTTGGTAAGGGTTGTAAATCCAGCATTAGCCATCGTGCTGCAAGCAGAAGCGCTTCTTCCGCCACTTCTGCACATCACATAGTAGTTGTTGGTTTTTTTGAGGGATTCAATTTTTGCTCCGAAATCAGCAGACATTACATCAATATTGATTGCTCCATCTATATGGCCTCCCGCGAACTCTGTTTGGGTTCTTACATCTAAAAAAACATTAGTTTCGTTTTGCTCGATGTTTTCTAAAGAATTGATATTTTTATTGTTGTACATATTGGTTGTATATTAATTATTGCGACTACAAATATATGTTGGCCATAAAGACCAAAAGGTGATTAATGTTACAGAAGTATATTTCACCTTACTTCACAGCCATTTTCAGTTTCTTTGGTTGGGGAAACAAA
>Ga0115568_10003651_pt1 | contig 10424 bp, 8 predicted proteins | sample COGITO_mtgs_1204_FD_87296 | JGI IMG/M metagenome (GOLD analysis project Ga0115568, IMG submission 87296) | Pelagic marine microbial communities from North Sea - COGITO_mtgs_120426 | ecosystem: Environmental > Aquatic > Marine > Epipelagic | place: Germany:Helgoland, sampling site Kabeltonne...
CCCGCACCGATCCGTGTCGCGACGTCCTGCTGTGGGATGGCCATGGTGAGTGGCGGCGATCCCTTTGAGTACCTGGGCGCCGGCCCGCCGGCGGTCTCAGCTCGCGCGGCCGATCTCTTGATCGTCGCCGGATCGATCACCCGTCGCCAAGCGCCACTGCTCACTGCCATTTACGAGCGGATGCTTCCGCCCCGCTGGGTCATAGCATGGGGCGCCTGTGCTATCTCCGGCGGCGCCTATCAGAACTACGCGACGATTCCGGGTCTCTCGCGATTGGTGCCAGTGGACCTGGTCGTGCCGGGTTGCCCGCCTCCGGTCACGGCTCTGCGTGAAGCGCTTGACCAGCTACGTCGCGGCGGTCTTCGTGACCGGGAGCCGAGCGCGCTGGCATCAAGAGATCCGGCGGACTGGCCGATCTTGAGAAATACACATGCGGACGAGCGAATGACTGATCATTCGCCGCTCGCGCCCGAGAATTCGACTGATGACTCAGTCGACGTTCCGGATGAGGAAGGAAATCGGTATGTCGATCGCGGTTGAACTGCCTTCGCTGGGCGAGAGTGTTTTCGAGGGAACGGTCTCTCGTTGGCTCGTCGGTGAAGGCGAGTGGGTCGAGGTTGATCAACCGATCGTCGAGGTCACGACCGACAAGGTCGATGCCGAGATTCCCGCGCCGAGCGCTGGCGTGATCGAATCGATTCATGCTGCCGAGGGAGACGTAGTTGAAGTCGGCGCTGTGCTTGCGAGGATCGACCCCGACGGAAAGCCCGCCGCAAACGCGAGCAGCGAGCCTGCTCGAGTTCCTGCGCCGCCGACCGCTCCCGAAGCCGCTGCACCTCCCGTTGGACCTGCGTCCGCTCATTCCCTTGATGGTCCAGCTGCGACGCCTGTTGCACGTCGGGTCGCAGAAAATGCCGCGATCGATCTGCGCGAGGTTCAGGGCACGGGCAGCGCTGGGCGCGTGACTAAGGATGATGTCCTTAGGCATCAGTCCGGTGCCGCCGAAATGCGAGCGCCTATTCCGGTCCAGCCCGTTCAAGCAGCAGCCACCACCCCGGTCGCTGCTGCGCCGCGAAAGCCAGCGCGACCCGCACCTACTTTCGGCTACGAACTTCAGCCCGGGGATCGAGTCATTCCTATGACGCCGATGCGTCGCATCATTTCCGATCACATGGTCTACTCGAAGCGCACGAGTCCCCACGTGGGCACAGTGGCCGAAGTCGACCTTTCTCAAATTGTTAGGCTTCGCAATAAACACAAGCGTGCTTTCCAGGACAGCTACGGAATCGGCCTGACCTTTCTTCCCTTTATTGTGCACGCGGTGGTGCGCGCACTTCGTGAATTTCCAGCGCTTAACGCCTCGGTCACAAACGACGCGATTATAGAGAAGCAAGATATTCACATAGGCGTCGCGACCGAGACCGAGAAGGGGCTCGTCGTTCCCGTCGTGCGCAATGCCGATCGACTTTCTCTGGCAGGGACGGCCATGGCGATCGACGATCTCGCGACCCGAGCAAGGACCAAGAAGCTGTCTGCGGATGATCTGAAGGGCGGGACGTTTACGATTTCGAACCCCGGCCGTCAGGGTAATCTCTACGGTTTCGCAATTATCAATCAGCCCCAAGTCGGTATTCTGCGGATGGGCGAGATCGCTAAGCGCGCGGTCGTGCGCAGCCTTGATGATGAAGACGCGATCGTGATTCGCACAATGATGTACATGGCGCTTTCATATGATCATCGCGCTGTAGACGGTGCTCCAGCAAATGGGTTCTTGTTTCGGATTCGCGAGCTCCTTGAGGCGGGTGAGTTCGACTTGTGAGTTTAGCGGTTAGCGGGGTCGCTGGGCTGATCTGTCAGGTTTGCTCGACGGCCTGGTCGGAGGGCATATGACCGCACCCTTGGGATCTATGGAAGTCGATTGGCTTGGTTCCGTGCGTTATGCGGACGCGCTTGAGCTGCAAAGTCAGGCGGTTGCCGACCGGATCGCAGGGAATCGCGGTGATCGGATTCTGCTGGTAGAACATCCCGCAGTCATCACCCTCGGCCGAAGCTCCGACCCGGCAAATATGCGAGTCACACCGGATGAGCTGCTTGCGGCGGGGATCGATGTTTATGAGATCGCGCGCGGCGGGGACGTGACCTATCACGCGCCGGGGCAGCTGGTCGGATATCCGATTCTCGACCTCGATGCTCTCGGGCGGCGCGACGTCCACGCGCATTTGCGGCGTATCGAAGCCGGCCTGATGGACGCGCTTGAAGTGCTCGGGGTGCCGAGTCGCCGCGTCGAAGGACGGACAGGTGTATTCGTCGATCTCGCGCGAAGTGGCTGGGGGGCCGGACCGGATCGGAAGATCGCTTCGATCGGCGTCGGGGTTCGCAAATGGGTGACTTTGCATGGATTCGCGCTGAACGTGGATCTCGATCTCGCGGGTTTCGATGCAATCGTTCCCTGTGGACTAGGAGATGTGGAGATGACTTCTGTCGCCAGGGAGCGCGCGCCAGACCGTAAAGCTCCATGCGTCGGTGCGGCGTGGGCCGAAGAGCCCAGCTCGGAAGAGGTGCGGGAAATAGTCGGGCAGGCGCTTGTTGGAAGATTGGCCCGGGGAACGACGCTCGAGGGCTGAACTTGCTCGCTCGGGCGGCGGCGGTCGCCTATCCTTCCGCCGATGCCCCGAGGAGTAGTCATCGTCCAGCGCGCTCGTCGCCGTCCCTTCGCGCTCCTTTGGGCTGGGGCCGCATGGCTGCGTTCAATCTGGTTGAGTCGACGCGGAGCGAGTAACGACCGCAAACGGCCCTTTGTGCTTTCGGCGCCGGTGCCCGCCGTGATCCCTCGCTTGCGTTCTCCCGAGCCGCTCCCGAAAGAATCCAACGAAGCGCGCTCATTCTCCTGTACAGCGTGCGGCGGCTGCGTTCCGATTTGCCCGAGTCAGAGTTTGCGCGTGAAGGGAGAGGGCGGTCGCCCGATGCTCTTTCAGCTCGACGTAGGCTCCTGCATCGGTTGCGGCCGATGTATCGAAATCTGCCCGGAATCCGCCCTCGTTGCCACTAGCGCGCCGTCCATTCTCGTGCCGACACCGACGGGCCGCCTCGAGCCGGTCGATCTTCTTGATCCGGGAGCGGCCACTTCGGGTTTAGTGCGATGAGCGCGCTTGATCTTGAGGCCTTGCGTGCGACTCATGCCGACTTGGACGTCCACGTGTCAGCGAGCCCCACGTCCGACCCGGACTCCCCCGAGGCACGAATGAGAGTGCCTGGGGACCACGCGAGGACGCTGCTCGAGCGGTTGCGTGGAGAGGCGGATGCGCCGTCAGTGCGGCTTCTAGACCTGACGGTCGTGGATCGCCTGGACGCATCGCCGGCTGGGTTCGAGGTGATCTATCGCCTCGGGAGCCGCGTGGGCGAGTTCGCGTATCGCGTCCACGGATTCATTCAGGACTCAGCAGACGATAATCCCTCGATCGGCTCCGTGAGCGCGCTTTGGCCTTCGGCCCTGTGGCTCGAACGCGAAGCCTTCGATCTCTTTGGGATAGGTTTCCGAGGACACCCGGAGTTGCGGCCTCTCTTGCTCGGCGCTGATTTAGGCGCTGACGCTGACCTCAACGGCGCGCCGCTTCGGAAATCAGCGGGCCAGGATCAGTTGTCGTCGGGGGCGGGTCCATGAGCCAGACTCCGCGACCGGATCAGAACGATTCCCTGTCGTCTCGTCTCGGTTTTCCCGAAACGACGCTCGAAATCGGACCGACGCATCCAGCGATTAGACGCGTGATGACGCCCGTCGGCGGAACCACGAGCTTTATTGTCGCGCTCGACGATGACCGAATCACGAATCTCGAAGTCGATATTGGTTTGGGGCATCGCGGCTTCGAGAAGCAAGCTGAATCGGGAAGCTGGGACGATGCGTTGCCCTATGTGTCGCGTCTCGGGTGGGTTAGTGGCTTGCATGCAGAGATCGCCTACTGCCTTGCCGCAGAATCCCTTGCAGAGATTGGCTTGCCGGATCGCGCGATCTGGACACGTATGCTTGTCGGCGAACTAGCACGTGTGAGTGACCATTATTCTCGACTCGGCGCGGCGATGGCGGCAATCGGGCTTCGGGATGCAGAGAACGTCGCGAACGCGGGAGAGGACCTCGCCTCGGAAGCGCTTGTTGCAGCAACGGGCGGCGGGCATCTTGCTGGCTTCAGCTGCTTCGGAGGAATTCGTCGTGCGCTCCCAGAGCACTTCTTAGAGGGGTGGTCGAAACAGCGCTCTCTGATCGATGATGAACTCACGCGCTTCGGTTCGGTCGCGACCTCCAATCCGACCTGCACGCGCCGTCTGAGCGGTGTCGCGCCTCTCGTGCCTGAAGATGCGCTCGCATGGAGCGTGACGGGGATTGCGCTTCGCGCCTCCGGGATTTCGGCGGATGTTCGGAAAGATCGCCCCTATCTTGCATATGGGGCACTCGAATTCGATTTGCCGGTGGGAGAACAGGGCGATAATCTCGACCGGATGCTAGTCGTGATCGAAGAAATCAGGCAGAGCCTCGGGATGATCGATCAGTGCCACAAAATATTGTCGAGTCTCGGATCTGGTGAAGTTTGTGTGAGCGGGGAGATCATCATTCCAGAGGGGGAGGCTGTGGCCACGGTTGAGTCTTCGACCGGCGAACTCGCGTTCTTTGTGGTTTCGGATGGCGTAGGGTTGCCGCGGCGCATTCGCTGTCGAGCGCCAAGCTTTTTTCACGCGCAGGTGTTGCCGACGGTGATGGTGGGAGCGCGTCTCGATGACTTGCTGCCGACGGTCGCGCTGATGCACCTCGTGTCTGCGGAGTGCGACCGTTGAGCGACGAAGGCGAGAGCAAGTCTCTCCTTTCTCGAACGAGAAAGGGCATGGGCTCGGACGAACTTGGACTGGATTCCAAGATTGGGACGGGGCATCGGCCGCTTCCCGAGTTAAAAGGGCCGCCGCCGTTGCGTCCCTTCGGTCTCGTGTTGCATCACGATGGGCGCTTTAGCCATGAAGAAGCACCAATTCAGAACCGACGGCTGCGCGAGCATTTCGAGCGACATGTTGAGTATCTACCCGAAGAAGTAAAATACATCGTTCGCCTGAAGCATTTTCGGGGCGAAGTCGAAATTGAAGAGGCCGCTTTCTTCGTCAGGGAAATCGATTTAGAAGCAGGGGAGGTCGTGCTTTCGGACGGAACTCGCGAAGGCCTCGAGACTGAGAGCCTGGAGACCTCCCCTATTGACGGCGCGCTGCTTTGCCGGGTAAAGCGAGCGCTGCATGCAGATGGGTTGCTCGCGCGGTTTATGCACGGGGCACAGGCAGATTTCATGAACGCTGTGGAATTCGAGGGCGAGAATCTGGTGATCGAGCTTGCGGGGCGACGGCTGCCGATTCCGGCCCTCGCGGAATTCGACTGAGGGATTGCCCGAGACAGTTTGACGCCGCCTCGCGGAATCGGTACATCCTGTGGGCCCACGGACTCGCCAAGCGGGTCCCTTGCGCGGATCCCGCGCACTGAGGCGGCGTAGCCAAGTGGTAAGGCACGGGCCTGCAAAGCCCTGATCCCCGGTTCAAATCCGGGCGCCGCCTCCAAAAGACTCGCAAAACCAATTAGTCACGGATCGCTCGTGGATGAATTGGCACTTGTAGGATTCCGCCCACCGCCCCATTCGAACAGTACCGGCCGCCAAGCCTGCACCTCCAAGAGGTTGCACTGCAGAATGACTCACTTGAGGCTGGTTGCGATCCTCGAGGCGTCGCTAGGCAAGCATGCTCCCGCCGGAGGATTTGGTGAATCGTCTTTAAGGAGCACATCGTTGGCCGCGCCTCGATCGACGACTACATCCCATTAGGCGCGGGCATTCAGTACCGATTCTAGGGGCGCTTGAGTGGATGTTCGCGGAGCCGCGAGGATAGGCGAGGGAAAGGATACAGAGCGAGGCCAGGTTGTTAGGCGCCGCTCGGTTCTTGTGGCTCGATTTTGAGACGCCTCCCATCATCCGCGAAAATGTCGTAGCTCGCGATTCCCTTTCTGTGTAGGAAGAGCTGGAACGACGTGCCTAATACGCCTATGCCGTAGGTTACTGAACGGCTGAAATTGATGGATGAGGCCTCTTCGAAGTAGGCTGTCGGGCAACTGATCTCGCCGATCTGGTAACCGCATTTCAAGATCTGCGCGAGCATCTGATTGTCGAAAACGAAGTCATCCGAATTCTCGAGCAGCGGAAGCTCCTCGAGAACGCTCCGGGTGAAAGCGCGATAGCCAGTGTGGTACTCGGATAGTTTTTCTCCCGAGAGCAGGTTCTGTGTCGCAGTGAGAAACCGATTCGCGACGTACTTGTACCGCGGCATCCCGCCGCGGAGCGCACCACCGCCCAAAATGCGCGAGCCCAGCACAGCATCATAAGGGCCGTCTGTAAGTAAACCGACTATCGCGGGGATCAGCTTAGGCGTGTACTGATAGTCGGGGTGCAGCATCACTACGACGTCGGCGCCGATTCGCAGCGCCTCCTGATAACACGTTTTTTGATTGCCCCCGTAACCGCGATTTTGCGGATGAACGAGGGTGCGGAGCCCGAGGCGTTTCGCTTCGACGACCGTATCGTCGTCGCTCGCATCGTCGGTTACGATGATTTCGTCCACCAGATCCATGGGAATCTCGCGGACGGTTCGTTCGAGTGTCTTGGCTGCGTTGTACGCTGGCATCACAACGACGACTTTTTTGTTGTGGAACATCCCTGTATCGGGCTCCTCTACGGCATATTGGGCTCGGCCGCGAAATATTCGAGTCTTAGAGCCGGAAATGGTCCCGGCGAAGCGAAATAAGGGCGGAGGCTCTAGACTCTCGCCCGTGCCCGGATGGCGAAATGGTAAACGCGGACGACTTAAAATCGTCTGGCCCTAGGCCGTGCAGGTTCGAGTCCTGCTCCGGGCACCATAGACTGCTCCATTTTAGCCTTCCCTAATGTTGAGTCACATACGCGCGACTCAATCAATTAGGTCGATGACGCGGTCCCGGATGCCATCCGTCGCCAGCAGCTCCTCGAGCGCATCGCGATCGAGCAGCGTCGTTCGCTGGTAGTTTTGCTCCGGTTGATCGATTTCGATCCGGTAGATCTCTTTTGGTTTTTGGAACACCTGGCGAATTCGCAGGGACTGACCCTCATCGCCCTCAAGGATCATCGCTCGGAGCGAATCCACGATTCGGTCGCTGCGGTCTACGGATAGCGACGTCGGGTCCATCGCGTCGACTGCGCTGCGGCGGGCGCGTCCTAGGAGTTTGAAGGTTCCGGGCGGTTTCATTGGACGATCAAGCATACTCGGCGTAGATCAGGCGATTCAAGTACGGACCGAGAGTCTGTTACGTCGCCGGATGCGTCGAGCACGCTGCCGCTCTAGGTCCCCGGCATCGAAGAGTCCGGCGATGGGCAAGAGATTCTTTGGTGATTGGTTGTCGAAGGCGATCCCTAAAAGGGCGTCGTCGTCGCGTCCTGTGGGTGCTCCGAAGAGCGAAGGGTGGGTTGTTTGTTTGGACCATCCGATGTGACCGGCCGCCATGAAGAGTCGACCCGATAAGAGTCGAACGCGGATATGAGGTCGGTCTGGGGCGGGAGTCTCTCGGTAGCCGAAGTGCGACGGCCGCCCAATCCGATCTTCGTCTAGCGTGCGAGGGAAGTGTCAGGCTTCCCGTCTTCAGTCGTGATTTGAACGAGGGCGTGGAAGGGGATGCGCTCCTCGGTCCCAGCCGAGGCTCGGCGTCAGTTGTTGAATGTCTCGAGCCCGAGCTGAAGAATCAGCCGCAGATAAATGATTGCGGTGCGTTTCTCGAAGCCGTCGACCCGACCCGAGCTATGCTGATACGCTGATCGGCCTCCGAATTCGCGCATCGTTGCGTGAAACGGCGTCCGCCGACCCACGGAGCAACATGTCCGCTGATCGAGGTGTCCCCAGTCGACGGGGCCGCAATAAGTCTGGCCGAGCGAATAGGGGTGAGCCCCGAGCTCATCGCTCAAAGAGCGTGGGGTCGACTGAATGGCTCTACGGGATCCATCCGGTTCGGGAAGCGATGCGGGCCGGGCGCCGTAGGTTGGTACGGCTGTGGATTCGCGACGGCGCTCGACGTCCCGACCACGATGCTCTGTTGGCACTCGCCGAGGAGGCAGGAGTTGTCATCGAGTGGGTCGACCGGGACCGAATTGACGCCTGCGCGAGCCCGGAAGCCCAGACCCAAGGAGTCGCGCTCGAATGCGGGCCGCTGCCGGAAGTCGGGCTTTTGGAGTTGATCGAGCGTGCCGCACGAGCGGCGACTGAAGGGGTGACGCCTCGGATCTTGGCGCTCGACGGAGTTGAGGATCCGCAGAATGTGGGAGCAATCGCTCGAGTTGCGGATTCTGCAGGGGCTGCGGGGCTCATTCTGACCGAGCGCCGTGCCCCATCGATTACCCCAGCAGTAGCTCGCGCCTCTGCGGGCGCAGTCGAATGGCTGCCCATGGCGCGAGTCTCGAATCTCTCTCGCGCCCTCGGGGAACTCAAGCAGCGCGGATACTGGGTCGTGGCGGCTGCAGAGGATGGCGGCTCTTCACTATTCGAAGTCGAGGATCGAGTTTTGTCCGGTCCAACCGTTGTGGTCCTTGGGGCCGAGGGGAAGGGTGTGCGACCTGGGATCCTGCGGGAATCTGATCACCGGGTCTGGGTCCCGATGCAGGGCGGCGTATCGTCTTTGAACGTGTCTACTGCCGGTGCGGTGATTCTCTACGACCTGATGAGGCGAGCGGCCGCTTCTGGCTCGAAATAGATCAAGAGGGGAGAATTCACCGCATACCACACGGTTGCTCCCCGAGGGGCGCCTGTGGATGTCCTAAAGGCGCTTGCCAGCGGGGACGGAGCACGTCTATAGTCTGCCGCGCTCCACACATCCAATCTTTTTATCAATTTCAGTGCGCCTTACTCGTTCTTCGTGCTTATTCGGAGAGTGATTCGGAGTTGGCATTTCACGTGCCTTTTCGTTCTTGTCGTCCGGCGATGATTCGCCTGCATGGCAAGCAAAGGAAAGGCTGGGCGAGTGTCGCGAAGCTTTCGATGGGCTCAAGATGGATCCGGAATTTTGCTGGCGTAGCTCAACTGGTAGAGCATCGGATTTGTAATCCGAAGGTTAAGGGTTCGAGTCCCCTCGCCAGCTCCGATGCACAGCCTGGACCTGTCGCACTAACAGAAGCTCAAAGCCTTACACTGCAGTCGAATTCGCCTTGGGCTAAAGCCGTTAGGCAAATGCCTAAGCCAACGACAATTAAAGCGAAATACACGATTCAGAGTGTTTCGCGGAATCTCCCGCCTCGCGGCTAAATGAATACAGGGCTTCGAGCCCTACTACATGTAAAGGACGAATAGACGGATCAACATCCTCAAGCTTCTTCAGGCACCTAGCGCACAGCCCTCCGTTTCCTTTCTTCCGATCGCGACTCGCCTAATAAGGCTTTGAGACTCACGCGGGGAAGAAGGACCGCTCGGCATCGTTCGCTTTGAAGTCACGGAAGGAGCTCGTGGGAAGTGTTGCCTGCATAACACGAATCTGGAGGGATACCGAAGCGGTTAAACGGGGCAGACTGTAAATCTGCTGGCCTTTGGCCTACGGAGGTTCGAATCCTCCTCCCTCCACCAGATAGACCAGCTTGAATGCGAAAGAGCTGAGATGAAATAGAACTAAAAGAGCGAGATTCAGCCGAAAGGTGGGGAATCGCACCAAAGCCCCGAGACGGGCGGAGATAATGATAGAAAGCGGGAATAGCTCAGCTGGCTAGAGCACCAGCCTTCCAAGCTGGGGGTCGCGGGTTCGAATCCCGTTTCCCGCTCCATTTTGTGCGCGCCCGGGAGGGCACGCGGGCAGTAAGAGTGGATGGATGGGGTCGAGGCTTAGAAAAAGCAGAGATCTCATGTAGTAAATAGAAGCAAGATTAGAAGAATTGGCTCACGTAGCTCAGGTGGTAGAGCACGTCCTTGGTAAGGACGAGGTCAGCGGTTCGAGCCCGCTCGTGAGCTCCAGAAGATCACGTTTCGGAAAGATCAATCGGACTCGAGAACGGGTACGCGCGGGAAGGCCTGGCGTGAGTGTTGCAAAAAGACTGAATGAGGACTGAATAGACTGATGTTGCGTTGGGCGGATTCCGGGAGGGAGCCGTCGCTGAGTTACGATCGAAGACATCTCCGATCGATCGCAGTTCGCGTGATGACAGACCAACCCGGCAGGCTGGCGTATCTCGCCAAGCTGCCAGCCAGCCAGCAGGCGCCAGGCACCAAATAGGAAGAGCAGGCACACGAATGGGCAAAGCAAAATTCGAGCGTAATAAGCCTCACGTGAACGTGGGCACGATTGGTCACGTCGATCACGGTAAGACGACGCTGACCGCAGCCATCACCTCTCGTCAGGCGCATAAGGG
>Ga0115568_10003657_pt1 | contig 10414 bp, 8 predicted proteins | sample COGITO_mtgs_1204_FD_87296 | JGI IMG/M metagenome (GOLD analysis project Ga0115568, IMG submission 87296) | Pelagic marine microbial communities from North Sea - COGITO_mtgs_120426 | ecosystem: Environmental > Aquatic > Marine > Epipelagic | place: Germany:Helgoland, sampling site Kabeltonne...
ATAGTTTTATGTGCAGCGCGTTGCGGATGCGCTCGAACTCGATTCCTTGGGGTCGTTGCGCTCGATAGCAACGTTTCAGCGGCGTAACGGGGAAACCGGTTGTCATCGTTATATTATCAGCAACTGCAGAGGTGCTATTGATGTCGCACGAGTGAAGGCACTGTCGCATTTAGTAGGGTGGAAAGCGGCGCAGCACACGGTGGATATCGCTCCGCTTTTTGAAACAATCGATGACCTCGCGCGCGCAGGCGCGAGCATGACTAACCTCTATTCCTTTGCCGATTATCGCGCCCACTTAGCGCGTCGAAGCGATCGACAAACCGTGATGCTTGGTTTCTCGGACGGCACCAAAGACGGTGGTTACCTCATGGCAAACTGGGCTATCTACCGCGCGAAAGAAGACTTAACCGCAGTATCTCGTGCAGCAGGAGTCGAGGTTGCCTTTTTTGATGGGCGCGGTGGACCGCCAGCGCGTGGGGGCGGCAGTACCTACGAGTTTTACGCAGCATTGGGTAAAAACATCGAAAGCAATCAGATTCAATTGACCGTACAGGGGCAGACGGTGAGTTCCTATTACGGCAACTCGGAAGCGGCGACGCATAATTTGCGGCAGTTACTCGCAGCCGGTCTTGAGAATAATCTTTACGACAGGCCCGAGCGCGAATTGAACGAAGGCCAGCGCAGTTTGATACAGGAACTCGCGAGCATAAGCTACGACCGCTACAAAGCGTTTAAGGCCCACCCTCTGTTTATCCCGTATCTCGAAGAAATGAGCACGCTTAAATACTACGGTCGCACGAATATTGGTAGTCGCCCAACGAAGCGCGGCGGTTCCGGGGGGCTTAAGTTTGAAGACCTGCGGGCGATTCCCTTTGTCGGTGCTTGGGCACAGTTGAAACAGAATGTCCCAGGCTATTACGGCTTGGGGACAGCGCTGCAGTCGCTTGAAAATGCCGGCCGTTTAGATGAATGCAAGGCGCTCTATCAGAACTCTAAGTTTTTTAAAGCGCTCGTAGACAACAGTATGCAGAGCATGAGCAAGTCGAATTTCGAGCTTACCGCCTATATGGGTAAACATCCGCGTTTCGGAGAATTCTGGCAGCAAGTGCACGCAGAGTTTGAGCTAAGCGTTGAGATGGCGCTCAAAATCTCGAATCAATCCATACTTCTTGAAGACAATCCGACGAGTAGGCTCAGTATTGCGCTAAGGCAAAAATTGGTATTGCCATTGCTCGTTATTCAGCAGTATGCGCTCACGCGAGCACAGCAATTGGAAGGCGTTGTAGCAGAGGATAATCGAGAAGAATCGGCTGAAGCGGCGCTTTATGCGCTCTATGAAAAAATGGTTATGCGCAGCCTGTTTGGTAACGTCAACGCTTCACGCAATTCGGCCTAGGATAGCGTAAAAACGAGCAAGCTTCTGCTGCGAGTATATCGCGGCAGAAGCGTCTGCGGTTTAGCCCTAGAGCCTCGAGTCTAGAAGCCAAACATCCGCGAATTGCATCGCGGAGTCCAATTTAGCTTCGATTTCTTTGGTATCCCTGCCAAGTTTTTGCATTGCGGTAGTAGCACCATGAAGTGACCAAACGTTATTGGGATGGTCATCCATATCGAGTTCGTATTCTGCGAGAGCGGCGTCATAGGCACCAAGAGCCAGGTAGGCGGCGCCAAGCCAGTGCCTAGGCGAAAAAGGGAGTGGCTCAGGTTCGTCGTAGTTGAGGCTGTCGTAATACCGTGTGGCGCGTCGGAACGCTTCAGCAGCGCCCTCAATATTCCCAGCGTCCCATTTAATTTGCCCGTCGAGTATCCCTGCGAGCGCGCCAATGATGTTTTTCCCATCGTGGAATCGGAAACGCGCTGTAGTCGTCTCAGTAAGGTCTAGCAGCACGGTAAGCGCTTCGCTCGCCCGGTCGCTATCGTCTTGTTTTAGAGCAGCGTAACCTTGCGAGAAGAGATACATGCTGCGATTTACATCACCGTTTGGTTCATTGTCTAGCGCCAGTACTTCGTCATAGCGACCGAAACGCACGAGGCTCATTGCGTGCATCGCGCTATTGCCATTGAGTTTTGCTAAGTCTTTCGACGCCTGAATTGAAGAAGCGCTCGCGCCGCCCATCGCTGCCGCGTAATAAAGCATCGTTAGATTATGCGTAGGATAAATCGCCACGCCTCGGCCAATCGCAGCCTTTTGGTCAGAGTGCCACGCAATTGTGTTGGCCCTGACTGCCTCTTCCCACAGTCCCATCTCATTCCATGTATGGCTGGGCATGTGATTGATGTGACTCGCGCCTGGGATCGCGGTGCCTAAAAATTGGGCGCACGGTGCGGCGAGCTCCGGCGTAGGTGTCGATTCGGTTGCATGCACATAAAGATGGCACGCACCGGGGTGCGTTATATCTCGCGCAAGAACGCTTTCGAGCACGCCGTGAAGTCTTATGACATTAGGGTCTTCTAAACGCCGGTACCCGCGTCTTTCCTCGAGCAGGAATAGGGCGTCCGCGTAAAGCGTGGCGATATTAAGATCATTAGGGTATTTCCGCGAAAGGCTTGCCATAGTGTCGGCGTAGGCTTGATCTTGAATGCGGCGCTTTTCCGGATCGTAATTATCGATATAGCGTGATTCTAACGAGCGAATGAGGTCGGCCTCCTTTTCGTTCGCGCTATCAATCAATGCTAGTGCCTTCTTTAGGGCTGCAAGGGCGCGTGGTGCATCCGCCGTGGTCATCGCACCATTGAGGTAGCTGCCCCAGCTCCATGCCTCTCCCCAGAAGCAAATTGCACAGTTAGGATCAGCAACCTGTGCTTCGCGAAAAGAACGAGCAGATTCGAGCTTTGCAAAGGCATACATCATCTGGATGCCTTGATCGAAAAAATTCTGTGCGAGCGCCGAGTCGGATGATATCGGAAAGTGAAAGTCGCCGAGTATTTCGCCCATTAGGGGAATCGGTGTTGCAAACTCATCCGGGTAAGCGACTTCTTGCGCCGAGAGTGAGTGAGCAAAACTTGCAAGTGACAGTGTGCATGCTACAAACGCAAAGGCTCTGACGACTGCGGATTGTCTTTCTTTGATGATTGGTTTGTTCATTAATAGTTCGTCTCCATCCTTAGATTTTTTCACGCTCTTTCACTCTCTTTTCTGCTCTTTCGGATTCTCTAGGCTCTTCTATGCTCTTCTACGCTCTTATTAGTCTCTTAAAACCTCTTTCTCTTTAAAGAGCAAATTCAACCATAGCGCCAGGACCTAGTGGCAAGCCTAGCAGCACCCATACTATTGTTAGGATAATGCCGGATAAGAGTAGCAGGGCGGAATACGGCAGCATGGTTGCAGCAAGACTTCCTAACCCAAATTCGCGTTGCCAGCGCTGGCAAAAAATAAGAATTAGGGGGAAGTAGGGCATCAGGGGTGTAACGATGTTTGTCGCCCCGTCACCGACACGATAGGCCGCGGTGCTCATCTCAGGGCTAATGCCCACGAGCATCAGCATAGGCACCACGACTGGGGCAAGGAGGGCCCATTTTGCGCTCGCTGACCCTACAAACAGGTTGATGAATGCGCATAAGACTATGATCAATGTCAGCAGCATTGGATCAGGCAGGTTTGAGCTTTCGAGGATCTCTGCGCCGTTAATGGCGAAAATCAGGCCGAGATTCGACCAGTTGAACATGGCAACAAAGTGCGCTGCGGCAAAGGCGAGCACGAGATAGTAGCCTAAATCGGCCATCGCTTCGCTCATCATTCTAACGATATCACGGTGGTCTTTGACGACCCCTGCGCCTTTGCCGTAGGCCCATCCTGCTGCAAGGAAGAGAACGAAGAAGGCCGCAACGAGGGACTGGAAAAAGGGCGTCAGCCTTGCTTCTGCTGTCGCAGATTCATCTAGGAGCGGTGTGCCCGGGCCGATTGCTAAGAATACCCAAACTGCGACAACGACAAGGCACGCATACCCAGCGTAAGCGAGTCCGCGCCGTTCTTCCAGCGTAAGTTCGGTGCTGGGGTCTTTCACGTCCATAGTCAGCGTGCCGCCGCCAGGTACGACGGGGGCAAGTCTGGGTTCGACGATGCGATCGGTGACATACCAAATAACTGGCAAGAAAACGAACGTCATGGCCACGATAAAATACGCATTGCCTGCAATATTCGCATCCCACGTTGGTAGAATAGTTTCGGCGGCTGCCTCTGTAATGCCAAACAGGAGCGCGTCAAGCTGCCCAGGAAAGAGATTGGCAGAGAAGCCGCCGGAGACACCCGCAAATGCTGCGGCTATACCGGCGATGGGGTGACGTCCCGCTGCGGCAAACACGACGCCGGCAAGAGGGATTAGTACGACGTAAGCCGCATCGGTTGCCAAATTGCCGAGCATTCCAATTAGCGCGACAGCAGGAGTGAGCAGAAAGGCTGGGGCTTTTGACATAGCACCGCTCATGGCAGCTCCGAAAAAACCGGAACGCTCGGCCACGCCTGCGCCCAGCATGACCACCAATACATACCCTAACGGGTGAAAGCTGGTAAACGTCGAAGGCATGCTCACGAGAAGGCGGCGGATATTCTCGCTCGAAAGCAGTGACTCTGCGCTAATAATCAGTGCGTTGCCGTCGGCGTCGACTGACACGGGGTGGGCAGCAGAGACGCCGAAAAAGGTGGCGATGACACTCGCTGCAATCACACCGAGAATACAGTAGACAAAAATAAACACCGGGTCGGGGAGTTTATTGCCGGATCGTTCGATCCAGCCTAGAAAGCCGTCTGCGCGTGAAGTGCTCGTGTTCATGCCGTTATCCCTCTGCTGTGGATTTTCCATTGGTGTGCTAAATCGACTGCACCGGTCTAGCGGAGCAATTTTTCAAAACTGTTATACATAGCTGTCACGAATAACAACCAGTCGCTATCTCAGTAATCGAAAGAACGTATTGAGTTCGTCAAGGTAGGTCTGGGTTTGCTCGAGTGCCGCGAAATGCCCGCCTTTTTCAAGTTGTGCCCAGTGCCTAATGTCGTATGCCGCTTCTGCCCAGGCTCGCGGGGTGATATAGATTTCGGCTGGGAAGAGTGCGACACCGGTAGGAACGTCGATATACCCCGTTGGTTTTATCTGTGGAACTGCTCGGTTCTCATAGTAAATACGCATCGAAGAGGTGATCGATTCGGTAAACCAATAAATGGAAATATTCGTCAGCAACTCATCTTTGCTAAAGTAGTCGTCCAAATTGCCTCCAGCGCCTTGGGGCATGTCGGTCCAACCGTGAAATTTTTCGAGTATCCAAGCGGCTAGACCCGCCGGTGAATCATTGAGCGCATAACCAAGGCTCTGAGGTTTGGTTGCTTGAATCTGTTGATAGGCTAATTCGCCGCGCATGTAATTCCCGCGGGTTTCCCGTAGTTCAGCCTCGCTGGCAGTCACGTTCTCGCGCTGAGTTTTATCCTCGGGCGGCCCTGCCAGAATCATGTTCGAATGCAGGCCAATCAGTCGCTCAGGGAAATGATTAGCATGATGGCTGTTGATAACCGCGCCCCAATCGCCGCCCGCAATGGCATAACGCTCATAGCCGAGCGTCTGCATTAGGCCGGCAAGTAAAAGCGCGATTCTCTCGGGATTCATGCCAGGCTCAGTGGGCGCTTGCGAAAATCCGAATCCGGGTAGCGAAGGCGCAATGACGTGATAGCTATCAGCGATATCTCCCCCATGTGTTTCGGGGTCTGTTAAGGGGCCGATTAGCTTATGAAATTCGGCAATCGAGCCTGGCCAGCCATGAACGAGCAGGAGGGGGATCGCATCGGGATTGGCAGAGCGCTGGTGGATAGTGTGAATGTTAGCGCCTTCTACAACCACCATAAACTGATCGAAACTGTTGAGCGTAGATTCTTGTGCACGCCAATCGAATCCCTCGCGCCAATAAGCAATAAGGTCGCTCAGTGCGCCCAACTCGGTGCCGTATTCCCAGCTAACTCCTTCGAGTTGATCGGGCAGGCGGGTGCTCGATAGACGCCGATTGAGGTCGTCTATCGCTTCGTCTGGAATAGTTATTTTATACGGAATCACCACTTTATCTCCCATTTCTTGCAAGGTGGCTGAATCGGTTTGGGCTGAACTTGATACTGAGATCAAAACCGCCGCCGTAGCAAAAATAAAGGGGAATAGTCTCATCATGTCTGCTCCGGGTACTCGCTCAAAACACGCCCAAGAATCGCAAGCGCTTCATCGATTTCACTGTGTTTTACATTCAGCGCAGGCAAAAAGCGAAGACTGTTTCCGCCCGCTTTTACAACCAGTAAACCTTCACTCTGAAGTCTGGCGATAAGCGCTGCAGCATCTGTATGGCAGCGCAAACCGAGCATAAGGCCGAGTCCGCTTACTTGGCTCAGTAAAGTGGGGTACTGCGCAACCAGATCTTCTAAACCGCTGCGTAAATGAAAGCCCGCATGCTGCACGTTAAGCATAAAGTCATCACTTAATAGCTCATCTAACACGGCATTGCCGACGGCGGTAGCAAGTGGGTTGCCACCGAAGGTGCTGCCATGGCTGCCGGCTGTCATCGGCGCCGCGACTATCGCAGTGGCGAGGCAAGCGCCTATCGGAATACCACCGCCAAGCCCTTTTGCACTTGCTAGCAAATCGGGTGTTACGCCAAGCTGTTGGTAAGCGAAAAGCGACCCTGTTCGGCCCACGCCGCTCTGTACTTCATCGAACATGAGTAGAATATCGTGTTCGTCACAGAGTGCGCGTATTGAGGCAAGGTAATCCTTAGGGACGGGGCGTATGCCTCCTTCTCCTTGAACCGGTTCAAGAACGATGCCTGCTGTGTTTTCGGTTATTGTTGTCTTTAATGCAGCAAGGTCACCAAAGTCGACTTGATCGAAACCCGCATCGCCAACGACAAATCCGTCGCAGTGCACCGGATTAAACGCTGAGGCTATGGCGCTGAGCGTGCGGCCGTGAAAAGAGTTTCGCAGCGAGATGATGCGATTCTTATGGATTTCGCCACGCGCAAAAAAGTAACGACGAATAACTTTATATCCAGCTTCTACTGCTTCGGCGCCCGAATTACAGAAGAAGACCTTGTCGGCGAACGTGTTATCGACGAGCCGCTGCCCGAGTTTTTCGGCTTGTTTGATGCGGTATAAATTGGAGGTATGCCAAACCGTTTGCGCCTGTTGGTTAAGCGCATCGATTAGTTTGGGGTTGCTGTGCCCAAGGCAATTCACCGCGATACCCATTGCAAAATCCAAATAACGCGTACCGTCTGCCGTGAATAATTCGGAACCCCGACCCGTTTCGAACTCGAGAGTCGGTGAACCGTAATTGTCCATTAATGCAGAACCGTGCGGTGAAGCGGAATTCATGGTGTGTTCCTAAGTGGTGAAGCGATCTCGCTATGCGGTTTAATTGGCTCGACGGTGCCGAGCGTGAGTCTACCTTGCTAGGTTGTTTTTAAGCATTTATCTGTAAATCATGCCGCACTAAAGTGTATCATTCAATTTAAGGTTTCACGCGAGCTACGAGTAAAAAAAGGGAAGGTCGTTGATGAATCAGAGTCAAAGTGAGAGGTGAGGTTATGCTGTTTAGTTTAGGTGGTGCATTGAAGCGAAGCGCCGAACTCCCTACCGCGCAGGATGCGCTTCCCGACAGGCAGGATGCCGCGCTTTTTAACCCAGAACATTTTGTCTCCGGACGCCGAATAGCCGAGCCATTGCCAGAGCATTTGTCGCGCGCAGTCTTCGGCCTAGGCTGTTTTTGGGGCGCTGAGCGCTTGTTTTGGGAGCTCGAAGGCGTTTATAGCACCGCCGCCGGTTATGCGGGCGGAATCACTGCCAATCCAAGCTACGAGGACGTGTGCAGTGGGCAAACCGGACATACTGAGGTCGTTATCGTGTTCTTCGATCCTGCTCTGATTACCTACGAGCAACTGCTCGGAGCTTTCTGGGAGGCGCACGATCCTACTCAAGGGATGCGACAGGGTAACGATGTAGGGACGCAATATCGCTCGGCGCTCTATACGTTCAATGCTGAACAGCAAAAGCAAGCTGAAACCGCCGCTCAGGTTTTTCAATCAGCGCTCAAGGAGAAGGGTTACGCGACGATTACCACCGAAATCGCCTCGCTCGATACGTTCTATTACGCCGATGATTACCACCAGCAGTATCTTGCAAAAAACCCTAATGGCTATTGCGGGCTTGCCGGCACGGGCGCCTGCTATAGGCCTGAATAAGTTTCTGTTGAGCAGGTAAAGAGTAACTCAAGGAGAGTAGTGTGACAGCGCCTTCGAATTCTAAGCAACCCTCGATAGACCCGCTGGTCATCGCGATTTCGTCCAGAGCGCTGTTTGATTTAGCGGAAAGCCATCAAGTATACGAAGAAGAGGGGCTGGCAGCCTATCAGCAGTATCAGATTGCTCGCGAGTCTGAGCCTTTACCGCCCGGCGACGCCTTTAGTCTGGTGCAAAAATTGTTGCGGCTAAACGAGCAACTCGAAGAGTCGCCCGTGCAGGTAATCCTCTTGTCTCGCAATAGTGCCGATACAGGGCTGCGCATTTTTAACTCTATAAAACACTATGGCTTGGACATTAGTCGAGCAGCCTTTAGCGGCGGCGAAAGCCCTTACCGGTATATATCAGCCTTTAATAGTCATCTATTTCTCTCCACCGATGGCGCAGATGTGAGGCGCGCACTAGAGTCTGGTGTTGCTGCTGCGACCATTCTACCTTCCAACAAAGCTGCCGCTGAGAGTGCTACGCTCAAAATTGCGTTCGACGGCGACGCGGTGTTGTTTTCGGATGATTCGGAACGTATCTATAAAAAGGATGGGCTTGAAGCGTTTACCCGCAATGAGGTTGCGGCGGTAGACGAGCCGCTAAGCGGCGGGCCATTCAAGCCGGTTCTTGCAGCGCTTCAGCAAATCCAGATGGCCTTTCCTATCGGAGAGTCGCCGCTGCGCACCTGTTTGGTTACGGCGCGGGCGGCTCCGGCACATGAGCGCGTCGTTAAGACACTAAGGCACTGGAATATACGCATCGACGAGTCACTGTTTCTTGGCGGTTTAGACAAAGGTGAGTTCCTTCGCGCCTTCGATGCAGATGTGTTTTTCGATGATCAGCAAGGCCACTGCGACTCTGCACGTAATCATGTTGCTACAGGCCATGTACCCTCGGGAGTCGCGAACGATGTCGACTAGCTGTTCTAGCGCGTGCCGCTGACGAGATAGCCGATTCCAAGACCGCCGAGCAACATGGTGAGTGCGCCACGTAAAAACCGTTCGGGCATTTTATGCGCGACTTTTGCGCCCAATTGAATTGCTGGTAGCGAGCCGAGCAGGAGCCCTGCAAGTAACTCAAGATCAACCTGGCCTGCTACAAGGTAGCCCAGCCCTGCGACGAGGGTGAGTGGTACCGCGTGCGCAATGTCTGTGCCCACAATCCTCACGCTGCTGGTCTCGGCGTAAATCGTCATGAGAATCGCTGCGGCGAACGCGCCTGCTCCCACCGATGAGAGAGTGACACAAGTACCGAGTATTAATCCCATCGTAAAAGTCGCGGTAGCGCGATTTCGATTCACGACACCCATGATGAAACTTGGCTTACCTAATGCTGCGCTCGCGCGGAGCTTATTTCGCGCCAAAAGCATGAAGGCGGTGAGAATCAGCATGATACCGAGGCTTGCAGTCAACAGGGCTTCGCTTTGCTGCAGGCTAACCAGATAACCGCCAGACAGGGCCCAATGCGTCATCAGTGCTGCGGGTAAACTTCCCGCTGCAAGTATTTTCACCACTCCCCAGTCGATTGATTTTTTCTTGTGATGCGCGATTACGCCGCTCGTTTTGGTGAGCGCGGCATAGAGCAAGTCTGTGCCGATTGCGACAGCCGGCGCATAGCCAAATAGGAGAAGGAGAGGGGTCATGAGTGATCCTCCTCCTACACCGGTAACCCCGATTGCGAAGCCGACTGCGGCGCCCGCAGCGACATGAGCAAGCGCTGGGAAAAAGCCAGCCGTCAGCCCGCTGAGCAGCATTCCATCGAGCGTGCCACCGGCGTCAACCACAAGGGTTGCGATATCCATATTCTGTCCTTGGGTTATTGTTTTTGACTATAGCGGTGCGTTAGGTGCAGCAGAATAGCCTCGCGCGTATATTCCATAAAGGAATTAATTGTTATAGTTTTATTCCTTTGTGGTCTATGGGTTTCGGCGCTTAGCGGGTCTTATTCAGGCTTCGCGTTTGATTAGTTAAGAGAATCAGGTGGTTACAAATTGAAATTACAACAGCTGCGTTATATCTGGGAAGTCAATCGTCAAGGCCTTAATGTATCCGAGGCAGCCAATGCGCTGTTTACCTCTCAGCCTGGTGTAAGTAAGCAAATTAGGGCGCTGGAAGATGAATTGGGTATTCAGATATTCGAGCGCCGTGGTAAGCAGCTCGTCGCAGTAACG
>Ga0115568_10003662_pt1 | contig 10408 bp, 8 predicted proteins | sample COGITO_mtgs_1204_FD_87296 | JGI IMG/M metagenome (GOLD analysis project Ga0115568, IMG submission 87296) | Pelagic marine microbial communities from North Sea - COGITO_mtgs_120426 | ecosystem: Environmental > Aquatic > Marine > Epipelagic | place: Germany:Helgoland, sampling site Kabeltonne...
CCTATCATACAAGACAAGAAGGAGATTTAGTATCCACTTTTACTCCCGCTGATAGTACTATTAATTTAGACCCGTCTACTAGAATTGGTGTGGGAGGAGTTGGTGTGGTAGGTGGACTGGGATATCTTGGACAACAACGAGCTAGAGATGCCCTAGCAACCAGTCGCACAGCACTCAGTGACAGACTTGACACACTTATGCGTAGAGCTAATCTAAATTTAGATAATAAAGCTGGAAATCAGGTAACCCGAGCACAAATAGAAGAAGCCTTCCCAGAATACACTAATGTCCGTACAGTATTAGAAAACTCAGATAATTCAGAATATGAAGAGCTTCTAAATACTTCCGGTTTTGATAATGGTCTCTATATCAAGACTGAGGATGCCGAAGCCTTTTCAGATTTTCTTTTTAGTCAATCTTTTATAACTGATGCAAATGAAATGGATTGGACTGATTTACATGAAGCAGTTCGGGAATTTAATTCCGGTGTTGATTTAGCGGCACACCCGGAATTAACAGACGCTACCGACTATGCTGACGCCACTGATATGATTGACCCTTTTTATTATCCGCACAACGTTTATGTTACTGATGGTGATGATGGACTACAGGAACTTAATACCTATTCGGATGAAATGGAAGAGATTAGTGATGGGGGTATAGAAGAAGCCTTAAACCCACTTAATCATAGTGGAATTATGGATCAATCACGTATCACATCAAGTGAAATACTAGATACACCGGGCACTATACAAATCAAAACAGGATCCGAAGTATTAGAAGACACTAGTTTAGAAGCTGACCTACCAGCATTGGAATTAATGGTTACAGAGGGAGGGGCAGCATTAGAAACCGCTGGAATGGTCGCCGCTGGAGCCACTGGTGTTGCCGCTCTAGCAGCTGGTGCCTATTGGTTATGGAGCCACTCCGCTAAACGATTTAAATTAAAGAATAATAGATTTCGTAATAAATCAAATTAAAATCTATGGATAATATATAAAATATGTCAGGATCTTTATTAACACAAACTAGTCCATATCTACCTAATCCACCCGTAGAACAAATTAATCAACAGTTAGAATATCTTTCTGGAAATCAGCCACTACAGGCATTAGACACTAAATTTATTAAGGTAACCCCCGCTAATGGAGGTACTTTTAATAAACAATCAAATATGATTGAATTCCGTATCCCAAAAATGGCACGGTCGTTTATTGACGGTACACAGACCAAGCTTAACGTAACATTAGAAATCAAACCCGTAGTAAAAACAGGAGAGACGGTAGCCTATGGATGCTATGCCACCGGATCATTCCAAAACGCTATCTCTAGATTTGAAGTACTATCTAGTAGTGGTGAAGTACTTGAAAACATAATTAATTATAATAGAAACTATTACCCTTTATCAAATATTTACTGTAATAGTAATCAGCTATTAGGTGCCGGTTCAGTTGTTGATTTATATCAAAACCCAGGTAATAGCAATCCAGGTGGACAAGCTAGTGGTAAAAAACTAACGGATGCTACTGACCCAGCCGCCGGAACCGCATTTACAGTTGAAAAACAGAAGATTTCAATCCCAATTAGTCTATCTAGTTTATTTGGACCCGGTGCTGGGAAGGCCATACCAGTTGGTTTGATGAGTGAAGGATTACATTGTAGACTTTACTTAACTACCCAGGTACCAGAGATGTATTACTCTATGGCTGCTTCCACCGCCACGGTTCCATATGTTGCTAGTTATGATACTACCAGTGACTATTCAGTAACCAATGTATCTATGGAAATTAAGGCTTTAACCTATAGTAGAGAAGGATTTTCCATGATTGAGAAGAATATCGGGCGGGGTATGATTTGTTGGAACGCTAACCAATTTATTAGTAATACTGCCAATGTAGCCCCTAACGCAAATAATGTTAATGTTTTACTTCCCAATACAAATTATAGAGATGTTAAGGCTATTGTCTTATCTAGTTACTACTCAGATATTACGCCAAACACCTACACCTTCGCCTCATTACAGAGTGGATTATATAAATACAATGTACTTGTTAACGGAGATACCTATTGGAATGGTAGAAGTATTGGTAATAATAATACGGATAATCTTAATAATAGTAGGGCTGAATTTGCTATGAATTTATTGGCCCTCCAACAGAATTCAAGTAATTATTGGGAAGCTAATAGCCAGATTGGTACACAATTTAGATTTGGTCTATTAGCCGCTGGTAACGTAACTGCTCCAAATTTTACGGCGTATGGTGGTAATTTACAGACTAATACCGGCCCATCTACGGTTCCTGACTGTACTATCGCTTCTTTGGACGCTGGTTATGGAACAGTATCATTTGGGTTAAATACAGCTGTCACACCTCCATATATTTATGCAGGTATTAGTTGCTTGAAATCTACTGATAAATCTAGACGGTTAGTAGGTACTGATTTACGTGGGAGACAGGTAGTTGTAAATATGGAGAAACACAATACAATCCCAAACTCTACTAAGGATGACATTTTACATGCGACCATGACAGTAGGTGTCAAATTTGAACTAGACCCTAAGACTGGCACAATTAGACGGATCTGTTAAATTATTTATAAATAATGTATTAGGAATATATATAATGAAAAAAGATATTCCTGATAAATTAAACTATTGTGGGGCTGAACGATTTACAGATATACACAAACTAGATTATATTAAATTGATGCCACCCGCCATACAAGAAATAATGATGAAAGAAAATCAATATAGTAAGATTAAGGAAAAAACGCACTCTATCCTACTAACTCCACATCCAGTTAAATATACTTAGAATTTTTATATATCCATATATTATAAAATGAATAGTGTAGTTAGTGATAACTTTATTTATGAAACAATTGACAGGGCTACCGACAGCCACCAATACCGGACCACCTTCCTAAGTGAGGCTTCTAGCTATCAACTTGGAGACAGAGTTGTGATACCAATCCCACCAATCCAGAACGGCTTCCTCAATCTATCCAATACCTATCTCAAGGTCGATTTTAAAGCCGACAGTATTGTTGGAACCGGGTTAGACCCTTCTGGGACATTAATGAGCCACATTGGTATTAACTCCGCCTTCTCTCAGGTAAATCTTCTAGTTAATGGTAATTATATCCAGCACTACCAACACTATCAGCCAGTCTTTGCCGTTAACGCAACTCAAAATACCGACCGAGTCGCTGGACAGGCTAATAGTATTACTAACGGTATGTCAGTTAAAAATGGAGTAGCCCCCTCTAATAATTTTTTGGACACCCTTGGATTTACGGTACCAACTACAGGTACTGCTACCGCAATGGCTTCTCAAAAACTTAGTTACGCACCCAGTCTATTAGGGATTTACAGTGGTGTAAGACATCTTCCTCTCTCATGGCTTTCTAGTGACGCAAATGTAGAGATATTTTTAACTCCATTTATTCAAGATATTTTATATAATCAAATCGCAGGAGGTACCATTACTGGGGGAAGTTGTACATTTACTATTTCTTTATCCGCACAAATAGATGTACTTTCGGATAACTCTCTCCGTAAGGTACAGGAGTTTTGTGATTTTTCGCAGGGTGCCGTATCTTGGAGTGATACCCAGCAAAGAGCTAGTCTTAACTCTATCCCACTTAGTGAGTTAAACTCGGCAACTAGTTTAGTAAAAAGTCAGCTAATTACTGGAGTACGCCCAAGAAAGCTATTAAGTGTCATTCAAGCCGCAGTGAGATCTAATTCGGCCGGGAATTGTGATAGATGGGCTATTGTAAATCCATACGATGAATTCCAGATTAAAATTGGAGCCACTCTCTACCCACCCAGAGTTATGTCAAATAGGGCTGAAATGACACAGCATACACTTGGATGTTTTAATCAAAACGCATATACAGTGTATAATAATAAATTATTATCTGGTCTAGCCACTGCTAAACGTTTCCAGTCCGCTGCTGCCGCAAAATCTAACACTGAAGTTAATTGTATCGGTATTGATTTGACACAGTTTGATGCTCAGGGAGATGGTTTAAATACTTCCTCGGCAAGTATGGAAACTCAGGGAAGTCTTGTTTTAGATGACACTATTACGGCTGAGAACGCATATGAATTATATACTATTAAACGGTTTGGTGTATTGTATAGTGTTAGTCCAGAAGGTGATATGAGCATTTCATACTAAAGGACAGTACTTAAAAAAAAAGCCTTTAAAATATTAAAATGGAAGAAATATTAAAATTTAAAAGAGATGGAAATACTGAACTTTTTTTTGATTATAAAACAGACTATGAAATTATGAAACTTCGGTGTATATTAAGTAATAATCATCAATATGGTAATAAATTTATGACACTTGAAGTTTTAAAAGACGAAGCTTCCATGTCGTTGGTGAGTTGTAAGGTTAGAACATGTAACGACTTAAAAATGGAATTTATGGCGGGGCTTGTTTTCTTTACCGATATATTTATAATTTATGCGGATGGTACCATTCGAACGATTAAAGAAAAAGATAAGGTCAAATATATATAATTTTTTAACTATTAATGTAAATGAATTTAATTCAGGGTGACTGTTTGGAAAAAATGAAGGACATCCCGGATAAGTCTGTAGATTTTGTCTTCTTGGATCTTCCATTCGGGCAAACTGCGTGTAAATGGGATATTAAACTGGACCTAGACCTATTGTGGATACAATTAAAAAGAATAGCAAAAAATGATAGAACGCCCTTCTTTTTTAGCTGTACAACAAAATTTGGATTTGAATTAATTAAGGCCAATGAGAAATGGTTTCGTTGGGATCTAGTTTGGAAGAAAAATAGAGCGGCTGGATTTCTCAACGCATATAAACTTCCAATGAGAAAACACGAGATGGTCTATTGTTTTGCCAAGAAGTCACCGGAGTATGATGTGAGTAGTCATAAAGAATATGTAGAAGAAAAAAAGACCAGGGGTGAAAGTGAAATGAAGGTAGATTTATACCATAATAATAATGTTGGTGTTAAATCAAAAACTCATAAAGACCCACTCCCAACTAGCGACATTACCCCCCCAACACCAGAACACGAACTAGTTTATTGTTTTGCGAAGAAGTCTCCAGAGTATGATGTGAGTAGTCATAAGACAGGAGAAACTACAACGGGAACTAGTAAAGGTCATGTTTATCTTAAAGAATTCCAGTCAAGGGGACAAGATGAAAGTTATTTTGATAAAAACCATACTAAACAAGTACTTAGCGAACCACTTCCAACTAGCGACATTACACCCCCAACTCCAGAACACGAACTAGTTTATTGTTTTGCCAAGAAGTCTCCGGAGTATGATGTGAGTAGTCATAAAGAATATTATGAACAGACCGTATATCAAAAAAAAACAGGCATTTATGGAGATAAGAACGAACAGGTATTATCAAAAGTCCATAAAGACCCACTTCCAACTAGCGACATTACACCCCCAACACCAGAACACGAACTAGTTTATTGTTTTGCCAAGAAGTCACCGGAGTATGATGTTAGTAGTCATAAAGAATATGAATTAGATAAAAGGGTAGAACATAAAGGTGGAGAGGTTTATGGAATTGAGCCAGGAAAGGTAAAAATAGATATTAAAAAACACAAAGACCCACTCCCAACTAGCGACATTACACCCCCAACTCCAGAACACGAACTAGTTTATTGTTTTGCCAAGAAGTCTCCGGAGTATGATGTGAGTAGTCATAAAGAATATGTAGAAGACCAACGACAAGATGGTATACAACCCGACTTATATGGAGAATATCCAATTGTTAATAGAAAAACTCATAAAGACCGACTCCCAACTAGCGACATTACACCCCCAACACCAGAACACGAACTAGTTTATTGTTTTGCGAAGAAGTTACCGGAGTATGATGTGAGTAGTCATATTACGGGGGATGAAGTAGTTAAACCATCTTGTAAAGAGCATATAAGTATGATTGAAATGACTGGTGGGCGTAAATGTATGATGATACCTCACAAATCAAAAGTACTAAGCGAACCACTCCCAACTAGCGACATAACCCAACCAGACACATTTGACTTGGACGACGAACCATCTAGTTGGTGTGAATTTAAGAGTGACGAAAAAACAGGACATCGCACAGCCAAGCCAGTAGCACTAATGGAGTTCCTATTAAAGTATTGGACTAAACCCGATGCCACCGTACTAGACCCTACAATGGGTTCCGGTAGTATGGGTATAGCTTGTAAAAATATGGGTCGTAAATTTATAGGAATTGAAATGGATAAAGATATATATGATTTAGCGGTAAAAAGAATTGGTTAAAATTAATATCTATTATTATAATATAAAATGTCAGCTGTAATCCCAAATAAATTAGTATTACATGAAGAAATGGACCCCCTGGGATCCCAAGTTCAACGTATTAAATATGAAAGTAAAGCCGGAACAGCACAAGCCGCCGGTATATCAACTATTTATGTCCCATCAACTCGTAATGGATATATGAAATGTAGAAACTCTTGGCTAAATTTTAGTGTTAAATGTAAGGTAAACGGGACCCTACTTCCAACAGCCGCAGCTAATCAAGGTAATCTTTGTCTGGATCCTATGGGAGCTAGTTGTTTCATTCAAAAAGTCACTGTTTTACAAAACGACCTCCCAGTGGCCGTACTAGATAACTATTCTCAAATTCATAATATTTTACAAGTCAGTCAGGCCACCTCATCATCAGCCAGTTTTAGAAGTACTGTAGATGGAAGTAGTTGGACAGCTAACGGTAATCGGAATACACTCGCCGGTAATTCTGTTAGAGAGTGGGCCGGTCCCTTTCCAGCCGTATCCACCGCTACCGCCTGTGTAACCCCTCTATTATCATTTAGTCTTCCAATTGTTGGACTATTATCGTCAGCTAACCTTCCACTATGTTTATTAAAATCCGGTATTGAAATCCGTATTAATTGGCGTGATGATGTTAGAAAGGTTTTCACAACTAACGCACACACCACTACAGCAGCCGTGTCTATAACCGATAAAGGAAGTATGGAGTTTTCTAATATTACTTGGGACGGTGAAATAACTACGATGGACGACGCCAGTCAACTAGAAGTAGCCAAAGAAAACAAATTCGAATCCGGTACAGTTGAGTGGAGTGATGTATTTTATTATGCATTTACTAATCAGGTTCCAGTAGCCCAACTATCTACGGCTTCTCTAGTTAATACTATTGTAGCGGGTTTTAGATACAAGTCATTAAGGACTATATATCACGCTGGTTTCGCACTACCTACATTAAGACAGTTAGATAGTGTAAATGTACCACATATATTCTGGAATGATATTCAGTATCGTGTGGCGGGAGTGGAGCATCCCAAACAAAAAATTGATACATTGGCCGAAGTTGTACAGCAGAATATAGCTAGTCAGAGTAATGTAAGCCAGTCGTGTGTATCGGGTTTAATGGCCCAATATTATACCACTCTTAATTGGAGACCTACTGAAAGCATTCCTACTCTAGCTCCCGAATTTACCAACCGTGGAGTGTCCGCCGTGAATTTAGAAAGCTTCCCAGACATTAATAATATTAGTGGTGTTGATACTACGGGTGCTGACGTAGAGTGTTCCTTTAATACTATTACTGACGCAAACGCTACCCTAAATATCAGTCAGGCCTGGGTTGCCGCATTTGATTGTATCTACACTATCAGTAATGGAGTATTAAGACGCAGTAATTAAATTAGACTTCTCCAGACTAATCCTCACAACATTCCATTTGATATGCTTACGGGGTGTCTTGTCATTTAAAATTAGAAATAGAGCTGACCTGGGAATACCACTAGCCTCTTTCACTTCTTGCCAATTTTGACAGTAGGCCTGAAAAGATGGCCTATCATTGTGAGTAATCATGTATCTATATTTTTTAAACTCTCTTCTCTCGTCTTTGTATGGCATATTATACTACTTATATTTTTATAGTCTTATATGCCTTTCAATTTTTTTATTAAGTTTAAAAAAAATTGAAAGCGTTTTAACAAAGCATTTAAAAATAAAAGAATATAGATATCCATATGAAATCCGAAACAGTAAATCTCTTAAAAGCCAACTATATTTACAGTCTTAGTGAAGATGAACTTAAAAACCTTGTTTATGAGGCTAAAGAGGTGACTGAAAATGGAGATACAACTAACTGGAAATCATATTATACATATATCCGGAAATATCTAAAACGTATACTCACAGATGATAATCCCATTTATGAGGTTGAGTACGCGGTTAAAACCAACAATAGACAATATAGTTGTGGTGGCTCAATCCAGATGCTACAGAATGACCTTAGGGGGTTTCTAGTTGATGGTATGACTGATTATGATATGAAAAACTGTCACCCTACACTAACTAAATATCTGTGTGGCAAACACAACATACCGTGTCCCCTATTAACTGATTATTGTAATAATAGGGAAGAATGTTGGATTAGAATGAACCCCCATATAAACTCGAAAGATGTACTTAAATCCCTTGGCAAGATTGGGGTTCTAGTTAAAATGAATACCGATAAAGTTGGCGGAGTTAGGTGGCTAGGTGACTTTTCTAAAGAAATGTTCACTATCAAAAACACACTACTAGATTTAGAAGCCCCGGAACAATCCACTCCTGGAAGTAAAAACCCTATTAGTAGCAAATTTAATAAATTATTATGTAAGTATGAAAATGAATTATTAGTACAAGCTACCGACAATCTAAAGATTTGTAGTCTTATGTTTGATGGGTTTTTAACGAGTGACCATATTAGTTTAGAAGAACTGGACCAATTGGGTAGTAAGTATGGAATTACTTGGTCTATTAAAGAACCTTCTAATAAAATCAAACTTCCAGAGGGTTACGAAGCTAAAGTATTAGATTGTGATTATCTACAGTATAAACAAATATTTGAGGAAAAAAACATTGTATTAAATACCCCCCATGGTGTACTTCGTCTTAATATGGATGGGTGGGAACTCCGTACTATTAAAGAAATATTAGGTGTTTATCACAATTCACCATCGTTCAATAATCCATTCACTGATAAACTAGAACAATTTATTAATATTTGGTTAAAAGACCCGGACAGACGCACTTGTGAGAAGATGGAATTCGTACCATACTCTAAAAATCCACCTAAAATAACCAATGATACATTTAATACATTTATCCCATTTCAAATGGAGGGTAGTATTGAGACTGATTTTGTTAGTGAATTTTTACTACCTCTTACATTGGAACTGTGTGAATGTAATGACGAACTACAAACCTATTTATTAAACTGGATCGCACATCTAATACAATACCCGGAACAGTTACCAGAAGTGATGATAGTACTTAAGGGACGGGAAGGGAACGGGAAGGATACCCTGGGTGAAATCATCACAAAAATGATAGGTAAAAAATATACCCATTATACCGATAAACAAGGTGAAATACTGGGTAAATTTAATTCCAGTGCCAAAGAGAAACTATTAATAACATTAAATGAAGGTACCGACCTTGATGCCATGACATATGTTGAACCCATGAAACACTTCTTCTGTGCCAAACAAATTAGCATCAAGGGAGAGGGAGATAAACCATATATGGCTAATAATTACGCACGGGGGATCATGAATAGTAATAATGTCAGACCAGTACAAGTGACCGATACAAATAGACGCTTCTTCGTTACTAGAACTACTGATAAATATATGGGAGATAAAGCCTGGTTCGCCCGACTATATAAAGAACTAGAACGAGACGGGGTACTTGAGACATTATTTAACTGGTTTTATAACAGAGATATTAGTAAGTTTAAAGTCCGTGATTTTCCAAAGGGATCACTTGAACAACTTCTTAAAGAGAGTACCGTTAAACCAGTTACTAGATTTATACACGAGGCGATGATTAAACCATTGGACGGCTGGGCTTACAATCCTAAAAACCATAATGAATTATGGGTCCATAAAGCCAAATTTGGAAGTGATTTTAAATCGTTTTGTTTAAAAGAAAATTATAAGTGTACGATGACCGCCCAGAAACTTAAACTGGAACTTAGTGATTTATCCCAATCTATTACAGAAGGTCAACGGACCATTAACGAAAAGAAAGGCAGAACATATATATTTGATCAACAAGGGGTACTGGAAGACGTATTAAAAAACAACTCTGCGTTAACAGACGAAGTACACCCGGACGAACACCTAGAAGCCGATGTTATCTATGTATGTGACGTTGAATAAAAATATACATATATACACTCTCTGGGGGGTTTAAAACTCGGCTGGGGAAATGAAACTTTATTTTTTTTTTTGGTTACTTTTTATTTTTTCTCTATAACCAGTTTATACTTGTATCTTTTGTATATTAAGTATCTTTTTAGAGTATAGAGAGAGTATATAAGGATAATTAACGGAAGAAA
>Ga0115568_10003671_pt1 | contig 10398 bp, 5 predicted proteins | sample COGITO_mtgs_1204_FD_87296 | JGI IMG/M metagenome (GOLD analysis project Ga0115568, IMG submission 87296) | Pelagic marine microbial communities from North Sea - COGITO_mtgs_120426 | ecosystem: Environmental > Aquatic > Marine > Epipelagic | place: Germany:Helgoland, sampling site Kabeltonne...
ATAAATCAATATCGATTGTGGTGTATTTAAAACCAGCGCCTAAGGAGAAAAATTTCCGGGCCCCTTTGAATTCATTTTCACTAAAATAACCCGCTCTTAGCGCGAAGGAATCTTGATATACATACTCGGCACCAAGTGCCCACGTAAACTCATCTAATTCTTCACTAAACCCACCAGGGGCGTCGTTAAAGGATTGAAAAACCCCCGACATAAAATTGACGTCTTGGCTTTGGCCTTCAATAATCACATTACTAGTTTCAATAGTGCCTCTAGTGTCAACCCCTGGATCGTATACTCCATTTCCATTAGTGTCAGTGTAGTTATATTCAGTTCCATAAATTGGAGGGGTAGGGACCAGTAACTTTGTAACCTCTGCAGTGACATTAATTCGATTGTATTGATCAAATATAAAATCAAACCCACCACCAAGTCTTAAGTTGGTTGGGAGAAAATTTTCTCTACCTCCTTCATCGTATTTAATTTTTGGCCCTAAGTTTTGAATGGCAAAACCACCTCTCCAACGGCCATTAAAATCAGAATAAGCTTCTTCTTCACTTTGATAGTATCCAGAAATATCGACTCCATAAGAACCCGCTGCTTTTGCGTCAGGGTCAAAAGTTTGAATCTTTAAATCGGAACGCAAATAACGCAACGCAACTCCCATTGAGAATTGATCGGACAGCCGCAAGGAGTAAGAGACATCCAAAGTAAGCTCGTTTGGCTTTACTATCAATGGATCTGATATCTCAGTTTCACGCAGTTCAATTTCTCCAAGTCCAAAATATCTAAAACTAGCCGCAAATGCACTCCGTTCGTTTAGCCTATTAAAATAGGTGAAATTTCCTATAAAGATATCATTTACTAATTTACTTAAATAGGGCGTGTACCCTACAGCAAATCCCGATTTTGCTTCAGAAAAAGTATATTTAGAAGGGTTCCATTGCTGAGAGTAAGCATCTACCGAGGTTGCCACACCCATGTCTCCCATACTAGCGGCACGTGCATCGGTTGCAATCAACAAAAAAGGCACTCCCGTAGTAATGACACGGCTGTCCTGATTTGGGATTATAGTTGTTTGGGCTTCTGATTTGTTTGAGATTAAGGCCACTAAAAACAGGAGGCTTAAAAGTAGTTTTTGGTGTATTTTGTTTAATTTAATCATTTCTATGTTGAAGTTATTTATTAACAAATATAAGTTTTTATTAAAGTATTACAAGTTTTTCAATCTTCTCTGCTTTCATCCCTGTGCTATTCGAATGCACCTTTAATTTATAAACGTAAACGCCTTTTCCAATTTTACTTCCAAAATCATCGGTTCCATTCCATGTTAAATCTCTGGATGTAGAACTATTGGTTTTTGAGCCGGCATTTGTTTGTCCATTAATTGTCTTGATTAATTTACCAGAAATTGTGAATATTTGTATAGAAACGTCTAATACGTCCGAACTATTGTGGTTAAACCAAAATTCTGTGTAATTTATAAATGGATTAGGGTAATTTAAAACATTAGTAAGCTCAAGGCTCTCGTCTTTATCAAATACAATAAATTGAATTTCTTGAGTGGAGGCGTTATTGTAAACATCCCATGCTTTGAGCTTTAGTGTGTGTAGTCCAGGGCTTAAGTCTCTAAAAGGATAGCTTAAACTTCCACGTTTGTAGTCGTCTACGGCGGCTGTGTAGTAGTCGTTAAGTTTATAAACTGTTGTTTCGTCCCCGTCTAGCGTGGCTACGATATCATGGCCAATTCCACTAGCAGTATTGATGCCGTTTTCGTCATATAAATTGGCTATGAGTGTTGGGTTTTCGTTAGTGATGCCTCCAGAGACAAAAATCTCATCATTCATAAATAAATTAATAGTTGGCCCTATATTATCTTCCGGGGCGTTTAGATTTACTCCGCCAATTTTAACGTCATAAGTAAATCCTCTGTTATCAGATAAAGGCGCTTCTGTTTTTGAGTATAAACTTATTTTTCCATTGCCTTCAGCCACTGTGATATCTCTAGGGACTATGAATTCAAACTCAAAAAGACCGTTCGTAACACTTGCTTGTCCTCTAAAAATAACTTCTCCCATGGCATCAAAATCAAGTAAAATTAAATCATCAGAGCTGTCTTTAGTTCCATCGTTGCCAATGGTTGTGCGTTGTATGTCCTTGTCAAAAATGGTCGCTGTTAGGATGCCGTTGTAATTTGTTTGAATGGCTCCTGATTCATCGGTTATGTTTCCTGTGATTTTGGCAGGGCTCAAGGCTTTTAAAACTTGATTAGAGGAGTTTATATCTTCGTCATTTATTTTAGTCACCCTAATGTCTGGCTTGGCCATTGGAAGTTTAAGCGCTGGATCTCCAATATAAAAAACCAATCGTCGTTGAGGCATATTAGTGACCATAGGGTCGGTTTTTGTTCTTCGCAACGCTTCGCCTATGCTTATATTTTCATTGCTTCCGTAAGAAAATAAATATTGACTCAGTGATTTATTGAATTGAATCCCAACATTAACAAAAATCTGCCTTGTGGTAGTGATAAGACTTATAGCGCCTCCTTTTTTATTCCAAAATAGATATTCACCCGCAGACGTCCTGGTTGGGTTGTCAAACTTTGTATACTCACAAGTAACGGTTACAAAGCAGTTGAGTTTGCAAGGATTGTTTAGTTCTTGCGCATTTATTTTGTCGAAAATCCGCTCTACTGCTAATCCATCTTCTCCACCATGACCAAAGTAGTTAACCACAATAGCGCCAACTTCAAGTGCATCAAAAATAGCTTTATTCACTAGGGTGTATCGTGCGCCCCCAGACGTGGTTTCTTGAACATACGAGTCAGAATGAATTTTAAAGACATTTAAAAATGGTTTTTGAGCTTTTACATCTTCTGCAATCTCATCGGTAGTTGTTTGTATCACACGGTCGCTAAATTCATCTACATCATCAGAAATCATTAAGAAATTATTTCGCCAACTTCCATAGGTTTCAGCCATATAAAAAGAGGCTACTTTGTCAACCATTTCCCTAGCTTGCTGGTTGGAGTTGGCCAAAATACGTCCAACTGCAATGTCTAGTTTATCAGTGTTTGTCATAACACCCTCGCTAGGGTCCATCATTCCATAAAAATCATCAGATAAAAACGAGCCTGTAAGACTTATGCTGTTACTGGAATACCAGGATGGCGTTACGTTAGTGTTGTTGGGGGTCCTGTTCTTATAATCAAAGGATGCATCTCCCAATAAACACAGATATTTTAATTTTTTTGAAGGGTCGCTAGCGTTGTCATATACATATTTTACAAAATTTCTAATCCCTGCGATGTCTTGCATTCCTGAACTGAACTCTTGATAAATGGATTCTAATGAGAAAACCTTAACAGTTAAGTTATTTTGAGTTCTATTTATTTCTGCCAAGCGTTCTGCTTGAGACATCAAATATTTGGGAGAAATAATTAAGTAGTCGATATCCTTAAACTGTCCTTGGTTGTCTAAAAAAACAGTCCCTTTAATGTCCTGATTTTTAATACTAGTGTTATTGGTTTTTCTTGGTTGGTAAAAGTCGGTTCCGACGGCTTGGTAAGTTCGTAGGGTTCCTAAGTTGGTTTTGAACTCAAATTGTGCTTCTGCATCGGTATTTGTATAAAACGTAACTTCATACGGATTTGTAATATCCCAAACTTGAGTAATTGAACTTGCATTTGATATTGTAAACGCCCCAATACCAGAGAGTGTACCAGTGTCATTATGTTTAAATTCAAATTGAGTCCCAGAGCTTTCTAAAGAACGCTCGGCTTCGATAGAAATGTAGTCTAAATAGGCTGAAGCTGATGGGTTGCCGCTGTTATTGTAGGACATTTCCACAGAGATAGTTTCTGAGCTGCTGGCAAATGTTCCATCAAAAGAATCTTCGGCAGCTAATAGTTGACTGTCTATAGCGCTAAAAGTGAACGTTTTCACTTCAGAGCCATTGATCTTTAGCTGCATGGAAGTGTTAGATTCTGCAGTCGCAGCGACATATGCCTTTACTTTTATGGGGCTAGCTGTGATGAGATTTGGAAAGTTAAAGTTAAATTCTCTTACGTTTTCAACATAAAACCGATGCCCAAACCAGCGCCTTCCTAGCTTTGCAATATTATAGTCGTCAGACTCAACAAACAAATAATCATGAAAAGAATCAAATGTCTCTTCTGTTGTTCCGCTAGGTTGGGTCGCTAAGCTCATTCTTGAGCCGTTTCCTGAGCTGATATTTAAGTAGTAAAAAGCATCATCGCTGTAAGGGTTAATATGAGAATTGTTCTCGGTATTATATTTTTTGGGTCCAATAGCATACATTAAAATGTAATCACCGTCATTAAACACATTGTCATCCTCGCCAATTACTTGAATAGCATTTTCAATTAGGTCATTTGACAAGGTTTCTGAATTCAGTAAAGGAAGCGATTTCCCTCCGTGGCCATATATTTTTATGTTTTTGGGATTGATTGAAGAGGTGTTTATTCCTAGGCTGTTTAAAAAACTTTTATTGAGCTTGTGGACCCCAGTAGTGTCTACAGCAAAGCGGTACCAGTTTCCTGACTTTAAAACGGAGCTGCTCACAAAATTACTACTTGACGATGTCCTTAGTTGTGGTCTCAATCGATAGGATATCGTAAAGCGAATAATTTTCTTTAAAATTCCATCACTATAAAAAATAGGATAGATCTTAACTGCCCCGCTGGTTTTATTTCTTGAATGAGCATTAGCCACTTTCATCTTGGGGCCATTTGGAATGGTTTTTAGAGGCAGCTGTTTTAAGTCTGTTTTTGATATTTCAACGGTTTCAATAGATGTGATTTCAGCGGAAGCCACGTCAATACTCCCATTAGTTTGCCATTGCCCTGAAAAAACTAATCCGTTTTCAAATGAAAAGTTATAGTTTTCCATATTAAATGAAGGGGTTTCAATCGCTTTATTTGAGGTGCCCATAACAATAGATCCTTTCCAGTCAATATCAAATGTTTGAGTTTGAGAATGTCCAATAAAAGAACATATTAAGGAAATACAAAACAACAGTCTTTTCATAGTCAATAAACGCAATCTTGAGGGCATTAGTGTGTTTAGGTAAAAGCTAATTTCAAAATTACAATAATAAATTATGAATTTCATCGTTTTTATGTAAAGTAATCGAAATCAATCACTCAAAAAATATCCGTTAAAACGCCGTGGTTTTTTATTGCATAATAATCTATAATTAGTATATTGCATCACTAAATTCAATTGTGTTTTACCAATTTTAAGTTGAATATGAAAAACAGAAAAACAGTAAGATTGCTACTACTAGTAGCACTATCCACTTCCTTAGTTGGGTGTAATAAGTCATCCAAATCTAGTAACTCTTCAAGAGGTACTGGTTGGCAAATTAACGCCAAAGATGGTGGTTTTCAGTATAATACAAATTTTAAAGGGCAAGAGACAGCTCCAGGCTTGGTGTTTGTAGAAGGTGGTACCTTTACAAGGGGTAAGGTTCAGGACGACGTAATGCATGATTGGAATAATTCTCCAAATCAACAACACGTACAGTCTTTTTATATGGACGAAACGGAGGTAACAAATTTGATGTACTTAGAGTACTTAGACTGGATTAAGCGTGTGTATCCTCCAACCGACGATAGATTTAAAGAAATATATGCAGGCGCAGCCCCTGACACTTTGGTATGGAGAAATCGCTTGGGTTACAGCGAAATGATGGTCGAAAATTACTTACGACACCCTGCTTTTAGGGACTACCCAGTTGTTGGTGTGAATTGGATTCAAGCCGTCGAATATGCCAATTGGAGATCTGACAGGGTTGCTGAAATGGGCTTACAAAAAGAAGGCTATTTAGAGAGGGATTCACATCTACTGGCTAAAGCTGACACTATTTTCAGTATAGACACCTATGTTAATGCGCCAACTAAGACATATGGAGGAAATGATAGTATTACACTCCCAAGCAAAAGAAGACCAAAAACGCCTGAAGATTCTATAAACTTATATGCCAAGCGTGAATCGGGAGCGATTCAGTTAAAATACCGTCTCCCAACAGAATCTGAATGGGAGTATGCTGCTCTTGGTCTTTCAGAGCTTAGATCTTACAACTCTTACAGAGGAAGGAAAAAATATCCTTGGGATGGTAAATACTCTCGTTCTGGGGATCGTAAATCTAGAGGGGATCAATTAGCGAATTTTAAGCAAGGAAAAGGAGATTACGGAGGAATTGCAGGATGGTCTGACGATGGTGCTGATATTACAAATGAGGTGATGTCTTACCAACCAAATAATTTTGGACTGTATGATATGGCTGGAAACGTAGCTGAATGGGTTGCTGATGTGTATCGGCCAGTTGTAGATGATGAGTTTAGTGATTTTGGGTATTACAGAGGAAATGTTTACACAAAAAATGCTATAGGAGAAGATGGTTCTTTAAAAATAATTGGAGTTGATGATATTCAGTATGATACACTTTCAAACGGTAGAATTGTTGCCAAAGGGCTTCCAGGACAGCTAGAAAAAGTTGCTGTTGATTCTGTTGATATGTACTTTGGTTTACGAACCAATTTTGATCAAAGTGATAATATAAATTACAGAGACGGAGATAGAGCCTCTTCAAGAAATTTCGATGACTTCGACGAAGAAGAGTCTACTAACGATTCTGAAACTCGTGACATGTATAACTCTCCTAGTCATGGCACTGACGGAGACTTAGCATATGATGAGTCAGATGAAAGAACTTCTTTAATAAACGACGAAGTAAGGGTTTATAAAGGCGGGTCATGGAAAGATAGAGAGTATTGGTTAGATCCAGCACAGAGACGCTATTACCCTCAAGACATGGCAACTGACTACATTGGGTTTAGATGTGCAATGTCTAGAGTAGGTTCTAAATCATTATCAAAAAAGAAAAAGAAAAACTAAGTTGTTACTCAGATAAAATATAAAGTCCTAACAATTTCAAATTGTTAGGACTTTTTTATTATTTTTAAGTTATGGAATTAAATAAAATTCATACACTTTTTTTGGACTGTTCAGTCGTATCCACAGATACACGAAACATAGATAAGAATGCCTTATTTTTTGCGCTTAAAGGGCCTAATTTTAATGGGAACACCTACGCAGCTCAAGCGCTAGAAAGTGGCGCTAAATATGCTGTAATTGATGAGGTTACGCAGCCCATGAATGACCATTTTATTTTAGTAGATAACGTCCTTCAAACCTTACAGGATTTAGCGCGTTTTCATAGAGACTATTTAGGCCTCCCTATTATTGCCTTGACGGGTAGTAATGGCAAAACAACCACCAAAGAGCTCATTAATGCTGTTCTACAGCCACGTTTTAATACAATAGCCACGATAGGAAATCTGAATAACCATATAGGGGTGCCGTTAACGCTTTTGAGAATGACTGCTGAAACTGAAGTTGGGATTGTGGAGATGGGGGCTAATCATGCAAAGGAGATAGCGCTGCTTTGTGATATAGTAAAGCCAAACGTAGGATACATCACTAATTTCGGTAAAGCACATTTGGAAGGCTTTGGATCAGAGGAGGGTGTTATAGTTGCTAAAAGCGAGTTGTATGACTATTTAAAAGCCAACAAAGGCTTGATCATTATCAACTTGGACGATTCAAAACAGGAAAAGCAGCTAGGGGAGTATTCAACTATTTTTTCTTTTTCAGAATCTAAACAAACTTCAGTTAATATAAACTTATTAGAATCACAGCCATTTTTGAAAGTAGCGCTTGGCGATACAGCGATCAAATCTCATTTAGTAGGCGTTTATAATTTCCACAATATAGCAGCATCATTGGCAATAGGAAGTTATTTTAAAGTCCCCCCTCAACAACTCAAACTTGGGGTTGAAGCCTATGTGCCTACAAATAACCGTTCCCAAATCATCCAGCAAAATTCTAACGAAATTTTATTAGATGCCTATAATGCCAACCCGAGCAGTATGGAAGTCGCTTTAGAAAACTTTCAAAACTTCAAAAATCCAAATAAACTCGCCATTCTCGGCGATATGTTTGAGCTTGGTGCCACAACTACTAAAGAGCATTTAGTAGTTGTAAATAGGGCTATTGCCACTCCAGGATGTGATTTTTGTTTTATTGGCTCTCATTTTTTTGAACAAAAAATAGACCACCCAAAACTCCTGTTTTTTGAAACCTTTAGCGAACTTCAATTATATTTGAAGCAATCAACGATTTTAAATACCAGTATTTTAATAAAAGGTTCCCGTGGGATGGCTTTGGAGCGGGTTTTAAAAGTTATATAAGAATAAAGCCACTCTAAAAGAGTGGCTTTTCTGTGGGTCATACTGGATTCGAACCAGTGACTTCTACCCTGTCAAGGTAACACTCTGAACCAACTGAGTTAATGACCCTATACTTTTTGTAAAAATAATAATATCTTTGAATTTATAGGTATTTATTTTTATTTATAATATATTATAATTTAAACCAATAATTAGTGATTCGATGCTTTTAGTTACTCAACTTTTTCCAAACTACACCATTGAATTTATGTCTAATGAGTGGGGTGTAAATACCAGTGCTACCCTGGCAGGAATTCTTATGTTTTTAGTGCTAGGAAAGAGGCTCTCAGCCCGAAATAATGTAAGGGTCACTTATGTTATGGGGGCTATTATGTTTTGTTCATCCGTAATGATTCCTTTATGGAGCGCTTTTAATGGACAGTTTAATGTTGATACGGATCTTCCTCTTCACCTTTGTGGTATTTCAGGGCTTATCTGTTCTGTGCTTCCATTTTTAAAACGCAAACAATTTCTTTTTGATTTCGTGTTTTACTCCGGGATTATTGGTGGTATTGTATCTATTCTCACGCCGCAGTTGAATAGCTACGACGGCAGTCATTTTGTGTATATTGAGTATTATGTAAGACATGGTTTAATTTTGTTAATGCCTTTATTTATGTTTAGAAATTTAAACATACAGCCGTCTAAATATTCCTCCTTAAAGTCATTTCTGATTCTCAATGTTTTAATGGTTATTATCATGCCTTTAAATTTTTATTTAGGGTCTAATTATATGTATTTAATAGAGCCTCCACAGGTCAATAACCCCTTAATTATTGGAGAATGGCCCTTTTATTTATTGTGGCTTGAAGTTTTTGTATTGGGTTTAATGGCTTCTGTTTATGCGCTTTCCAAAATAAAACCAAGTAGAATATACTAAGAATTAAAATACTTTTTATTGCAGTCTTTAGTATCTTCGCTAAAGAATTTAAGACAACAATATGAGGCTTATACCGTTTATTTTCGCCAGTTTACTTTTTCAAATATCTAATGCACAAGCTTATGAAAGGGTGGAAGCCCAAGAGATTCGTTTACTAGTAGATTATTTGGCGTCAGATGCGCTCAAAGGAAGAGAGACTGCCACTTCAGAAGAGTTTTTAGCAGCCCAATTTATTCAATCCAAATTTATTGAATCGGGGATTAAACCGTATTTTAAAACCTATATGGATTCCTTTAAATACAGAGGCGGGAAAGGCTTCAATGTAGTGGGGTTTATAGAAGGGAACGATGTTAAGTTGAAAAATGAAATAGTGCTTATAGGAGCCCATTATGATCATTTAGGTTTAAAGCGCAGTATTGGTAGTGATTCAATTGCTAACGGCGCCAATGACAATGCCTCAGGAACAGCCGCTGTTTTATCTATTGCTAAACGGATGGCGCAGCAGGGAACCAATAGACGATCTTTAGTTATAGCCTTGTTTTCTGGAGAAGAAAAAGGATTGTTAGGCTCTAAAGACTTGGCTAAAAAATTAAAGGATCAAAATATTGATTTGTATACAATGTTAAATTTTGAGATGTTAGGTGTGCCGTTTACAGATCGAAACTATGAGGTTTTTCTAACTGGATATGGCTTGTCCAATTTAGGCGCTAAACTCAATACCTATACCAATTCACAAATGGTAGGCAGCTCAGAAGTTGCAGCAAAGTACGGCCTTTTTAAGCGCTCTGATAACTATCCTTTTTATAAAAAGTTTAAAGCGCCTTGTCATACCATATCTTCTTGTGATTTAACTAATTTTGATTATTATCACCATGTTGATGATGAAATCGACAAGCTAGATTTTAACTTTATGGCCACTTTTATTAATAAATTAATACCTGGGATTGTTGATATTTGCAACACTAATTCCAAAGAAATACAAATGTATGAAACGAGCACACTAAAAAGAGAATCATCTAAAAAAAATGATTGATAGCGAACAGCATGTGTCCTTTAAAAAACACTAAATATAAACACATGAAACGAGCATGCTAAAAAGAGAATCATCCAAAAAAATGATTAACAGCGAACAGCATGTGTCCTTTAAAAAACACTAAATATAAACACATGAAACGAGCATGCTAAAAAGAGGATCATCCAAAAAAAT
>Ga0115568_10003674_pt1 | contig 10393 bp, 7 predicted proteins | sample COGITO_mtgs_1204_FD_87296 | JGI IMG/M metagenome (GOLD analysis project Ga0115568, IMG submission 87296) | Pelagic marine microbial communities from North Sea - COGITO_mtgs_120426 | ecosystem: Environmental > Aquatic > Marine > Epipelagic | place: Germany:Helgoland, sampling site Kabeltonne...
AATAACACGAGTACTTGAAAATGCACCTAATCTTACACACTACTCTTTGCTGCACATTAAACGATCAAAAAACAGCCCTGCTGAAATTGACCGTTTACCACTACTTTTTGAACTGAATTGAATACAAAATTCTCTAATACATACTTAGCTTCACTAAAAAAAGCTATGAATGATACCACGGCAAACGAACACATGTATTTAAAGCGGTTTAAATAAGGAAGAAAAGGCATAAAAGCTCCTGTTATATGGCAATAAATCCTGTAAACGGGAACTTTGTGCTGAATATATGACCACGAAAAAGAAATAAATTAAAATGACAAAGAAAACAAACACCACCTTCGAACAACAACTGTTCAAGGCAGCAGATAAACTACGTAAAAATATAGACGCTGCAGAATATAAATATGTAGTACTAGGTTTAGTATTTATTAAATACATCTCGGAAACCTTTAATGAACTCTATGAGAAATTAGAAGCTGATGAGTACTCAGACCCTGAAGATAGAGACGAATACTTGGCAGAGAATGTATTCTTTGTTCCTGCAACCGCTCGTTGGTCACATATCCACAACAATGCTAAGCTTCCATCTATTGGGGAGACGATTGATGAGGCTATGGAGGCCATTGAAAAAGAAAATAAGGAGCTTAAAAATGTACTACCTAAGGTATATGGTAAAGCGAATCTTGATAAAGCTTCTTTAGGACAGTTAATAGATTTGATCTCAAATACAGAGCTACAGGCTGAGAATGAAAAGTCTAAGGATCTGTTTGGTAGAGTGTATGAGTATTTCTTAGGAGAGTTTGCCAATGCTGAAGGAAAAAAAGGAGGGCAGTTCTATACGCCTAAAGCCATTGTAAAGTTAATGGTAGAAATGATAGAACCTTATAAAGGAAGGGTGTATGACCCTGCCTGTGGTTCTGGTGGAATGTTTGTAATGAGTGAGAAGTTTGTTACAGAACACCAAGGAAATATTTCTGACATAACAGTTTACGGACAAGAGAGTAACCAAACTACTTGGAAGCTGTCTAAGATGAATTTAGCAATTCGTAATATTAACTCACAATTTGTTAATTGGAATACGGAAGGATCTTTTCTTAAAGATGCACACCCAGACTTAAAAGCAGATTTCATATTAGCCAACCCACCATTTAACCAAAAGGATTGGGGAATAGATATTTTACAAGATGATGCCCGTTGGAAATTAGGCGTACCTCCAAATGGAAATGCTAACTATGGCTGGATGATGCACATGTTGTATCACTTAGCTCCTAAGGGAGTTATGGCAACAGTATTAGCCAATGGTTCTTTAAGCTCAAACACTTCTGGTGAAGGAGATTTAAGACAACGAATGGTAGAGGAAGATTTGGTAGAATGTATTGTAGCACTTCCAAAACAACTATTCTATAACACAGGTATTCCAGCGTGTATTTGGTTTTTAAGAAGAGAAAAATCCAACCACAGTAAAGATGTGTTATTCATTGATGCTTCTGAAATGGGCTTTATGAAAGATCGTGTTCACCGTGACTTTGCAGAAGAAGATATTGATACCATTACAGAGACGTATCATAACTGGAGAAAAGGTGGTGATTATGAAGATATAAAAGGATATTGTAAGAGTGCTACTATTGAAGATATTCAAAAACATAAGCATATCCTAACACCTGGTCGTTATGTGGGCATTCCTGATGAAGAGGATGACGGAATTCCATTTGAGGATAAGATGGCTGACTTATCTGCTACTCTAAAAGAGCAAATGGAAAAGGAAGTACAGCTTAACCAAGAAATTAAAGACCAACTTTCTAATATTGGAGTAAATCTTTAAGCATGGGAGTTGAAAATAACATACCAGAAGGTTGGACTGAATCTGTATTGGGAGATGTAATGGATATTTTTAGTGGTAAGTCACGTCCAAAAGACAACGGCATCTATCCTGTTTATGGTGGAAATGGGATACACAGTTATGGAGATAAGTATAATCAACAAAACGAAACTTTAATAATTGGGCGTGTTGGTGCATATTGTGGAAATGTATATAAAGAGAATAATAAATTTTGGCTTTCTGATAATGCCTTAGGAGTTAAATCAAATGAAGATTCTGATTTAAATTATTTATACTATAAGTTAAAAAGCATGAAACTCAATAATGTTTCAATAGGTGCGGCACAGCCACTTTTGACTCAAAGTTTATTAAAAGAATTGGAAGTAATTATTCCAAAAAAAACCTCAGAACAAAAAGCCATTGCCAAAGTCTTAACCGCTTTTGATGATAAAATAGAGCTATTACAAGCCCAAAACAAGACCTTAGAAAACATTGCTCAAACCATTTTTAAAGAGTGGTTTGGGAAATACCAAATTGGAGATGAATTACCTGATGGGTGGAGAGTTGGAGAATTTGGAGATATTGCAAAGCATGTAAAGAATAATATTAAGCCATTTGAGAACCCCAACAAACTTTACCATCATTATAGCTTACCAGCGTATGATGATGGATTAAGACCTGTCACTGAATCGGGATCAGATATAAAGAGTAACAAATATTCTGTTGAGAAGAATTCTTTTTTGGTATCAAAATTAAATCCTTTCACACCAAGAATATGGACAATATTTGATAGTAATGATTTAAATATTTGTTCTACAGAATTTCAAGTTGTAAAACCAAATGAAGACAATTTATTTTCAATTGCTCATTGTCTATTAAATTCAAAATACTTTACAAGTAACTTATCTCAAAAAGTTAAAGGAACAAGTAGTAGTCACCAAAGAGTAAATCCAGAGGATATTTTTGAAGTAGACTTAATTATTCCAAATAAAGAAGACTTGACTCGTTTTGAAAAGTTGATTTTGCCTTTGATAACTAAGAAAGATATTAATTACAACAATATCGAATCTCTCACGAAAACAAGAGATACCCTATTGCCAAAACTAATGAGTGGTCAGGTGAGAGTTAAAAATTTAGAAAACTAAATTTATGATAGAGATTTCACCTAAATACCAAATGGAATTGGTTTCTAAAATCAATTTAAAAATTTGGGAAGTCTATGAAAGTTACAATAATGTAGGTTTTTATATTACTAAATGGCATCAGGTTGATGAACAGAATGAATGGGAAAACTTTTTTATTTATAGAAAAATGAACAAAGAAGCCATTGATTTAGAAAAAACATTACATCATATTGAAGGTGAAATACTTTTAAAAATGGCAATAGATTTAGGTATAGAAACACCAGGTTTTATTCCTTCTTTTCCCACTTTTAAAAATGAATTAAAAAGTGATTATAACTCAGCGTTTCAATCATTTGAAAAAGCAATTAAAAATATAGAAGAAGATCCAGATTTAGCAGTAGGTCTAGCTAATTCAACGCTAGAAAGTATTGTAAAACATATTTTAGAGGATGAATCATTAAAAACAAATGCAAAAGGGAATGATACTTTATATAAACTTACAAGTAATATTTTAAAGGAGTTTTCAATGTTTCCAAATGGTAAAAATTCTGAAATGCCAGAAGAAATAAATAACATAGGTAGTTCATTATTAAATATTAGCCAAAATATTGAAGGCTTAAGAAGTAAAAAAACCAATTTGCACGGAAAGGCAAAAGATGACTATGTTTTAAGTGATTCATTATATGCTTATTTTATAGTCAATAGTGTAATAACAGTTGGAATGTTTTTAAAATCTTTTTATGAAACAAAGTATGAGGTTAATATAGTTGAGGAAGAACCAGATGATTTACCATTTTAGTAAATGGGGAATAATGAAATAAGCTATAAAAAAGATAAATAAATGACAGAACAAGTAGAAATTAATCCCAATACAAAAGAATATGTTTATGAGTTGTATAATCAATTTATAAATGAATGCATATTAAAAAACAACAGTATTTTAACCAATGAAGAAGATGTTTTTTCATTGCCCAATTTAGAACAGGTAAAAATTCTTTTTATAGATGGTGCTTTAGAAGGCAATGAGTCAACTTACTGGGAAAAGGTAAAAAAACAGTTTGAAGAGGCAGATTATTCTGTGCGTTTATGTTTTGCACATTTAAATTGGTTATGGTACTTGCCTGCAGATGATATTACTATAAAAACAAAAAAAGAAACACCAATAAGAATACTTGATAACCTAGAGTTTAAAGCTCAATTTGAAAGTTGTAAAAAGGAAAATTTTTACCCTAAACAAGGCATTGGTTCAGCTGGTCAGTACCACAAAACGAACAAACCTTTTGAAATTGGTTATTTATTACTTTTATGTATAAAATTAAAACAAGAAGTTCAACAGGGTTCATTAAAATCTTCAGAAGAGGTTAACCAAAGAATTGTGGCAATAGCTAATACAATTTTTGATACCAATTGGTATAATATAGATGAGCAACACTTTCAATTTTCAAAAGGAAAAGTAATTGCAATGCAAAGTTTAATCTTGCATTTGGCAAAACCTAGTTATTATGATCCTATTGCTTCAATGCAGCATAAAAAAGCTATAAAAATAGGCTTTGAAGTACTATTACAAAAGAATAACGGTGAATTATCAGGCGAAGCACTTACTTTAGATGATGAGATTTATAAAATTAAGCAAGAACTAATAAAATTAGGTATTGAAGAAGGTTTTTATTCAAATCAGCTAGTTCACATATGGCAAAATAGTTTACGTAATAGTTCTACAGAAATGATGTCTTTACAATATAAAAAGGCAATGGTACTTTATGGTCCTCCTGGAACAGGAAAAACATATACAGCTTCAAATCTTGCAACTTCTTTTATAACTAATCATTATTTACACAAAAAGGAAAATTTAAAAACCTATTTTTCTGAAGGGTTAAAAAATATAGAAGATAGAATACATCTTTTGCAGTTCAATCCAAATACCTCTTATGAAGATTTTATAGCAGGATATCAACTAAAAGCAACTGAAACTGGCTCTGAAACAGTTGCAGTTAAAGGACAATTATTTGATATTATTGATAAAGCAAATAATGAAACTGAAACTACTGATGAGGCAGGTAAAGTTAAGTTGCCACACGTATTAATTTTAGATGAAATTAACAGAGTAGACCTTTCACGAGTTTTTGGAGAATTATTTTCTGCAATGGAAAACAGAAATAAACCAATTGAAACAGCAGTAAAAGGAATAACTCTTTGTGTACCAGACAATTTGTATATTATTGGAACAATGAATGAAATTGATTTTTCAGTTGAACGTGTTGATTTTGCATTAAGAAGAAGATTTGTTTGGCAATTTAAAGGATATAATGAAGATGCTTTAATAGAAATGTTAAGTACTTATTTTGATGCGAATCAGTTTGAGAGTTTACAAGAAAAGTTTGTAGAACAATGCAATGCAGTTAACTATTATATTAGTAATGAAATTGAGGAGCTTGGGGAAGACTATCAAATTGGTCACGCATTTTTCGCAGAACTGTCAAACATTTATGAAGAACATAAAAATTTAACTGGTAAAAGCAGGTCTAAAAATATATTATTTAAAGAGGCAAAAAGCATATTATGGGATATCTCTATTAAGCCTATGTTAGTTGCTTTTTTAGGGAATACAGATAAAGAAACAATAAAAGAACATAGTGAAAAACTAGCTCAAAAATTTGGTGTTGGCAAGTAAATTAAAACATATTGTAGTAAAAGATTGCTCTTTTATTGATATGGATGCAAATTTAGCATTGCATATTAATAGTTGTTTTACCAATGAGAGTGTATTCAAAATAAGTGAACATATAAAAAAGGAAGAAATTCCTTTACTAAGTTTTGATTATGCACGAAAACAATGGTTAATTGGCAGGTACATAGGTGAATTATTTTTCACTTATAATAAGCAAGATTATTGTTTTGAAGTAAAACCACGTTTTGGTAATGCTGCTATTTTACATTTGTTAGAAGAAATTTTTAAAGTTAAACTAGCAAGTAATAAGGCAGATAATTCATTAAGAAATACTCAACCCAATCAACTAATAAAAAAGCTTATTAGTTTAATTTGGATAAAAGAATTAAGTAAAGCTAATGTACACGGTTTACCCAAAAAGAAAATAAATATTAAATATGTTGGGAATACTATTAAAGGTAAAATAGATATTAGAAAAAGTATCATTCCGTTGTACAATGAAAATAACATTGTTTCTAATAAAATTGAGAAAACAACAGATGTTGTTATTCAAAGCATTTTACATAAAGCCTATCACTTGCTTTGCAAAGAGTATTTTTTAACGCAAAATATGCTTACAGAAAATGTTAAAGATGTTTTAAAAAATACCAGCCAAAACTATAATAAAAACATAACAGCAAGTGAATATAAAAAGATTCGTTATGGTGCAATGTATATTGGTTATAAAAATATTGTAGATTTTTCTTGGGAGATAATTCAAAGAAAAAAGAATGCTTTGCTTCAAAAAAATGCAAATAAAAATACAGATGCATTATTCTTGGATATGGCTGAAATTTGGGAGAATTACCTTATAGCAGTATTTAAAAAGAAATATCAAACTCAAGGATGGAAAGTATATTCAAAAAAATACTACACCTACCAAAACCAATCCTTTAAAAGAGGTTTAATACCAGATATTATACTTGAAAAAGATAATGATGTAATTGTATGGGATGCCAAATATAAGAATATGGAATTTGGGATGTTTGATTATGATAGAGCAGATTTCTTTCAAATACATACGTATGGTTCATTTATGGAATCACAAAATAAAAAGGTAATAGGTTTAGGTTTATTATACCCCTTTAAAAATGAAATAAATGAACATCAAATAAAACAAAATTTTTCTAAAACATTATTTGATGCAGGTAATAATTCAACTTGGTTTAAAGTTGATGGTATAACATTGCCTGAAAAAATTGATGAATTGATAGTAAATAGAAATAATTTCATTAATAGAATAGATGATTTTATGACTTCAAAAAACAGCTAATGATGAATGAAAACAGCATAGAAATTGCATTTGTAGACCAACTGATAGAAAAGGGTTATACCTATTTTTATGGTCCAGACATTGCTCCGTACAGTGATAATCCACAAAGGGAAAGTTTTGAAAGTGTTGTTTTAGAAAAGCAGTTTAAAGAAGCGTTAGAAAGGTTAAATCCAACTTTACCAGAAAGTGCCTTAACAGAAGCCTACCAAAAGGTTGTTAATTTAGGTACACAGGATGTAATGGAAAACAATGAAACTTTCCATACAATGCTTACCAATGGGGTTCCTGTTGAATATGCAAAAGGAGAAGGTGTAAAAGGGGTTAATGTTCAGTTAGTAGATTTTGAAAAAGCTGCTAAAAATGAGTTTTGGGTAGTTAATCAGTTTGTTATTAAAGAAAATAACATTGAAAAAAGATTAGATGTTGTAATTTATATCAATGGATTGCCATTGGTAGTTGTAGAGCTTAAAAATGCTACAGATGAAAAAGCCACAGTTCGTAAAGCATATACACAAATTCAGAATTACAAAAAAGCAGTGCCTAGTATATTTTATTACAATGCTATGTGCATTATTTCAGATGGAATAGATGCAAAAACTTCTAGTTTATCTGCCCCATTCACACGTTTTTTATCTTGGAAAGCACCTAAAGAAAGTAATAATCTTTCAATAAATATTAAAAATACATTACCCTTAGCTGCTGAATCAACTATTGAATATGCTAAAACAGAATTACAAATTTTAACTGAGCAGATGCTTCAAAAAGAAGTATTGTTAAAATTAATGAGGTATTGTACTGTGTTTGAAAGTGAGGAGAAGAAAGATTTAGACACAGGCTTAATTTCAATAGTAAAAATAAAAAAAGTAGCAGCCTACCATCAATACTATGCAGTACAAAAGGCAGTACAACAAACCCTAAGAGCTACCAATTCTGAGGATGGAGACCGCAAGGTTGGTGTAGTATGGCACACCCAAGGAAGTGGCAAGTCACTATCAATGGTTTTTTATAGCGGACAGATTATTACGCATCCACAGATGAAGAACCCAACCATTGTTATCCTTACCGATAGAAATGATTTGGATGATCAACTGTTTGGAACTTTTGGAAACTGTGTTGGACTATTAAGACAAACACCTGTTCAGGCTAAGAATAGAGACCATATCAAAGAACTATTAAAAGTATCTGGTGGAGGTGTAATTTTTACAACTATCCAAAAATTCAGTCCTGAAGAAGGGAATATATACGACACCCTCTCAGAAAGAACCAATATTGTGGTGGTTGCTGATGAAGCTCACAGAAGTCAATATGGTTTTAAAGGTCGTTTAGTGGAGGTAGAAGATGGATCTGAGATTCGTTATGGAAATGCCAAATACATGAGAGATGCATTGCCTAATGCTTCTTATATTGGTTTTACAGGAACGCCAATTGAAAAAGAAGATAAATCCACCCCAGCAGTATTTGGTGATTATATAGATGTCTATGACATCAAACAAGCGGTAGATGATGGAGCAACTGTTCCTATCAGTTATGAAGCTCGTTTGGTAAAGATTAAATTGGATAAAGAAGTCAGCTCTGAAATAGATGCTTTAGTAGAAGAAATATCGGATACTAATGAAGATCAATTAGAGAAATCAAAGAAGAAAAATGCAACTATTAATGCCATTGTAGGTCATCCAGACCGTTTAAAGGATGTAGCTACTGATCTTGTCTCTCATTTTGAAGCTCGACAAGAAGCATTTGAAGGCAAGGCAATGATTGTTGGGATGACAAGACATATCTGTGTGGATTTATATGCTCAAATTATTGCCTTAAGACCCCATTGGCACAGTGATGATTTAGATAAGGGCATTATAAAATTAATCATGACCAGCTCATCAGATGATCCTGAAAGTTTTCAACCTCACCGTACCACAAAACAGCAGAGAAAGGAATTAGCAATACGAATGAAAGAGCCAAGTGACAGCTTAAAGTTGGTAATAGTTAGAGATATGTGGCTTACTGGTTTTGATGCTCCAAGCATGCATACCATGTATATAGATAAGAAGATGCAAGGAGCAAATCTTATGCAAGCTATTGCAAGAGTTAACAGGGTATATAAAGACAAACCAGGAGGACTTATTGTAGATTATATTGGTATTGGTCAAGAACTTAGAAATGCCATGGGAACTTACCTCCAAAGTGGTGGAGAAGGAAAAGCATTTGTAGATATTAGAGAGGCAATAGCCTTAATGCAAGAGAAGTTTGAGATTGTAGAACAAATGTTTCATGGGTATGACTACAAAGCCTATTTCAAAGCAGAAACCAATATTAAACTTCAAGTACTGCTGGGTGCGCAAAACTTTATTCTTTCAAGCAGAGAACTAAAAGACAGGTTTTTGAAAGAGATAACGGCACTTTCTAAAATATTTGCCATGTCTATCCCGAGCTTTGAAGCAGATGTCATTAAAGATGATGTCGCCTTCTTTCAAGCAGTAAAGGCAAGGATAAATAAGTTCAATCCTTCAGGCGTTAAATCAAATTATGAGGTAGATACAGCCATTAAACAAATTGTAGAAGAATCTTTAAGTAGCTATGGCGTTATTGATGTTTTTGAAGCTGCAGGGATTAAAACACCAGATATTAGTATTCTATCTGATGAATTTTTATTGGAGGTTCAGAACATGCAACAAAAGAATGTTGCTTTTGAATTATTAAAGAAACTATTGAGTGATGAAGTGCGAATTCGTAAAACTAAAAATATTGCTCAAGCAAAGAGGTTTTCAGAAATGATAGAGAGTGTGGTTAATAGATATCATAATAATCAAATTGATTCGGCACAGGTTTTAGAAGAGTTAGCCTTAATAGCAAAAGAGATGAGGTTAGAAGATAATAAAGCCCATGAGCTTGGCTTAACAGATGATGAATATGCCTTCTATAGTGTATTAAATCATAATAACTCTACCAAAATGTTAGATGATCATAAAATGAAAGAATTGATACATCATATTGTAGACGTTATTCGTAAAAATGCTACTGTTGATTGGAGTAAAAGAAGTGATGTAAGAGCGAAGCTAAGACTAACCGTTCGTAAGCTATTAATTAAATATGGTTATCCGCCAGATTTAGCTCGTATGGAAGCAGATAGGGTTTTAGAACAAAGTGAACTATTAGCAACATCTTTTACAAAATAATGGGAATACTTAAAAAAAATAATCGAGAATAAAAGTTCCTCTTATTCGGAAATTAAATCCTGTAAACGGGAACTTTGTGCATCATATAACACGTTAGGTGTAATTACCCACAAACCTCTGAAAACTGAATAAAATTTGGAAAATCAAAAAATAGTTATATATTTGTATTATACAAGTTGAATAATACTATTTGATTATGACAAAAAACATACTACCTGATTTACTATCTTCTTGGGAGGAAACCTATAAAAAAGGACAACTTACTTTATGGATATTTCTTGCATTAAAAGATGGACAAAA
>Ga0115568_10003689_pt1 | contig 10365 bp, 6 predicted proteins | sample COGITO_mtgs_1204_FD_87296 | JGI IMG/M metagenome (GOLD analysis project Ga0115568, IMG submission 87296) | Pelagic marine microbial communities from North Sea - COGITO_mtgs_120426 | ecosystem: Environmental > Aquatic > Marine > Epipelagic | place: Germany:Helgoland, sampling site Kabeltonne...
CAATATACCCGGTCTCTGCAATCCAGGAGCTGCAGAGCTGTCTAAGGGAAATTTCGACATCTTAGATTTTGACGCATCCATTGCATTGAGAGACAGCACATCGCTAGCCAGCGGTAGAAAGTTTTCAGGCGAGCAGAAAGCCGCCTACTTCCATACGGGAGGCACCACTGGCCGACCCAAACTGGCTCAATTAACACATGGCAACATGGCATTCTTAGGGCAATTGATGCAAGTCTATACAGCGCACATGGAACGGCATACCGTACTTTGTGGACTGCCGCTGTTTCATATTTACGGCTGCATAATTCAAGGAGTCGCCGCCTTCGCTGTGGGCTATCGCATCGTATTGATGACACCTAGTGGATTTCGCTCACCGGTTGCGATGAAGAATTTTTGGAAACATGTCGAACGCTTTCAGGTGAAGCAATTCTCAGCCGTTCCAACTGTACTCATGGCGCTAGCGGATATTCCCCTAGGCGAAGCCGATATCAGTAGCCTGACCAATGTCAATTCCGGTGCTGCACCGCTCTCTCTGCCATTCGAACTCAACTTCGAGAAGAGTTTTGGCGTAGAGGTAGGCAACGGCTATGGCATGACTGAAACTACTGCGCTAATTTCACGCGCTCCACTTGTGCAGCCACCCGGCAGCGTCGGCATGCGCGCACCCTACTCAGAGATTCGCATTGCCCATGTCGAGGGAACAGCCGTTATTAAAGATTGCCCGCTAGGTGAAAGTGGCGTCATCCTAGTCAAAGGCCCACAGGTATTTGAGGGCTATAAGAGCAATATCGATAACGCCTACGCCTGGGTCGAAGATGGCTGGTTCAATACCGGTGATATCGGTTATATGGATGGCGAAGGCTTCCTCTATCTTTCGGGACGCGCCAAGGACCTCATCATCCGCAGTGGTCACAACATCGACCCAGAATTGATCGAGGAAGCACTCAATGCTCATTCCAACGTAGTAATATCCATCGCGATAGGGTTGCCCGACCCCTATGCAGGCGAGTTGCCTATGGCCTACGTAGTGAAAGTTGCACACAGCAATGTGACAGAACAAGAGCTGATAAATCATTGCGCAAGCGTCATGTCTGAACGCGCAGCAATTCCTAAAAGAATCGAGTTTATAGATGCGATGCCGCTCACCGCTGTCGGCAAAATATTTCGCCCGACTCTACGTCAAAATATAGCAGAGCAAGTCATCTGCGAATTACTAGCCGAAAAATCTATGGATGGGACTGTTACTAGCGAAATAGAGAAGAAGCGAGGACTGGTTCTGCGCATCGATGTGACCGACAAGGCTAAGGTTGGCGAAGTTAAGAAGCTTGTCGAAGGATACATATTTACCAGTGAAGTTATCTAGGATTGAATAAACCCAGAGTACCTGTAGCTTTTCGGCGACTCCGAAATCAAGGCGATTCTTTACCGGTAGGCGTCGGACGATCAAAAAAACAAAGTCGAGACCAGTACAGCTCGAAGCGCTCCCCTTGGCACCATAGAATTATTCACAATTACCGATCGGAAAAGTAGATATGCACATCAAGATAGGCACCATTCCAACTAGATTAATCAGCTCAGTGTTGCTACTGCTATTTCTAGCCTCTTGCACGGCCACAGGCATGACTCGAGGAACTCCTGGCGAGCGTAGGCAGGCTATTCAAGACATGCGCCAGGAAGTGCTCACTGAACTCTATTCAAGGAAACCCGACACGAGAGCGCAGATAGCGAGCGCGAGTGGCTACGCGGTATTTTCCAACGCCAATATAAACCTTCTTCTAGCCAGCTTCGGTGGTGGTATCGGTGTAGTTCGATCCAATGGCAGCGATACCTATATGCGCATGGGTGAAGTTGGCATCGGCATAGGTGCGGGCGTAAAAGATTTTCGCGCCATCTTCGTATTCCACAATAATGACGCTTTGGAGCGCTTCATGGGCGTAGGCATATCTGTTGGCGGACAAGCAGATGCGGCGGCAAAGGCTGGAGATTTAGGCGGCTCCGTGAGCGGAGAAGCGATCCTAGATAATGTAACAGTATATCAATTGACCCAAAGTGGCCTAGCTCTGCAAGCAACTATCAAAGGAACACGTTACTGGCAAGATACGGACCTGAACTAAAGCATCAGTCTAACTACAGCAACAGCACCGCGTCGCCCGGGGCTAGAGAAAACCCTGAACCCTCTATGAGAAGGCTACATGGCTGGGTAATTCGGCCCACCGCTGCCTTCGGGTACTACCCAGTGGATATTCTGCGAGGGATCCTTGATATCACAGGTCTTACAATGCACGCAGTTCTGAGCATTAATCTGAAACCTTTTACTCCCATTTGCTTCTTCAACGACTTCATACACCCCTGCAGGGCAATAGCGTTGTGCCGGCTCATCATACAGCGGCAAGTTGTGTTCAATAGGAATAGAAGAGTCTTTCAACTGCAGGTGGCAGGGTTGGTCTTCCGCGTGATTCGTATTCGATAGAAACACCGAAGACAACTTATCGAAGCTAATTTTACCGTCGGCTTTCGGGTACAAAATTTTCGGACTCTCTGCTGCTAGTTTCATCTGCGCATAGTCCTGTGACTTATCATGAAATGTCAGCGGGAACTTACCGAAGAAAATATTTTGCTCAATAAAAATTAACGCACTGCCTAGCCAAAATCCAAACTTGTGAAAGCTCGAGCTGAAGTTACGTGTCTTATGCAGCTCATCGTGAAGCTCGGAATTAGCAAAACGCGTTGTGTAATCAACCAGCTCTTTCTCTGCCGATTCTGTGTTCAGCGCCGCGAACAATGTTTCTGCTGCGATGATTCCGGACTTCATGGCGGTATGGCTGCCCTTGATCTTGGCCGCGTTCATGGTGCCCGCGTCGCAACCGATAAGCAGTCCACCGGGAAACGTCATCTTAGGCAGCGAGTTAAGACCGCCTTTTATCAGCGCTCTTGCGCCATAGCTTAACCTCTTGCCACCTTTTATATATTGCTTGATGGTAGGGTGTTGCTTGAATTTCTGAAACTCATCGAAGGGGCTAATGTGTGGATTCTGATAGCCGAGGTCCACGATGAGACCAAGGGATACCTGATTACCTTCTAGGTGGTATAGGAATCCGCCGCTTGCCGCTGCGAGACTATCTTTTATCATAGGATAACCTGCCGTATGCACAACTAGGCCTTCCTTATGTTGCTGCTCAGGAATTTCCCAAACTTCCTTGAGGCCCAACCCGTAGTGTTGGGGATCGCTATCTTTGTCGAGTTGAAATTTATCGATTAATTGCTTACCCAAGTGACCACGACAGCCCTCGGCCAAGATCGTGTACTTTGCATGGAACTCGAATCCAGGTTCAAAAGAAGCTTTTTGTTCGCCATTCGCATCGACGCCCATATCTCCTGTGGCAACACCTTTTACACTGCCATCCTCATTGAAGAGGATTTCTGCAGCCGCAAAGCCGGGAAAAACGTCTGCGCCCAGCTCCATTGCCTGTTCGGCCAGCCAGCGGCAAAGATTGCCTAAGGAAATAATGTAGTTGCCATCGTTATGCATCGTTCTGGGAACGAATAATCCCGGGAACTTAAAAGACTTCTCCGCCGAGGGTAAATAGTAAACATCGTCTCCCGTTACGGCCGTATTTAGAGGAGCACCTCTTTCCTGCCAGTCTGGAAACAATTCATTCAGTGCCGAAGGTTCGAATACCGCACCCGACAGAATATGTGCTCCTACCTCTGAGCCCTTCTCGAGTACGCAGACTGAAAGCTCAGTCTGTGCTTCCTTTGCCAACTGCAAAAGCCGACACGCCGTGGATAATCCTGCTGGCCCACCACCTACAATGACCACATCGACTTCCATTGATTCACGTTGCATTTAAAACCTCTGGTCTACCTAAAGACGCTATCAAGCTATTTTGATTTGTCAGCGTGCTCCAATAATCCCTTTGGAGCCCACTTTGTCCGCAGGCAGCATTATCCTCAATTCCCGGAACAAGCGCAAAGCAGGACTTATCTGGGCACATTACAAAATGTCACAAATAAGACTCTAAAGCGGATTCTATCGCTGGTTGATTATGTGCATACTTACGCCCAATTTCGCGCGGCTAATAATGCGTAAATCGTAATTCAGAGTTAGTAAAAATATCCCTCGGAGACTTGTATGCGCTGTAGTTCAGCCTCGAATCGTATTCTTTCACTTGCTCTTCTACTAAGCGGCGCCATATTCTCCGCATTCGCTCTAGCACAAGAACCCGCGACTAACGATTCGACAGTTACCTATCCGGCGGAATTTTTCGCTCAGTATGAGCCTTTTTCAGTGAACGATATGCTCGATCGCATTCCAGGTATTGATACTGCACGCGGCGGTGGTGGTGGAAATGGAGGGCCTGATAGTTCCAGCGGTGGTAGTCGACGCGGACTGGGCCTTGGCGGCGACCAAATTCTGATCAACGGACGACGCACGGCCGGTAAAGAGAACGAAGGCAATAGTCAGCTCAGCAGGATACCGGCAAATCAAGTGCAGTATATCGAAATCATCCGTGGCACTTCCGGCGAACTCGATGTTCGTGGTGGCAGTCAGGTCATCAATATTGTATTGCTTGAAGCAGAGAGTCGCTCCTCATTCGCCTACGAGATCAATGCAGACCGTCTTCACGACGGCGAACTGAAGCCCGGCGGCAAAGTCTCATTCTCGGGCCAACGCGGCGCCCTGGACTACCTTTTTAGTGCCGAGTCCGAGCCGCGATGGGAAAGACGCAAAGGGTATGAGAACAGCTTCTTGGCCGACGGCACTCCAAACGACTATATCAGCCGAGTTACAACTACCGATTCACAGCCTCTAATATTCAGCGCTAACCTAGGCTACGAATTCGGTGAAAATGATATAGCCCATATCAACGCCCAGCTTGAAAACAGAGATGCCCCTTCTATAATTGAAAGAACCATTTTTAACTTTGTGGACGTCCCGAGAAAAGACACGGTGCAATTCGATGACACGAATCAAATCAGTGAATTTTGGGAGATCGGTGGTGACTATGAGCACACTTTCGCCAACAATGCGCGCTGGAAAACTCTCTTCATCCTAAATAAGAAAGAAGACGATAGCACGCGCGAGCGTTTCAATGTTGATACCAATGCTCGCGAGAAAGACCTATTCCTCGCTAATTTCAATCGCTATCAGGAAAGAATTATTCGCAGTTCCTATTCTTTCGCCTTCGCTGGCAGCCAAAATATCGAGGTTGGCATAGAGCGGGCTCAAACGATTCTCGAATCTTCTCTACAACTCGGCTTATTATCCGACACTCGAATGGTCTCTCAAAACTTCGGCGGACTGTCGGAGGTAAATAATACGAATGCCACGGTAGAAGAGCTTCGCTACGAATCGTTCATAATTCATAATTTACAAATTAATAGCCGCATGTCGCTTGAGACCACATTAATTATAGAGACTTCGGAGATTGCACAATCTGGAGATGTCAGCAAAAAACGCGACTTCGATTTTATTAGACCAAAAGTAGACTACCGTTTTGATTTAACACCATCACTACAATTTCGTACCACCGTAGAGAAAAATGTTTCGCAGTTAAGCTTCAACGACTTCACCGCAAATACTAATTCAGGCGATGAGGATCTGAACACGATAGCTGGAAACCCTGAACTACGGCAGGAACAGTCCTGGCGCTACGACCTGAATCTTGAATACCGCTTTAATAATGACAATGGTGTTATAAGCTCGAATATTTACTACCATGACCTCGAAGACGTCATCGATCGAGTCGATGCTTCAACGCTTACAACCATTCAGTCTGCGAGTGGTAATATTGGCGACGGTGAGCGCTATGGGCTACGCCTTAACGGCAGTCTTCGATTGAACTTCATAGGCCAGCCCGGAATATTGGTAACTACAGGACTAAACCTAGAAAGCTCGAGCGTTACCGACCCTTTCCTTGGCATCGATAGGCGGCTCAGTTATTTTAGCAACAATCGTCAGGGCAGAGGTAGCTACAGCCTAGGGTTCAGGCACGACATGCCAGAGCGCGATATAAACTATGGCTTTACCTATCGAAACAGCATTCGAGACAACAATAAGGTATACGACATTAATAGAATCGAATCGTATAATTCAGACCCTTTCTCAATTTTATTTGTTGAGTATCAGGGCTGGGAAGGGATGACTCTTCGATTCGAAGCTACTAACCCCCATGAGAGTGAGCGCTGTCGTGTTCGCCTTCGCTATGCAGGCGGCACGATTGCAACCGGTGTGCTCAGCGAGCTAGAAGATTCCTGCAGCCATACTGGCGAGAAGTATGCGATAAAGATTCGCGGCACCTTCTGAAAGCGCTGCGAAATTTCTACGTTAGCAGATTGTTTTCTCAACCTACTAAAGCTTCTCCAATCGAAGTCGATATCCGTTAGTTCGGGTAGCGTAAAACTCCTCGAAAAACAGTGAAATATGGCACTTTTGTCATCTTTATTACACAATTTGTCACAGTATTGCAGAAACCCCATTAGTATAATCATGCCCCGTTAGAGCAGTAACTTTGATCCATCCAAAAACTTTCTAAGACCCCCGATCCGACTTGTTGATCACCAGAGTTATTCTGGATAGAAAGGTTTGGCGTGAAACCCGATAGACCTATGGAGCATTACAATGACACGGCGCCTTTCTCTGCCTGAAAAGCTTATCCGACTTAGCCTTCTTTGCCTCGCTACAGCGGTAGTGAATCAAGGCTTTGCGCAGCAAGCCGAGCCACAGGCCGTCGACGAATCAACTGTAGTGTATGAGGCAGATTTCTTTACGCAATATTCGCCAGTGTCCGTCAACGACATGATCGATCGTATTCCTGGAATCGGTCTTGCCCTGAACGGCAACAGAAATAATCGCGGTAATAGTCGCGGCCTGGGCTCCGGCGAAGGCGAAATCCTCATCAACGGTCAACGCACGACCGGCAAAAACAATGAGGGACGCAGCCAGTTGAGTCGTATCGCTGCTGATCAAGTCGACTACATTGAAATTATACGTGGCACCTCCGACGATATGGATATACGTGGCGGCGGTCAGGTCGTGAATGTTGTACTACTCAATGCACAAACCCGCTCCAGTATCTCCGCCGAGTTCAACATGGACCGGCTTCACGACGGCACAGTCGATCCCGGCGCCAAGCTTTCATATACCGGTCAGAATGGCGCATTTAACTACCTATTCCATATCGAAGCCGAACCACGTTACGAAAACCGGTTTACCAATGAATTTAGCGTTGATCCAAATGGTGAGTTACTGGAGGCCCGATCCCAGGAAAATTTGCGCAACCAAACTGAGTACGAGACGAGCTTCAATCTTGGCTACCAATTTGAGAAGAGCATGGTGCAATTCAATGGCCTCTTCGCTGAGAGCAATCCGCCAACAGATATAACGCGAACCATCAATGACTATACCACCGGCACCTTAATCACGACCATCGAGCGCGAAGACGAGATACGCAAGCGTAACAATTGGGAGATCGGTGGCGACTACGAATACAACTTTGACAGCGGCAGTAAGTACCGCTTCCTATTTATTGTAAACGATCGAGACTTTACCTATACACGAGATCGCTTCGACGTATTTGCTGACTCACAAGAAAAAGATCTCTTCCTGTTCTCTGCCGGTCGCGACCGCGAACGTATCGGCCGTACCTCTTATACGTTTGATATCGGTAGCAACCAAGGGATGGAAATTGGTATCGAAGGTGCGCAGACAATTCGCGACTCAGACCTCCGCCTGGGCTTGTCAGGCACAGGCATCACCTCGCTCGCCCACGGCGGGCTGGTGCCACAAGCCATCGGCAATGCGAGCTCCACAGTAGAAGAATTACGCTTAGAAAACTTCGCCATCCACAATTGGCAAATCAACGACCGCATGTCCTTAGAAAGCTCATTGATCTATGAAACGTCGACTATTACCCAGTCCGGAGACGTCGCCAACGAAAGAGAGTTTTCTTTTGTGCGTCCCAAGCTCGACTACCGCTTCGACATCACTCAATCTCTGCAACTTCGCACAATAATTGAGAAGACTGTTTCACAATTGAGCTTCTCGGATTTCAGTGCCAGCACCGACAACTCAGACGATGATCAAAATACACAGGCTGGCAACCCAGGAATTGCGCAGGAGCAGGCATGGAACTACGAAATGAATTTGGAGTATCGCCTTCCCAATAGTATTGGCGTACTCAATACCCAGCTCTACTACCGAGACTTGAGCAATGTTATCGATCGCATTGATGTTTCTCCCAGCGCTACCGACCTGCAGTCAGCAAGGGGCAATATTGGAGACGGCACACGTTACGGCGCGAACTTCGATGCGAGTACACGTCTGGGCTACCTCGGCGTTCCTAACGCCCTGTTCACACTTGGATTGAGCCTACAAGATTCAGAAGTAACAGACCCCTTCCTAGGCACGCAGCGGCGTCTGCGTAGAAACGGTCGCTGGTTCGGGCGCGCTAATTTTCGACACGACATCACTCAATACAATTTTAGTTACGGCTTCAGCTACTATAATTCCGCACGTGATGGTAGTGGCCTAACGCAGATAGACATCAACGATACGGAGACTAATATAGGCGAATTCGGCCTAAACTTCTTCGCCGAAAAGCAAGCCTTCAACGGAATCACTTTTCGCTTCGATGTTCAGAATGCCAACAGCCAAATCCGCTGCAGAGAAAGAATTCGCTATGTTGGTGCGACGGCTGCTGGAATTGTAGAAGAAATCGAAGACTCCTGTAACGGCACCGGCATAAAATATGCCTTAAAAATCAGACAAACATTCTAGGCACTCCCGCTCCAAAATTGACTCGAAAAAAAACAGCACAGCTGTCTTTTTTTCGAAATGATTTCCTACTCCGCCTCTACTAAACAGAATCAGTGCACATAAAAAACTAACGCGGCAAGAGAAGGAAGCCAAACAGAGAGCTAGAGAATATCGAAGGGGGATTTTGAAGCTCGCGCCGCTAGCTAGGCCAGCAGCGCGTTATTAGTGACTAGTTAATTCGCACTCACCTTAGTAAATACCATCATATGCTGCCAAGGCAGAAAGTCTAGCGTGTCAGTCCATTCCAGGCCGAAAACACCCATCTCTTTAACTACCTGCTCTTCTGTCATCTTATGCAACGGACGAATAGGTACCGAAGCGTCTTCACCGCGGTATTCCAGCAAGAATATGCGACCTCCAACTCTAAGTGCATTGTTGATACCATCTATCATCTCGAAGGGGTGATCGAACTCGTGATAGGCATCGACCATGATCGCGGCATCGATAGAATTAGGCGGCAAGTTCGGATCGTCCACCGCACCTATAACACCTTCGATATTCGTCACGCCGTCAGTAGCCTTGCGTTGCTCTATGATTGCTAACATCTCCGGCTGAATATCAACCGCCAGCACCTTACCTTCCGGCACCAATTTCGCAATCCGAAAAGAGAAGTAGCCCGAGCCAGCGCCTATATCGGCAACCACATGATCTGAATTCAATCCCATATTCGCCACAACCTCGTCAGGCATCTCTTCCTGAATACGACCTGGGCGATTAAGCCAACCTGCAGCCTGATGCCCCATCACGAAAGAAATTTCACGCCCCATATAGAACTTGCCGATACCGGTCGTTTTGCGCTCTGGCGCGACTTCATACCCTGGAAACTCCGCCGCCTGTGCAGGAACTATGTACACAAAGATGGAGGCGAGAATAGGCAGTATGCCAAATCGTAACTGTCTGACTGAAATCATGGGCTGACCTTTGTATTTTGCCAATCTGAGCCGACTAGCCTCAGAAACGGGAGAATGTCCGCAGAGCGGGGATGATGGGATTGTAAATCAGCGCTGTAAGGCAAACAAGAAGCCCGGCGAACTTAGAAAAAGCTCCCGGGCTGGTGGATGCAATCTACTGTGTGAGCTTTAGAGCAATTTTTACAGCCCCTGCCCGCTGCCTTTGCAGACAATACAGGCATCTTGATAGGGTTTCTTCAAAATAGCAGTAAGTGCATTTAGAGCTTGTTTAGACTCGTTCTTTTTTTCAGCCAAAGTCATCACGTTAATTCGCCTGAGGCGTAGTCTGGTAATGCTGTGTTGCTACCTTATTTAGACCTTGATGTAGTCAATATAATTGGCACCTTATTAAGAAATGAGTAGGCCGAACTAATGAGCAGAAATACGTTAACCACCTCACAAAACTCACGATAGGGGTGGAATTTATCTTTAAGTAGATTAGGTAGATGAATTAGTTACTTATGCTAGAATTTCGATTCAAATTTATGAACATTCTCAAATAATGGAAACAAAGTATGACGCAGGTATTGAAAGGAATTCGGGTGCTGGATTTTGGTCGTTACATCGCAGGGCCCTACTGTGGAACGCTCTTAGGGG
>Ga0115568_10003695_pt1 | contig 10356 bp, 10 predicted proteins | sample COGITO_mtgs_1204_FD_87296 | JGI IMG/M metagenome (GOLD analysis project Ga0115568, IMG submission 87296) | Pelagic marine microbial communities from North Sea - COGITO_mtgs_120426 | ecosystem: Environmental > Aquatic > Marine > Epipelagic | place: Germany:Helgoland, sampling site Kabeltonne...
CAACTGCGTCATTAATTTTAAATTTCATTCTTCTTCGTCATTTTCTATGAATGAATCATTATGAGGGCGATCCCCTATTCCTTTGGTCATATTATATAATGCAAACATTAATAAACACAAGCCACCTATTTGAATTAACACATCCGGTATATCTGCAAATTCTTGAAATAGAACCAAGAAACCCCCTAAAACCAAACACACGAAATAAAAAGACCTATTAGACATCTTGAATAATTTATAATTCAAAATTACAGCTTTTGAATTAATGGAAATAATAAAGACAATTTTTTATTACGAAAAATTTTTTCGTTCTTTGAAAGGTTGATTTTAAAGCAACACAATGCTGTTAGAAGAATTTATGATCCCTTGCCTTAGTAAAGCCCTTTTTGGCTATGAATGCATGGGCTGTGGGTTTCAACGCGCATTACTTTTAATATGGAACGGTTCTTTTCTGGACGCTTTTTATATGTATGCTGCAATTTACCCGCTAATAATTCTGTTCTGCTACCTAATTGTGACCCACTTTTATAAATTTCAAGACTACAAGAAAGGCATTAATATACTGTCTATACTATCAATAACAACCATCATAATTAGCTACACTATTAAACAACTATTTATCTAAATTAAAATGAAAAAACAATTAAACACTACGCTTACTTACGTATTAAGTATTATCGGATTATTATGCTGTTGTTTTGGAGGTCTGGGATTTCTTCTCTCTGGACCTGCATTTCTTATTGCTCATAACAAACTAAAAGATGCCACCCAAAATCCGGATGACTACGAAGGGAATTTTAAGGCTATGAATACAGCTAAAACAATTGCATTAATCATTTTAATTATAAATGTAGTGTACCTAGTTTACAATCTATATATTTATTTTTCTGGAGGCTATGAAGATGTATTTCAACAATTTCAAGAAGCTATGAAAGAACTTGAGAAAACTTCTTAAACAGCACTATTGACCCCCTTGATAGTAAGGGTTCATTCGTTTAAATTTTTATTGATTAGTTTAAAAGCTACGAAATAAGATTAACGTTTCGTTAGCACTAGAACGTTTAATAATTAATTAATTTTGCTATACACTAACTAACAAATGATTATATGACTTTCAAAAAAGCTCCTGACGCTTATCAAATAAATGATTTAATAAAGCAAACAAACTACCTAGTCAATGGAGAGCTAAAAGAATGGACAGGAAAAATGACTGATGTATATTCAACTATTTCTTCGACCGAGAATTACAAGCCCACTTTACTTGGAAGCGTTCCTGAACTCACAAAAGACCAAGCTCTTGAAGCCTTAGATGCAGCATCAAACGCATATAACAATGGACAAGGCTTATGGCCAACAATGAAAGTAGCGGATCGGATTTCTTGCATGGAAAAATTTGCCGAGCAAATGAAAACCAAACGTGCTACAGTTGTAAAATATCTTATGTGGGAAATTGGTAAAAACCTAGCTGATTCAGAAAAAGAATTTGATAGGACTGTTGACTATATTTATGACACAATCGATGATTACAAACAACTAGATCGAAATTCTGCTAAATTCCAAAAACACTCCGGTGTGCATGCGCACATCAGAAGAGGCCCTATTGGAGTTGTGTTGTGCTTAGGCCCTTATAACTACCCTTTAAATGAAACTTTTGCGCTGTTAATTCCTGCACTAATTATGGGAAACACCACAGTGTTTAAACCGGCTAAACTTGGAGTTTTACTTTTATCTCCACTTTTAGAAGCGTTTCAAAATAGCTTTCCTAAAGGGGTTGTAAATGTATTGTATGGGCGTGGGCGTGTACTTGCTACACCCATTATGGAAACAGGCAAAATAGACGTGTTAGCTTTAATTGGTCATAGCAGCTCAGCAAACGCGCTACAAAATAGCCACCCAAAAAGTAACCGTCTTCGTTCTGTGTTAGGATTAGAAGCTAAAAACCCTGGAATTGTACTTCCAGATGCAGATTTAGACCTGGCCATAAATGAGTGTATTGCTGGAACCTTATCCTTTAACGGTCAACGCTGTACAGCATTAAAAATACTATATGTTCACGAAAGTATCTCAGAAGAGTTTAACAAACGTTTTTGTGAAAAAGTAGATGCATTAAAATTTGGAAACCCTTGGGAAGCAGGCGTAAAACTGACCCCGCTTCCAGAGCCAAACAAACCAGCATACATAAAAGGACTAATTGAAGACGCTCAGTCTAAAGGAGCTAAAATATTAAATCCTAAAGGAGGACAGATTACTGAAAATTATATTTATCCAGCGGTCATGTCTAACATAAACAAAACAATGGACCTTTATGTTGAAGAACAATTTGGACCTGTCATTCCTATAATTACGTTTACAGATGTACAACAGGTATTGGATGATATGGCAGAATCTAATTACGGACAACAAGTGAGCGTTTTTGGAGAAAATGTTAAAACCTTAGCGCCTTTAATTGATGTATTAGTAAACCTAGTATGTAGAGTTAATTTAAATAGCTCTTGTCAACGTGGACCTGATGTTTTTCCTTTTACAGGCAGAAAGGATTCTGCATTTAGTACGTTAAGTGTCCGAGATGCCTTACGATCGTTCTCTATCAGAACTTTTGTAGCCACTAAAGAGAACAATGCAAATAATTCTATTTTGAAGGACCTTTTAGAATCTAAAAAATCAAACTTTATTAGTACAGAATATTTGCTTTAGATAGCATCTCAATCATAAATTATCTAAAACCCTCTATAATCTAGAGGGTTTTTTTTGTTTATAAACTCTAAAGCCAGTACTTTAATTTAAGTTGTGTTTTGAAATTAATAATAAATTATCTTATATTGAACATTATAAATCAAAAACCAATTAGATATGAAAAAAGTAATTTTAATGATGACAACTATTTTAACTTTTACAGCTTGTCAAAACACAAATACAGACTCTTCTGGTCCATCAGAAGCTGACAAAGCTACGTTTGCACGAAACATAAAAGCTTTTGAAGATCATCATGTCAAGGGGTTCGCTACAGAAAATATAGATCTTTTTTCTTCTTACTTTGCTGACTCTGTAAAATGGAGTCCACCAATTTGGAACGACAATAAGATTCTTGGAAAAGAAGACATAATGAAAGCAGCAAAAAGGTATATGGCTGAATTTGACAACCTTACTTTCTTAGCCGGAGATGGTGGAATAGATAGTGACAGCGCGTATTGGGGCGGCTCATTTTATTCAGAGCTAGGAGAACAAACTTCAAAACCTGATGGAGTTCGTATTTATGGCACATGGACCGCAACGCATACGGCTTCTGGTGCCACTATTAATAACAAATGGTATGCAGTGGTCTCATTTAATGAAGATGGAAAAGTAGTTATGTTCTCTGATTGGATGGATGTCACAGGAATGCAAACTCAAATTGAGGCACATATAGCTGCTCAAGAATAAATATTTTTAATTACAGTATTAAAAAACCACTCCTATTTGAGTGGTTTTTTTTTAAATTAAGGACTGTTTATTTTATGAACTTAATGGTTGCTTGTCTGCCATTAGTAAGTTTAACACTCAGAAAATAAACTCCCGTAACTAAAGAGGACGTATTGTAAGAGATCTTTTGATCTTGAATACTAGAAACAGTATTTGAAATCAAACGACCTGTTAAATCATATAAGCTTAAGGAAACCGTCTGGTTTTGAACATTACTAATTTTTATATTTAGAAGGTTAGAAACTGGATTAGGATATGAACTGATTTTGAAATTACTTTCTAAATTTGCAATCCCAAGAGGACTTTCTTGATAGACCCTAACATAATCAATTTCCAGTATATCTTCATTAAAGTTAGAAGCGATCGTTCCGCCTAAATCTCCACCCATTGCTACATTTAATAGAATAAAAAAATCAGTATCAAAAGGCGTCACTACATTCATTTGATTCACCAAGTTTGAATCCATATAAATTTTCATTGAATCTGGTGTCCAAACGAGAACATACTCATGAAAATTTTGAGAAGTGTCTGCGTTTGTAGTGTTTATATGATTTCCATTGTACTGGTGGCCACTTCCATTGTTCCAATGCCAAGTCGCTAGAATTTGGTTTTTCTGAATGTTAGGCTCCATAATATCTATTTCACCACAGGAAGGCCATGCAGTAGTACCATAGCCTAAGTTATCCCAGTAAGCACCATTTTCATTAATGTTTTTTCCCAACATCCATATCGCAGGCCAACTTCCTGCTACTGAAGGAAGTTTGGCTCTTACTTCTACCCTTCCGTATCTAAAAGCAAATTTTGAATTTAATCGAGCAGAAGTATAATTTTTAGTGACTCCCTGATTTGTATATGTTTCCAATTTGGCCTTGATTTTTAAAGTCCCATTACTAACATAAGAATTTGCTTGGCGATTTGTATAATGTTGAAGTTCGCCATTTGCCCAGCTATTTCCATCAATAAGCTGTGTTTGGTGGAACCAATTTGAATTACTAATCGCACCAGTTCCATCAAACTCATCAGACCAAACTAAATTATCATACACGGGATCGGAGTTTGCTGTATTTATATGAACAATATCATCAATATAAGCAACTACGTGGTCGTTATTATCTTCGCCATTTACTTGAATAACAACTCTATTTAGGTCAGCTCTGTTTATTGGAGCTCCTGATTCAGAATTGAAATTTAGATAAAAATCAGTTTCAAAATTAAAAAACACTTCTTGCCATTGATTTAAAACTAGTGGCTTGAGGATTTCACATTGTGTAACCCATGGAGATTCAAGTGAATTATTTTGAAGTTTTAACGACACTTTATTTTCTTGACTCCCTGTAAGCCCAGATGAAGGAACATATATTTTAAAGCTAAAGGTATTTGTTTGTGAAAGATTAAAGTGAGGACTCACATCAAATCTAACATTTGCATATTGACCCCCAGAATCTCCATACTTTAAAACAGTATTAGACGTATTGATTGATTCTTGATGAGGATTTGTAAAATTTACATCAATACCACAATCATCTCCAATCCATGAGGTAATTGTACCATTGCCTTCAAAATCATCTTGGACTGATTGGGCAGAAACAAATAAAGAAAAAACAAGAATGAAAAAGCTTAAAAAATAACGCATGAGCAAGAATTAATTAAATGTAAAAATAAGATAAAATAATACGACCATTTTGTTTGAGGTGAATCTATTTATAAATAAAAAAGAAAAAACCACTCAAATAAGAGTGGTTGATAAATTCATAAAAAAATCAAATAAATATTAATTTTTCTCAAAAACTTTCAATGTTTTTGTAATAATATTTACACATTCCAAAAGCTGCGTTTCGGTCATTACTAGTGGCGGTGCAAAACGAATGATATTACCATGTGTTGGCTTTGCTAGCAACCCATTATCTCTAAGTTTTAAGCATATATTCCAAGCGGTATCGCTCTCTTCATGGTCATTAATAATAATCGCATTAAGAAGTCCCTTACCACGCACCGATTTTACAATAGTACTGGTTTCAATATACGTGTTTAAACAAGCTCTAAACAAATTCCCTAAACGGTAAGCATTTTCTGTTAGATTTTCGTTTTTGACTACTTTTAAAGCGGCCATTGCGACAGCTGCAGCAATTGGATTTCCTCCAAAAGTACTGCCATGTGAGCCAGGGGTAATCACGTTCATAATAGCATCATTGGCCAAAACAGCCGACACAGGATATACGCCTCCACTTAGTGCTTTACCTAGTATTAAAATATCTGGCTTAACTTCAGGGGTTCCAGAACAATCTTTTTTCTCACAGCTGCAGTTCCCACAGGTTGCTAATAGGCGTCCCGTTCGCGCGATACCTGTTTGGACTTCATCTGCAATAAACAACACATTATGAGCTTCACACAATGCTTTCGCTTTGGCTAAATAGCCCTCTGAAGGCACATATACGCCTGCTTCCCCTTGGATAGGTTCCACTAAAAAACCAGCAATAGTTGGATTATTTTTAAGAGTTGCTTCTAAAGCGTCTGTATTGTCATACGGAATTTTAATAAATCCAGTTGTAAAAGGACCAAAATTATCGCGAGCAACAGGATCATTTGAAAATGATATTATCGTGGTTGTTCGTCCGTGAAAATTATTTTCACACACAACAATTTGTGCTTCATTTTCGGGTATCCCCTTCACTTCATAAGCCCATTTACGAGAAATTTTAAGAGCAGTTTCAACCGCTTCAGCCCCTGTATTCATTGGTAAAACCTTGTCAAATCCAAAATACTTGGTAACAAATTCTTCGTAAGGACCTAATTGATCATTGTGAAAAGCACGGGAGGTCAACGTTAGCGTTTGAGCTTGCTGAATCATCGCGTTTACAATACTAGGGTGACAATGCCCCTGATTGACGGATGAATATGCTGATAAAAAATCATAGTATCGATTTCCTTCAACATCCCATACAAAAACGCCCTCTCCTTTTGAAAGAACCACGGGTAATGGATGGTAATTGTGAGCCCCATATTGGTCCTCTAGATTGATAGCTTCTAACGGTGTAATCTTGTTTAAAACAGCCATTTTTAATAATTTAAGAATTTATAAAATAACCATTCCTTATCTACCTTTATCCTTTCGAAGAGTCCGAAAATTCAGCGTGGGAAAGAAATCATCCCTAACAGCTACAAATTTAAGAAATATAATTTACAACAAACAACTCAATTTCATAAGTATTCTTCGGATACGTTCATATCTTTTATTAATATTGCAAACAACTATTAGGATAGAATCAAATGCCAAGAAGAGAACGCAATAAATTTGTAAAAAGAGGTCAGATATTAGAGTTAAAAATTGAGGACTATGCTTTTGGTGGGAAAGGGATCGCTAGAATTCGATCTGAAGAAGGGGAATTTGTAGTATTTATCCCTAACACAATTCCTGGACAAACGGTAAAAGCTCAAGTCAAAAAATCGAGCAAAAAGTATGCAGAATGCAGCCTAATTGAAGTTTTAGAAAACTCAGCTGACGAAGTTGAAGTTCCGTTTCAAGACATCCCTGGGGCCCCTTACATTCAGTTGCCAATAGAATTACAGCACAAATACAAGAAAGAAAGTACTTTATCATTATTTAAACGCATTGGAAAAGTTTCAAATATTGAGGACTTATTTGATGAACTCATTAGCTCACCAAATGTGTTTCATTACAGAAATAAAATGGAATATGGATTTTCTGCTATTGGATACGACCGGGTCAATAAGACCGATATTGATATTTTTACTTTAGGTTTTAAAAGACGTGGTGTTTGGTGGATGGGTGACAACTTAGAAAAAGATTCAGGTTTATTTGACGCTTTAGTAGAAGACAACATTAGCCGTATAAGAAAGTATTGTGAAGCCACTGGTTTAGCCCCTTGGCATGGCCCAAAAAAAGAAGGCTTTTTCCGGTTTTTTGTGGTGAGGAAATCTTACAAAACAAACCACCTTTTATTTAATTTGGTCACAACCTCCTATGACCTTCCTAAGTTTGATTTAGCTGCTTTTTCTGAACTTTTGCAAGACCTATTTAAAGACCGATTTGCTGGGTTAATACATTCTATTAATGACGAAACAGGCGATAGAACTCTTGCCACTACTGGAAGCAGTCAACTCATTGCTGGAGACGATAAAATAGTAGAAGAATTACTGGGGTTAAATTTTGAAATTAGCATGAAAAGCTTTTTTCAAACCAATCCCAAATCTGCAGAAAAACTATATACTAAAGTGATCGATTATGCGCTGGAAAACAAAGAAGCTATAGACAATACGGTGGTCATGGATTTATTTTGTGGCACAGGTACTATTGGACAAATTTTAGCCTCTAGAAGTACTAATGCAAAAATAATTGGAGTGGATATAGTGGCCTCTGCAATTGAAGATGCGATTAAAAATGCGGAGAGAAATAACATAGAGGGCTTACAATTTTATACGGCTGATGTTGGAAAATTTTTAGCGGAGCACCCAGAGTACAAAAACAAAATACGCACCATTATATTGGACCCCGCTCGGGCTGGGATAGCGCCTAAAACACTATTAAAAATAATTAATATTAATGCAGACAGGATTGTCTATGTGTCTTGTAACCCTGCAACACAGGCCAGAGATACTGAAGAAATGAGAAATCATGGATACGAAATAAAAAAAATTAGTCTAGTGGATCAGTTTCCACACACATCGCACATAGAAACGGTTGTTCTATTCGAGAAAATAGTGGGTGATACAATTTAATACTTTTAAAAAAGTTGTACTTTTGATTTAAACACACAATAACCATGAAATTACTTACGGATATAGAAATTGAAAAAAGATTGAAAAATTTCCCTGATTGGGATTATCATGAAACAGCCTTGCATACAGAATTTGAATTTGATAGTTTTAAAAATTGCATGAGTGCAATGATGCGAATCGCTTTTGAATGTGAAAAACTTAACCACCATCCAGAGTGGTCTAATGTATACAACCTATTAACAATAAAACTAACGACTCATGACGCTAGTGGGGTTACTGAGTTAGATTTTGAATTAGCTAAATGTATAGAAGAGATTGTAGAAGTTGAATAAAAAATCGCCATTAACTCCTCCTGAAATGAAAAAACACTATTTATTTTTTTCACTAATTACCTTGCTTATATTTAGCTGTGAAAAGGACGATATATGCGCAGATACCACGCAGACGACTCCAAGAGTTGTTATTGAGTTTTACGACATTCAAGCACGAGACGAAATTAAAGCCATACCGGGCCTATTTGCTATTGGAGTGGATTCTGATGGAAATGAAGTCCCTATTCATAACGAGCTTGTTCTCACCCGATCATTAATTGCATTGCCTTTACAAAACAACAGCAATCAAACACAATTTAAATTATATAAAAGTTATGCGCTCACTGACTCAAATGTTAGTGGCAATCCCGATGTCATCACCATTACATATGACATTGAAACCTTGTATGTTTCTAGGGCCTGCGGGTATATCAATACCTATACAATTCAAACATTTAGTATTGGGTCTGACAGTGACCAATGGATGAGAAATTCTCAAATTTTAATAACTCAAATAACAAATGAAAATGAAATCCATATCAAAGTACTTCATTAGTGCATTAGGGTGTTTGAGTCTATTGATGAGTCTAAACGCCCAAGAGGCGGAGGCGGAGGCGGAGGTCAAAGATAGTATTGTAGTCCAAGAAAAATACGGCCTGCGTTTGGGGGCCGATTTAAGTAAAATAACCCGGTCTTTTTTAGAAACCGATTATATGGGATTTGAAATTAATGGCGATTATCGTTTATTGAAACGTTTGTATATCGCTGGAGAGCTAGGCTCAGAAAAAAAGACAACCACTACCAACTACTTAAGCAGCACTGCAAAAGGCACTTATTTAAAAGGCGGAGTGGACTACAATATGTACGAGAACTGGGCTGGAATGGAAAACTTGATATACTCAGGACTTCGTTTTGGATTTTCAAATTTTAATCAAACCTTAAATAGCTACACTATTTACGACACCAACAGCCTCACTTGGGGGCAAAATGAAGTGGTAGATACTGAAAGTTTTTCGGGCTTAACTTCGGGTTGGATTGAAATATTATTAGGGCTTAAAACAGAGGTTTTAAACAATCTTTTTATCGGCTTAAATATGCAAATTAAAGCACGACTCTTTGAATCAGAACCTGATAATTTTGAAAATATTTACATCCCTGGATTTGGCCGCACCTATGACAGTGGCAAATTTGGTATAGGGTTTGGATATAACATTAGCTATTTGATTCCCTTGTACAAGAAAGCTAGGTAGACGTTATTTTTATCGGACGTTTTTCAAAAGTACCTCCACAGTTAGGGCACTTATTTTTAAGAACGCCTTCCACACACCCACAACAGAACGTACACTCAAAAGCACAAATCATAGCCTCGGCGCTGTTAATAGGCAGCGCCTTGTTACACTGCTCGCAATGGGAACGCATTTCTAACAAATTTATCTAACTAATTTTTTATATTTAATTCGTTTGGGCATAAGATCCCCGCCCAAACGTTGCTTTTTATTTTCTTCGTAATCACTAAAACTTCCTTCAAAAAAGTAAACCTCAGAATTCCCCTCAAAAGCAAGTATGTGTGTACAAACACGGTCTAAAAACCAACGGTCGTGACTAATGACCACGGCACAGCCTGCAAAGTTCTCTAAGCCTTCTTCTAAAGCTCTTAGGGTATTGACATCCAAATCATTGGTAGGTTCATCTAAAAGCAACACATTCCCTTCTTCTTTTAGAGTCATGGCCAAATGCAAACGGTTGCGTTCACCACCAGAAAGCATATTTACTTTTTTATTTTGTTCACTTCCAGAAAAATTAAAACGACTTAGGTAGGCACGTGAATTCACTTGCTTCCCTCCCATCA
>Ga0115568_10003715_pt1 | contig 10319 bp, 4 predicted proteins | sample COGITO_mtgs_1204_FD_87296 | JGI IMG/M metagenome (GOLD analysis project Ga0115568, IMG submission 87296) | Pelagic marine microbial communities from North Sea - COGITO_mtgs_120426 | ecosystem: Environmental > Aquatic > Marine > Epipelagic | place: Germany:Helgoland, sampling site Kabeltonne...
ATTCTGATTGGAAGATATTTAGTTCGCACATCACTAGTATTTGAAGAAAATCAAAATAACGAAAAAAGAAATCACTTAATTGAATTGAATAGTAAAAAACAGGAAGCATTAACTCAATATCTCGAATCGCTTCCTTTTATCGAAAAAATTAATACTAAAACATTCTCAATCGAAGGTGAAGGTGATCTCTTCACCAGATACTTCACTCACTTTAAGTATGTTTTCACTCCAGAGAGCTAAATTAACTGATGAACTTTATTAAATCTAATAAGGCATTTACTATTTTGATGGTTGTTTTTTGTTCTTCTTTCATTCTGTTTCAGTTTATTTCTTGCAGTAAATCTGTAGATATTGAAACGACACAAAATTTAATTTCTAAAGAATCAAAATCAATTAAAAATTTAGAACAAGAATTATTGCTTTACGACGGACTTCAAAATGAAATTGATGCTGGAAAAAATGATTTAATCGAACTATCTAAAATAGAAAAGAAACAAACTAGATTTTGGGACAATATATTGAATATTGAGGAAAATATATATTTTAACGCAAAAGATAAAAGCTCAGAATCAATCAACGCAGACCTAACAAAGCTATATTCAAGGTTAAGAGGAAATTGTGAAGCAAATAATATAATATTCGAACAAGTAACTTCAAATAATGCATTTTCTGGTTTTGGCGAACCTACACAAGATGCCGAAACTAAATACGGCTTTGGTCTTTCATCTTACGACGGTTTTTGGCCTAGTTTTTCAAAAACAGAAGCTAAACTTCTCGGTGTACAGGGTGAAATTATATCTACTATGATAGAATATTTAGGAAATTCATCAGATGAAAAGTATGCCATTACGCTACTAGGAATCTCACGAGAACCAGTTGGAAATGAAGATGCTCAACACATTGGTGACGATAAACTTACCGAACCAAATTATCAACATAAACTAGTGAGATATGATGATAAAATAAAATCCTACGCCTTTAGTATCAGTTTTCAATCTCATACCTCCCATGCCCGGAGTTTTATCAATCAATTACGATCCCCATTTCTTGTCAGGGACTTCAAAGTCACACGTAGCCCCGGAGTAGATGATTTGGTCAATACCGTTGATGAGATTTCACCGTTCGGAGAAAAAACCGTTCAACTTAGCCAGCAACTCCCAATCGTTAAGGATGTAGAGTCTAGGTTTACTCTTTTAATTGAATATGTATACAAAACTGATCGTGATTTCGAAAAATTTGTTACTGAAAAGTTTAGTGAACTTAATGTTGATGAAGATATTTTAAAATTATTTTTCGAAGAGACAGGTAACGCCAAGCAGTTAGCCAAAATTCAAAAGAACTTTAAAAAGCCGTGAAAATGCTTAGAACACACTATGATAAACTCGCTTTGCTTGCTGTTATTATTGTTCTTACCTTAGGCGTAATATTGTCTTTATTCCAATCATTTGAAACAACAAATAACGATGAAAACAGACAATTGCCCACTTTTCTAATCGACAGCTATGAGGGCGATACCACATTAGAACTTTTTCGAGAAACTGACCTAGTACCCGGTGATCAGGTCTTGTTTTTTAATAACATTTCGAATGAGTCATTATCCCATAGAATTAGTAAAGTAATTTTTAATAGAAAAAGTCGTGTAGTTGTAACACTCAATTCTCAAAAATCAATACAAGGCAGATTACTCAATTCGAGTAGTACAATTCTTTCAGAATCATGGCGAAAAATTAGAACACCATTAGCTCTTGAAACAAAAGAAGGTGTTTTGAATTTAAACTTCAAAGATATTACCAGAATTAAAGGTCAACAAATCTTGGTTTTTTCATCCGGGTTAGGTAAAGTAGACCCTAAGGAATATTCAATTTCAACCTATCAAAACAAATTTGTTACGGTATTAGACTCAAATCGATCTGAAAAAATCCGATGGACAAATAATTCAACAGATGCCAACGCATCTATATATGATTTATTTACCCCGCCCATTATTTATCTCGTAAATGGAGAGTTAACCACATCGCTTCCAGAGATACCGCAAGAAGTAGAAAAAGAGGAGGAATTTGGTCTTGTTTTAAAATCGTTTGAAAAAGACAAGTTTCGATTGAAATTATCAAGTTGGATAGGGCAGACTCCGTACTTCGAAGATTTGTTGACCAAAGTTTCAGCGAATTCTTCCAAAAATGTAAAAAATCGCATTGAAGTAAATGTGCCTTACAAAATAAACCCGAATTACCGGCCAGGTTTACCTTCTTTCATAAAAACTACTCCTGAAGACGAAGAAAAATTTTTGATGGTTGAATATTTCACTGTTGTAGAATTCAAAGACCCAAAAACTGGAGGTAGCAAACCAGTTGGGCGTGCCTTGGTTAAAGATTATAATACGGGTAACAAGCCTTTTGAGATAAACAGCCTTATGGACGAAGTATTTTCAGGCGAATATAAAATTCAGTTAGTTTTTGAAATTGATGGAGAATTACCCCAAGATATTTCTCTTAATGCAAAAGATGAAGGAAAAAAGTTTGAAATTGGTAATCGAAACTATGAAGTTATTAATATTAACGAAGAATCCAAAACAATAGAAGTTTCTAAGGAAATTAAAGGGGTAGATTCGGTTACTAGCCAAACTCTTTCATTGTAGCCATATAATTTGATCTTCATATCTGTTTTTATTTATTGACCAAATCATAGGTTTCTATGGAATGGACTAGTTTGTAATTCTTACAACTGCCCATCAATCTATGCACTTAAAACTTTATTTCTTGGTCTGCGTGTACAGCCTAAGTTTGTTATGCCATTCAGCATATGGTCAGAATGATATACTCACCAAGAAGTCTCGTTTAGACATGCTGCCGGAACAATCCCCTTCACCGGACCCATTATCGCCATCTAACCGAGCCGAGGTTTACAATTTTGGCCCAAGCACAAATTTAGTCTCTCTTTTAGAAAGTATACGAAATTTGTCCAACGATGGTAAATTTGACAGTGCTCAAGAAATGGCAAGTGCTGCTCTCGAGAAAATTGCCGAAACAGAACAGAACAATTATTTTCTTCGTCAAATTAGAAAGGAAGAAACAAAATTGTACTTTTCACGTGCCAACCAAGCTATGCGGGAAAAGAATTATACTTTAGCAAGTCAATTACTCTCGCGATATCGGGAAAATGTTTCTTCAGAATTAAACGACAGAAAAAGGGAAAGGGAACAACTGATCGCTAGAAACAGTGGAAATGACGCAACTTTGGTTGGGAAGTTAGTTGATGAATTAGATAAAGCAAAAAAAGACCTCGCTCAAATCAGAGCAAAAGCAGGACTTCCTGAAGATGATGCTCGACCAGATTATGAAAGACTTATGGAGGCAGAAAAGGCGAAAATGACCACACTGCTGCGTCGTGCAGAAAGGCTTTTAGAAAAGGGAAAAAAAGATGGAACTGATGGTCAGTATGACCTTGCTGCAGATCAACTTGACGAGGCCCTAAATATTCTTCCTTCCAATGTCTCAAGTATTGCATTGATAAGTGATATCTACAAAGCGAAACAGCAAATCATTTGAGATCGAATGGGTGAAGCTATGCTTAAGGGTAAAGTTGGCCAAGTTGAAGACCTTGTATCAAAATTTGAATCAGTCGAAGAATCTTGGCGAAAGGCAGAATCGGAAACATTGGGAATTGAGGAGCAGACTGATTTTGATGGAGAGATGCAAAAAGCAAAGGAAAAGGCAGAGGAGCAAGCCGTCCTTGCAGAGGAGCTATTAGCCAACGCCAAAGGTCTAGTGCGAAAAAAGAAATACGATGAGGCTGAAGAATCTTTGTTTAAAATTAAAAACTTTTTGGAGCCCAACACGCGTACATGGCCGATTATTCTAGAAGCCGCACTTATGAGAAATCGTATAAATTTAGATAAAGCTGAAGATGCGCGAAAAGATAAAGATTGGGATTTATCGAATCAGTACCTGGATGCATTTCGTACCGGTTTTTACCAGGATCGAGATATTCAAGGAGATCCTCTTTCCTATGGTAGGCCGGGATTGAAGTCGACCGATGGAGAGAGTGCCGTTAAGGATGAATTAGATAAAGCAAAAAGAATGGAGGATAGAATTGCAGGGGATAAAGCAAATCCTTACAAAAGAGACATTAGTGAATTTACAGCTGACTGGAAAGATCAGCGAGCAGTTCTTCAGGAGCTTTTGATGAGGGCAAAAGTACAATTCATAAACGGAGATTTAACCGGAGCGACTGAAACCTATCGAAATATTGAAACCCGATTTTCAGATAATTACGAAGCGAAAGTAATGTTAAAAAGGATTTCTCAAATGAGAGCAGAGGAAAGTTATCTGGGGTATTTAAAGACGAGGCAAGAAATGCTAGAAGAAATTGAAAGAGAATGGGAAAGGCCCAAAGTCTTTGACCGGCAGATAGAAGAGGTGGAGAAAGTAAAAGAAGTTGCTTCAAATCTTGAGCAAAAGCTCAAGATTATTCAAGTTCCAGGCGTTCAATTTTTTGAATCCCCATTACCCGAAGTCATGCAGGAACTGCAGAGACAGGCAAAAGCTTTTGATCTTACTGAACCAGATCCGTCCAAGAAAGGCGTCAATATAATACCTTTAGCAAATGGTGATGAGCCTTTTCCAAATGTTACCATTACACTTAATTCTATGCCTCTGGGGCAAATGATACAATTTATCGCTGAAATGGTAAGCTGGACATATGATGTTCGGGCTGATGCTATTGTTGTGTCAAAATCGGGAGGTTCCTTTACTGGTCGGTCTTTGGAAACTGAGTTTTATGAAGTTACACAGGGAACTATCCAAAGAATGACAGGAGGAGGCGGAGCAGCTGGCGGCGGCGGAGCCGACCCCTTTGCCGCACCAGGACCCGCAGCGGGTGGTGGTGCAGATGATACAGGCATTAAAATCAAAGCCTTTCTTGAGGGTGCAGGAATTCCCTTTGATGATACCAAGGGTCATAAGTTTGTATTTGATGGATTTCAAATGATCGTGACACACGAGAGGCGCTTCCTTGATTTGATTGAAAGAATTTTAGAGAGACTGGATGCAGATTCCAGCAGGCAGGTTGAAATAGAGACAAAATTCCTGGAAGTTCAGGAAGGTGCATTGGATGAAGTAAGTTTTGATTGGACTTATAATTTTGGTACGCCCCAGTACATAGTGGACCAAAGAACCGGGCAACCGCTTTTGGATTCAAAGGGTCAACCTGCATTAAGTTTTCCCCGACAGCTTTCAGGTTCAACTAGGACTCTATCCGAAGCACATTCACCTACTGGTGTAAATAGAGATACTATTATCAGTATACCCGATAATGAAGAAGGAAGTATGTCACTTGCCAATCCATTACCCTCTCTTCCGGGAATGATTGGGATTGGCACGGGTGCAAAGCCTCTACTTGATGCTCAAAACTTAAGCCTTTCCCTTGCTGCTGGTGGTGGATCCATGATACTTGGAGGAAGTCAGGCAAATTTACTCATTAGTGCATTACAAAGAAAACAAGGCACTGATCTTTTAAGTGCACCCAGAATAACGGTTATGGATGGACAGCCTGCTCAAATAACGATTGCCCAAGAGTTCATTTATCCAACTGATTATGAACCCGCCCCATTACCTGGAGGAGGTGGAGGTGGAGGCCAAAATAATAATGGTGGTGCAGCAGCGCTTTCCCAGGCTATTCAAATTCAGAGTGCTGTTCCACAATTTGAAACAGTTGCACCAGATGATGAGCAACCTGGTTTTCGAGAAGTTGGGGTTGTAATGGATGTTACCCCAAGAATTGAAAAATATAATTCTATTGCACTGGAATTAGCACCTAAGGTCACTGAATTTGATGGATTTATCGAATATGGTGGATCTTCGGCAATGATTGGTACATCAGCGGTCGGAGCACCCCCGATGATTATTCAACCATCAGGTATTTTGATGCCAATTTTCTCTGTTCGTAAAGTCAATACATCAGTAACCATCTTTGATGGTGCAACCGTTATTATTGGTGGTCTCACCAGGGAGGAAGTTAAAACTGTTAACGATAAGGTCCCTGTTTTGGGAAATATACCTTTAATCGGTCGTCTTTTTCAATCTTCTGCCGAAAGTTATGCTAAGCGAAACCTGCTTATTTTTGTAAGCGCAAGTATAGTATCTCGTGGTGGATCACCTGTTCGTGAGGTTATTCAAAATATCAGTCCTCAATCAATATTTAAAGATCCGGTTATCATGACACCCACAGGAACCATCCGACGTGCTGTTAAAGATGATGTTGTTGCTCCGTAAAGTATTTAATAAAATTACATGTGTATGATAATTAATTCCTTCTCATCAACCGTAACCAATTCACTTACTGCGGTATATAACCTTTAGCCAACCATTAAGTAATTAATACACTACATGTTTTAATTTGATCCCCATAAATTATTGTAAAAAGCTTTCATTACATCGTAGTTTCCGAGTTTTTATCACCGAATAAGAGAGTATTAACAAGTTTGTAAGAATCCAAAACAGCGAGACATTATATAAAGAAATGTACCCTTGATATTATAACAACTTTAGATTAGATTAAACTGTGTCCGATTCCCCGCCCAAAGCCCTTAAAAAACTCTTCAATTGGAGAATAGGAATTCTTTTGTCTAAAAAACCCCCGACTTTAAGAGCAATAAGTTCAAATTATTCCGCAAACAGAATATTTATGCATAAATTCTGTTTCACCTTATTTCTGGATAAGCATAGATGTGCATGAAATTTATTACCTCAGTAGAGCGGCTACAGTGTTTTTACGAGATGTACCGACAGGCATTTTTTAGTAATAGCATTTCAAGTGGCATGCATTATTCTAAAAGCCTTTATCCGCTCACAAAAAGGTAAGTTTTTGAAAATCTGTAAATAATGAGTTTATTTTCAAAAAAAGCTGCCCTCTCCATTCTTCCTTGGTTCGCATTGATATTTATTTGCTTCATTGTTTTTACCAAAACAAAGGAATTATTTATAAGCGAAAATCAGCCAAGCTATAATGAAGTTTATGCGGAAAAGGGTATTACAAAGATTGATTCACAAAAGTCTACGGATGGGAAAGAACCTGGGTTAAAAAATACCAGTAACATCCCCCCAAAAGTAAAAAATGATGCTCAATGGTGTGACCCTTTGCAGTATACTGATCTTTCAAACCACCAGACTATATCTGACTTTAATTAATGGTTGAACCAATTTACAGAATTCCATGACTTTGATGAACGGAATGATCTTCGTGACCCTAGGATAATGAAGGAGTTGATTGAGCGAGGAGAATTCCTTGCCCGTAAACGTTCTGAAACATTGGTCAAGATTATCCAAGGTGACCCCAGAAAAGCACTCGAACTAGCAGTGGATGAAAAGACCATCGAATTATTACCAACCGAAATTACTCAACATTTGGAAAAATGGGTTTCTGACTATGCGGATGTTAAAACTATGTATATTTGTAACGATCCCAAAATGCCAAAGGGACAAATTAAACATTTTGTTTCGTTACCTAACCAAGATCAAGTGGAAGTAAATTTCTATGGAAACCGAAAGTTTTTAAAGACCACAAAAGGCCTTTCAGTTTGGGGTATTAAATTAGGAAAAAATGCCGCATTTGCAGATACTGCCCTAAAAGTAGTTCCTGTGACAAAGAAAGGTGTAAAGCAATTTGAAGTAAAATTAGGCGATATAGAAATAACTGTCCCATCTCAAGAAGGTGTCCTTGCATTAGAAAGGAGAGTGCGTGCAGCGGAGAAAAAAGGGACTTATTATGGTCAGGTCAGTTACCCATTAATGGCTTCCAGTAATGGTACTGTGGACCTAATTGACCAGCGATATAGATTTGTCAATGCACTAACAAGCTGGACAAATGCCCATAATTTAGCGCTCGATCTTAATGCCTCACTTGTAAATGTTGATTCTGAATTTGAGCATAATATAACTTTCAATCTGTTAAGAGACGCAGAGGCAATTGGATTAGTGCCGGCAACCGATGGAAATACCACCCTACAGTATTCTTGGATTGGACTGACTGATGACAGTGAGATAAATGGATCAAAATATGTCAGGGATGATAATTTGACGGTACCAGTTGAATTAAATGCCACGAAAGGAAACTGGAAATGGGTGGACGGTCGGGATGCAGGGGATTCGACTTATACAAACTGGCTTGGTGCTAATGAGCCTAATTCAACTTTTCCTGGACAAAATTATGGTGCAATTGACTTTAATTATACGGATGCAAAGAATTCAAAATGGATTGATTTGAATAACTCCTATCGATTGCCTTTTATCTTGGAACGCCCGACTCAACCTGCGGTTAACCCTCTACCTATTGCGAATGGTATAAGAAAAGTACTGGTTATACCGGGAAGGTTTATTGATGAAGGAATTAACTTTGACGGATCATCGGGCAATCCTACGGATGAATTTGGAAATCCCATAAGTAATAATCCGGGAAATGATAACTTCGAACCAGATACGCGGGAAAATATGATTAATGCTATGGAGGGTGTAAAAGAATTTTATATGAAAAATTCTGACGGTACCTTTCAGTTGGATTATGTTATCGCACCGACTATCACTATGCCCATTACTAAATGGACTAAAGTAGAGCGACCAACACCTCTTCCTGTTGGTCATCCTAAAGCAATTCCGAATCTGTATGATTCGACTGGTAGGTTTTTTGAACAAAGGAGCCTCCAATATGTGCCAGATCCAGAACTCGCTGATTTTGCAGATGCTCTTCTTATGGGAGCTGCGTCACTTCCTTCGAGAAATTATGACTTTGAAGGTCCTGCTTTTGAGGGCATTCTAAGTGTGGAAGTTAAATTGGACGATAATAACAAATCTGCCGGGCCTTTTTCGGAACCACCACTAGTCAGTTTTGTCGGTGGAAATATAAATATCGCCGACAATCTGCCCGATCAGGATTTCGTTTCTGCACAGGCAGATGCAATCCTCGACGAATCTGGGTATGTAACCGCAATACGGATGCAAGAAGTTGGTGCATTTTATCACTCAACGCCAACCATCAGGCTTAATGGGGTCGATTATAATTCGACTTATTTTAACATTAATCGTGATAGAACAGTGGTATCATATGTATTAACGACAAGTTATGAATTCGGTGCCGCAGGGGTGGGTTGGGTCGGTATGCCAGGTTCTTATGTAATGGCACCTTTAAGTGCGGGAGTTACCGCTCATGAACTGGGGCACAATTTCGGTTTATGGCATGCAAATAGGCATGAAGGTGAAGGCATTTTGCCTAACAGTGATGATCGGTTAGTGGTAGATTATGGAAATCCGTACGCTGTGATGGGTTCAGCGACAGGTGGTAATGGTGGTATTGGAGATTTTACGATTTCGAGCAAAGTATACCTTAACGAAACTGGGAATTTTGGATATGTGGGTGAAAACATTAAAGATGCAAGTCACTTTGCCTTTCGCAAGGTAGATGTTGCCGACTTAAGTGATGCTGCAGAAGTTAACGCATCATTGCTCAAGGAAGAGAATTCGATTAACCCAAATACTTTTCGCATATATCGACATGACTATGGATCCGCACCATATGCGTTGCAAGAAACGAAGTTTTATTTGGATATTCAAACTGGTGCTCTATCCCATAAAATTATTTCATTATTACAAAATAATAATTTAGCTCTTTCAATAAGCGGTCCTGGCGATGGAGCAGAAGGGTATATGTCTACCGGACCTGCGGGTAGTCAATTACCCTATAGAATGGTAATCACAAATGGAGGAAAGGGTTATTCTGAAGAACCCATATTTAATGTGCTAAATGATTTAAATGAAAGTCTTTTAACAATTAATCCGTCCTGGATAAAGAGAAAGGCTGGGTACGATAATTATGAAATTGCACAGGTACGGAATTTATCTTCTGCAGGACGCCGTGGGTTAAGGGGAATTGAAGTTCCGGCTTCACAGTATTCGCCCAATGGATTTGATGCAGGAAGTGCTATGGGATCTTATTGGATTTCTTATCGGCATGGAATTAGTCAATTTGGTTTGAGTGTAATAAATGGAACAAGCCGTTCGCCTAGTACATCTGAAAATGTATTTATAGATATGACCCCAAACACACAAGGTCTGGTAAACAAGTCAGTAAATCCGGGTGCTGATTTTGATGATGCATTTCTAATGATTGGAAAAACATTTTCTGATTATGAATCTGACACTCATATTACACCCATACGCAAGGGGGGAATTTTTCCCATGGAATATATCGAAACGGTGGTTAATGTTGGGACAGTATCTTCCGGGCAGGCAAAAATGCCTAAATTTTCATTGGATGTAAGTAACACTGCACCA
>Ga0115568_10003723_pt1 | contig 10308 bp, 10 predicted proteins | sample COGITO_mtgs_1204_FD_87296 | JGI IMG/M metagenome (GOLD analysis project Ga0115568, IMG submission 87296) | Pelagic marine microbial communities from North Sea - COGITO_mtgs_120426 | ecosystem: Environmental > Aquatic > Marine > Epipelagic | place: Germany:Helgoland, sampling site Kabeltonne...
CAGTATAATAGTTCTATTGAGGAATTTACGTTTATATATACTTTTTTATCTAGAGAACTATATAAAAATGATTGACATAAGTCGAAAATTAATCTATTAAATTTTAAAAACGAGATTCCTTTTTTATAGGAATAGGTTTCAATTTAATAAATCCAATAAAATCTAACACTTTAATAACAAGGTAGGTCATATCTATTTCATGCCATTTTACACCAAAATTTGCACTAGTGGCATGTTTGTGATGATTGTTATGATATCCTTCACCCATCATTAAAAAATCGAAGTGAAAAAGGTTTTTACTGGTGTTACTCATTTTATAATTTACATACCCATAAATATGACCAAACCAATTGATAATTACTCCATGAATTGGTGCCATCATAAGCGCTACAGGTAATAATACCCATTGCCACAATGCCGTTGTAAAATAAGTGAAAAATAAAATATAAAAGCCAATCCAAAGAACTCTAGAAAAACGACTACTTGCAAAGGCGTCGAAGCTTTTCCATTGTGGTACGTTTTTAGTGAATTTTTTATCTACTGTAATTTTTTGATCGTTAATATCTTGATACACTGTTTTTGTTTTCCACATCATAGCAAATAAATTTGCGTCATGAGAAGGAGAGTGCTGGTCTTTTTCGGTATCTGTATAGGCATGATGCATGCGGTGCATAATACCGTAACCATAAGCACTTAAATAACTAGAACCTTGAAAAAACCAAGTTAAAACAAAACTAACACGTTCCATAGTTTTAGACATGGTAAAAACTTGATGTGCTGCGTATCTGTGTAAAAAGAAAGATTGAAAAAACAAACCTCCATACCAAAGTACCAAAACAAATATAATTATAATCATTTACTTTTTTTACAAAGATAATTTGATATTCAGCACAAAACAATGAACCCAAATCAATAAAAATACATTTATAAACGTTTTCTTATTCTGCTTAAAGCTTGCGCTGTTACCCCAATATAAGAGCTAATGTATTTTAGAGGAATTACTTTTAAAAGTTCTGGTCTTTCTTTAAATAATTTCAAGTAACGCTCTTCTGCTGAAAGGTTTAGTAGATTCTGTTCTCGCTTAGATTTAATTAAAAAGAGACGTTCTGCGGTTAACCTTCCAATTAAATCACCAATTTGAGTAGTCTTATAAACTGCTTGTAAATCTTTATACGTAATGCTTAAGATACTTGTTTCCGTAAGTGTTTGTAATTGATATAATGACGGTTTTTGAGTAAGAAAAGAATCATAAGCACTTACAAATTGATCTTTAAAACTAAAACCAAATGTAATTTCTTTTTCAGGGTTTTCTTTAGGAATAAACAAACGCACAACACCAGATTCAATAAAAGAAATATGATTCTCTATTTGATTAATTTTTAAGAAAATAGTTTTTTTCGGCAGTGTTCGACGGTGTAGTTTAGATTTGAAAAAGTCCCAATCTTCTTCAGATATAGTGGCTATTTGATCGATGTATTTTTTTATTTGTTTCAAATTTTATAATTAGAGTATCTATTTGTAAAGATAAGGCTCTTATATCAAAATAAAGATAGGAGAGAAGCTGTAAGTTTATGAAAAGCCATAGGCTTAAAAGCCTGAAGAAAATAAAATTAAAAATACTCCAGTTATAATTCCTGCCAAAGGAATTAATTTTTTACGTTTATTTTTTTCCTTGAATAGTATTCCTCCAAAAATAACAGCAATTATTAACTGACTTCTTTTTACTGCAGATAATAACATTATTAAAGCATCTGGATCTTGTAAGGCTTTGAAATAAAAATAATCTGCCGTCTGTAATAAAATACCTATCGCAATTATAGACCAACGAAATTTAAAAGCTTTTCTTTTCTCTGCATATGGAAACCAGGTAATGCCTAAAATAATAATTAAAATTAGCACGGTATAAAAACAAAACCAAAATAATAAAGTTTGCGGATTTAAAGCTAAATTCTGAATTAAAAACTTATCATACAACCCACTAGAAGCTCCTAAAAAAGTAGCGCCAACAATAGCAAACACCCATTTATTACGTTTAAAATGAATGCCTTCCTTTTTTCCTACTTTAGAATATAATAATACAGAAAAGATAATAAGAAAGAACCCAATCCATTGTAAAGAAGTAGGTTGCTCTTTGTAAATTAAGATAGCACCTATAAATGTAAAAAATGGACCTGCAGAGCGTATAGGAGCAACAATAGTAATTGGTAAATGTTTTAAAGCCTGGTAAGCTAATACCCAAGAAGCTGCCATTATCATTGATTTTATAAAGATAAAACCATGGGTTTCCAAAGTAATTGAAGCAATATAAAAACTTGTTTCTTTTGTGAATTCAGGAAAATAAATAGAACCAATATATAGCGGTAATAATAGAATAAACCCTGAAGTAATAGTTCCTAACAATACTGGAAAAGCCTCATTTCCTTGCAATGCATGTTTCTTGCATAAATTATGTAACCCTAAAAAAAGCGCAGCTAAAAGTCCTAAATAAATCCACATTGCGCGAATATAGTTTTTTAAGAGATTCTGTAATTATGAATTGCATTCTTTTTTATAGATTTGCTAAAACAAATTCACTTTAAAAAACTACCCATGGAATTAACTGAATATATTATTTTGGCATTAAAGATTATTGTTGGTTTAAGTATTTTAAACGTTTGGTTATTGCTAGCACACAAACCAACAAAATGGAGGGGAGGAAATAATGTGGAATCTATTATTAAAGAATTTGAAGCCTACGGTTTATCTATGCAGTTTTGTTATGTTGTTGGTTTTTTAAAAATAAGTTTTGCATGCATATTAATAGCGTCTATAAAGTTTGAGTTTTTAACTTTAATAGGAAGTATTGGTTTAACAACCTTATTATTAGGCTCTGTTTTAATGCACCTTAAAGTGAAAGATGCCTTATATAAATCATTTCCAGCAGCATTATTTATACTAATGAATGTAGTAATTATATATTTTTCTCTTTAAAAATAGGTGTAAAACGCTTTTAAGGCGATACATAAATTTAAAGCAGCAAAAATAAATGATGGAGAAGACTGAATAAAATTGTCTTTAATTTTGATTCTTACTACAAATCCTGAAAGCATTAGTAGACATAGACCAGATGAAGCTAGTATTAGTAGAATGGGACTTATGTATAGGCCAAGTATCAAACCCATTGAACCCATTAATTGAAGGAAACCAGTAAGTTTTCTAAAATTTGGTAATCCATATCTTTCAAATTCTGAAATAATAAATTTTGAGTAAAAACACTGTACATCAAAATAAATAAACGCTAAACTTGAGAACAGTGTTAAAATTGGAAGTAAATTCAAAAGATTTTTTTAAAAGTTAACTATTTTTAATAGAGTAAATGTAATGTTAATTTACTATTCAAATGTATGTCGTTTTTCGTCGGTTGCCGAAGCACTTAATAAATTATTAAATGTTCTCATCAAATCAAAATCTTTCGTAATTTCATTAGATACTCGAATACCCGAAATACCTGTTTCTAAGATGCTTGCAACATCTTCTTTAATAATTCCTCCAGCACCAAGAATTGGTGTTTCGCTTTTTAAAGCATCAATAATTGCAGAAAAACCTCCCAAACCCATAGCTTTAGAATCTGATTTTTCTTTTGCTTTAAATGAACTTAAACTAATATAATCTACTTGCTTTTCAAGAAGCGCCTCGCATTCTTTAGGGTATTGGAACTTGCGCCTATAATTTGCCAAGTATACAAGTGTTTTCTGGCTGAAATTGGACATACATTTGCTGCACTAATATGCACGCCGTCTGCTTTTACTTGCTTTGCAATTTTATAATCGTTATTTATAAGGAGTCTTGTTTGAAAATAAGAAGTAATTTCTCTAGCTTCAGTTGCTAATTTTAGATATTTTTTTTCAGAAACATTTTGCAAACGTAGTTCTACCAATTCTGCTCCTGCAGAACATGCTTTTTGAATATTTTCTATGTGTTCTTTTGGAGAATTTCCTTGAGATATGTAATGTAGTTTCGGTATCATTAATTCTTTATTATATTAAGAAATGTAAAGTAATAATCTTTGAAAAATACATTACAGCGCAACGGTTCTTGAGTATTGCATAATATTAGTTTCTAAGCGTTTTAGCATTGTATTTGATTTCTCTGAATATACCACATATTGGCATTTATGAATACTTTGTGTGATTGCCATAAGATCTGTATACGTTGAACTTTTGGATAAAAACTCTGCATCTTCTATATTAAAAATCTTTAATAGTGTCATGTTTAAACCTTCTGATAAAAGCAGCTTACACACTGTTTTAGGGGTAGCAATAAGAATATCTACACCTTCAAAAATTTCAGAAGTAAGCACTTCTATATGAAATTTGTCATCACAGGTATATACACGTAAAGAAGTATGTCTTGTATATTTTAAAATAGTTTCTTCTAATTCAAAAGCACGTTCTCTGTTTTCTACTAAAATAATAGCTCTTGGAGCAACACCAACTTCTTCACATTTCAATTTTTGTAAAGTAGTAAGTATCAAAGCAGTTGATTTTCCGCTGTTTTTTGGTGCTGTGCAATACACATTTGCACCACTTTTAATGAAAGGAATACTTTTATTCTGAAAAGGAGTAGGTGTAGTTATTTCAAAAAAAGCTAGCTTCTCTTTGATATCGGAATGTAATTTTTTAAAAGGCATAGGAAATAAAGAGATAATGGTTTATTTTTCTTAATTATAGGGGCAAATATACAATTAAAAAGAGTTTGTTATTCCGAAGTAGGAGGAATCTCATAAAAAATGATCTAAGCTATAAAGTTATAAGATAGGGCATGCATACTTTGTTAAAAGTTCTAATGAAACATATTTTAAAGCAAGTGCATGCGTAGCTTTTAAATCAACAAGTGGTGCGGCATTTGCTTTTTCTGCTTGTTTCCATCTAGAAACACATAAGCACCATTTATCGCCTGGTTTTAACCAAGGAAAATTCCAATGTGGTATTGGTGTCATTAAATCATTTCCTTTAGAAAAAGAATACTCTAAAAATGTTTTGGTAACTACTGCACAGACTACATGTGTACCAAAATCATCTGGCGTAGTGTTACAAAAACCGTCACGTAAATAACCTGTCATAGGGTTGCATGAACAGGTATCTAAAAGCCCTCCTAAAACATTTAATACGGGTTTTGTATTTGTCATACTTTTTAAATTCAGGTCAATTAAAATATATAAAATAAAATTATTTATTCTTTAAAAATTTTAGTAGAAAATTGTACCCCATTTATTCCCTTTAAACTTAAAAAATACATTCCTTTTTTAAGATCACTAATATTTATTTGTCCTGTTTTAAAATTTACTTGAAACGTTTTTATTTGTTGACCTAGCGGATTAAAAATTATAATTTCTTATAGTATTTGTTTAGAGGTTATCGTCAATTTTTCTTTCGTCGGATTTGGATATACTGTAAAATCTATTTCATTAGAATTAAAGACAGTTGTATTTAAAACTGCATCCGAACTTGCTTTCCAACTGCTCGCCAAAGCATTGTCAGAATTAACATCTATCAATTCTAAATAAAAACCATCACCATCAGCAGTTTCTGGCCAAGGCGCGCTATCTGTGTATTCCACTTGATCAATGATATTCCCAAAAGCGTCTGCTAATACTAAATTCTGACTACTATTTGATAAATCTCTATCAAATCTACCATAAGCTTCAAGTCCATATCTATCGAAAAAAACGTCTGTATTTCCAACTAACTGAATCGATTGTGCAGGTGAAATAGTTGCATTTTCTTCAAATTGATAGGATACACCTAGTTTGCTTAAATACACACCTGTTAAATTTACAGTTGTAGTTCCTATATTTTGAATCTCTATAAACTCTAAATCCTTGCTTTCAGGAAAAGTGTCTGTTTCTAATGGATTATAGCTAATCTTAGAAATTACCAAAGAAGGTGTTTCTATTGAATTACAATTAGAAAATGCACCAAGGTTGTTTCGCATCCATGTAATTCTTTCTTGAATCCAAACTTTCATATTGGCTATTTCTCCAGAAAAATCATCTATTGTTTCCCAACTCTCATTTTCTCTTTCAGTAGCTTCAGAAATTAATTCTGCAGTATTATCAATTAAATTAGAGAGGTAGTTAAAACTTAGTGGCTGTCCTTCTTCAGTTAATTCGTCAAAGCGTTTTGCTAAATAACATTTAAAAGTTGAATTATTAAAAAGGTCTCCCCAAAAATAGGAACCTGTATTGCTGTAGTTAAATTGCCATACATAGGTTTGACTTCTGTCATAAGGAGTTCCAAAAAAATCAAATAAATCATTGCCATAGGTTAGATTATAATCACAAACAGGCCCTGCTCTTAACTTTCCACCTCTGTCTTTATGATAATACGTACTTAGGGCATAGGCATCTGCATTTGAGGCAATTTCTGCCATTAACATATAATCTACAAAAGAGGGGATGTCTATAATAGAAGGATATCCACTTGTGATGTTCGCATTATTCGCATTATTATCTAAACTTCTAAAAACCGACTCTATATATGAAGATTGTTGTGAAGTAATATCATCTGAATTTGGTTTTTCATGAATATAAACAGCACCGTTGCTATACCAAGCAGCAGGATTTTCATCAGAAACTCTATCTGTCTGCATTAGATAACCACATGAGATCTCTGGGAATGAATTTTCATCATCAGATAATTTTGCAATATTTACACGATCTCCATCACGTTTTATTTTTTCAGAGAGTGCATATAAACCGATATAATCGCCATTAAGCACCACTTCACAATACTTTAAATTGGCAGCATATTGCCCCATTTCCCTTGACATTTCGTAACTAATATAGTCTCGCATCATACTATCATCAAAGGCAAATGAATTTAAAATCCAATCATCTTCTTTAGGCATCCCTAATAATTTTACGCCTTTATCTTCTATACCATCATCTTCTAAAGTATCAATACCGTATGGTTTTTTAGGCAATGCCTGAGAAGAAGATCCTCTAGTTTCAATACCAATAGTACCTGAATAATTTAAAAAGTCATCATTATTAGCATCCGTTAGAAAATTTCGAGCACCATCAGGTCTTTGAATTATTTTCATAGTACCAAGTATTTTTGGCTCGTCAGGAATTTCTGCACCATTTTCTGTATTGATAATAATTATAGGTAAGTTACTGTCTGTAAATGAGCTATTATTTAAAATATAGGATTTAATAGATATCGAAGATGGTAAATAATTCTCTAAAAATATTTGTGCTCGCACAGTTGTATTTTCATTAATTTCAATAGGATTTGTATATATTGGAGAAGTTTCTGTAGGATTATTATCACCAATTGTATACCGTATTACTTCCTCTGAAGCATTTCCAGATAAACTTAAACTTATGGGTGCATTAATTAGACCCCCTTGGTTAGAAAAAACAACTTCACTTTGAACACTTCCTAAATATTCTTGACTAGAATTTTCATCACCGGGAGTAGTATCTGAATAATTTACAATATCTCAAGAAGTTATAGATACCCCAATAGATGTATTTGCAGGCAGATTCTCTGCAATTATTTGATGAATAAGATCGCCAGAAGCATTATTTAAACGTATTGTTTCTGAACCTGATGATATTTTAAAATTTGTATGGAGATTATTCGTCGTTAGGCCTAAAATGGCAGGTGGTTCAATACCAGTAGTATTTTGACTTGAAAAAATTGCTGATAAAAAAGGTATTATTGTAAAATCGGAGGAGTTTGCACTGATATTGTGTGCTTGAATGGTTAAGATATTTTCACCTTCATTTAAAGTTGTATTGAAATCTGTAATCATAAACCTTTCCGGGCTTCCTCCGGAATATATTATGGCCTCATGATCTGTTATAGTTCCTGAGTTATACGCTGGTGGTGCGCCATTAATATTAGCTCTTGCAACTTCATTTCCATTTATGTAGGCAACAAAGGCGTCATCATAATCCATATCTAAAATTAAAGAGGAAATAGAAGCGAGGTTATTAATTGTAAATGTTTTTCTAAGATATATCGATTGTGTGCCATTTGGAATAATGGTAGCATCATCTCCATCAGCAAAACAGAAGCCAGAAAGACCTGAAGACCAACTTGAATCATCAAAACTTAATGAGTTCCAGTTAGAATTGGGTTCGGAAGTTGGGATTAGGTATTTAAATTCATTTCCTTGATTGATGAGGGTTCTTGGATAGTTAATAGTAGTGCGATCTTTTGATGAAGCCCATAACACCATGTATTGGTCAGGAGTTAGTGTGATATTAGGAAATATCCATTTTGTAATACCATCTACATCATCAGATAAAGACCAACCATTTATTGAAACATCTTGGGTTCCAAAATTATGAATTTCAAACCAGTCTGGGTTATCTCCATCTTCATCTAGATAAACAGAATTAGAGGAAACTACTTCGTTTATTCTTACTGTTTGTGCTGTTAAATTATAGATACTAACTACAAAAAACAAGGATAATTACCTCATTTTATTGTTATTCAAAATATTTATTTTCTGCATTTATCTCTTGTTTAATTAACATGTATTAGAATATGTATATCCGTTCTAAAGGAAACTACTAAAGATGTAAAGTTAACTAATTAAAATATTTTCACCTATTGATTTTACAATACATAAACTATACTAAAGTTTTTTAATGTAGGGTTTACATGTATTCGAATAGAAATTCTACAAGGATTTTTTAAAAATTAGAAAATATAGTTTAGATAGTTCTTTAATTCTTTTCAGTCAGTAGTTTCATTAACTGCTTTTTTAATGAATTTATCTTTATTATAATGTGTTACTTTATTTAATTTTACTTAAAAAGTAATTAAATCGTTATATAAAATTATAACTATCAAATAGACCTACATATCCATAAGGCGTAATTTATTTTAACATAATATCTTTAGACTTATATGTGATATTATTTGCAAATAGCATCAAAACAGCGATACAGAATTTACTGTATATTTTTACTATATTGTTCTGTGTTATGAATCTTTTTTTGAGTAAAAAGCTATAAAACCATCAATCTTCTTTATTTTTTTTCTAAAAGTTTCTTTAAAAATGCAATGGAATGGAAAAATAAAACATATTGCATTCTTTTATAATATTCAATTTTAATATGAGATTATATTAAAAAACACATTAAAATTAAATCTCAAAATTCTTCAATAAAAATTTATCTACTTAATAAATTATTTTACGAACGATTTAAATTTTGTTTTAGATAAGTTTTGTGTTGGAAAATGAATATAATTCATTTAAATAGTACATAACAGTATAGTTTACTGTAATACTAATTATATATGAATATATATATAGTTTTGTCATATAAAAATGAACTTAAATAATTAAAAATGGTAAAAATAGTATATGTAGGATTTGGAATTGTATCACAAGGATTAGCTGAAATTATTTTAAGAAATAATTCGGTATTACCACTGGATAAAAATATAGAGGTACAAACAGTAGGAATTTTGGATACAATAAAAGGTAGTAAGCTCGATACTAAGGGTATAAATATGCAGCATATACTTGCAAATGCTAATAATGGTGATTATAGTTTGTTAACAGAAAATATACTTGACATTCCTAAAGCAATACAAGAAATTAATGCAGATATAGTAATAGAGGCTAGTTTCACTGATATTAAAACAGGGCAACCAGCAATATCCCATATAGAAACTGCACTAAATTCTGATAAACATGTTGTTACCACGAATAAAGGTCCTTTTGCTTTAGCGTATGAAGAGATTTCTAATTTAGCCAAATTAAAGAGAAAAACTTTAGCAATTGAAGGAACTGTAATGAGTGGTACCCCTATTATAAATGTTTTGAATACTGGTCTTTTAGGTTCAGACATAACTGCTGTAAGCGGTATTATGAATGGAACATCTAATTATATTTTATCTAAAATGGAAGTAGGAATGACTTATAATGATGCACTTTCACAGGCACAAAAGCTTGGATATGCAGAAGCAGACCCTACAAGTGATGTTGAAGGATTAGATACTTTAGCTAAGGTAATGATTTTGGCAAATGTTGTTTTTGATGCACAACTAATTCAAGAAAATATTGAAATAAAGGGAATATCTGAAATTACACTTTCAGATGTAAAAGAAGCAGCAGCAGATAATAAGAGATGGAAACTAATTGGAAGCGTTTGGAAGGATGATAAAGGTATTGTTCATGGTTCAGTCTGCCCTAAATTAATACCAATGAATGATTCATTATATGGTATTTCAGATGCGACTAATGCTTTAAAAATAACCTCTAATATTTTAGGGGACACTACAATTGTTGGAGCAGGAGCAG
>Ga0115568_10003725_pt1 | contig 10304 bp, 8 predicted proteins | sample COGITO_mtgs_1204_FD_87296 | JGI IMG/M metagenome (GOLD analysis project Ga0115568, IMG submission 87296) | Pelagic marine microbial communities from North Sea - COGITO_mtgs_120426 | ecosystem: Environmental > Aquatic > Marine > Epipelagic | place: Germany:Helgoland, sampling site Kabeltonne...
ATTCGATTTTTTTCATTTTGTTTTTCAAAATGAAGGTTTAGTTAAAAATCAAGATTGGACTTCGATCAAGAAAAAAATTGACTCTGAACTTAAAAATAGCGGATTGATTGATTTGGTGGAGAAATGGGCTATCGATGTTAATTTCTATTTGAAACACTATTTATTAAGTACGATTTCTCAAAACTTGGGTCTGATTTCGTTTCAAAGTGAAATAACAGATAACCAGCTGAAATCAATTAGTATTTGGAAAGAAGCATTAGCTGAGTTAACCGTACAAACGGTAGATGAGCGCGTTGCGATTTATTTTGATTTAAATCATTTCCTGAGTAATTATCGCCATACGTTTTTGCACCAAAATGAAGAGAGTACTGGTACAATAGAAAGAGTTGAAGTTTTGATTAATGCTGAAAATCAAGCAAAGACGATACATTTTTTGAACGATCACCCGTATGTTAATAAGGTTGATATGATTAAGAAAAGGAATGGTACTCAGGTTGTTTTGAATTTACTAAATCAGAATACCATGACCATTGAACTTCGTACTCAATTTATAGAGAACGGCGTGAAATATATTGATCCGAATTTAGTTTTAAATTCCAGTAAAAAAACAAATGGAATTTTAGTTCCTGATTCTAGAATTACTGTGGAGTGTCATCTGTTGACTTGTGCTTTAGCATCTCGCAAAATATCAGAGAAAATAGTCGATCGTTTAAACTCGTTTTCCAGAGCAGAACAAGAGATTATTCAAAATTATCTAAATCTAAAATATGATCTTAGCTTGTCAAGCTTCAGTGATATATTAAAATTGGGTGATGAGGAAATGAAGCGATTACGAGAGTTTACTAGAAAAGGTGATGGGTTTATTGTACGAAATTTCCGAAAAATTCTTTATCGTTTGCCACTAGCACATGCATAGCCTTATCGGTTAACTAGGTAGATGGATAGTTCTACTTAAATCCTGATTCTATTACTAGTTGGTTAGAGCTGGTAGCATTTTGTTATCGGCTTTATCGTAGCACATTTAAGTCTCCTAAAATCATTTATTTTATTAAATATTGCGTATAAAATCACAAAAGGTTTTATCTTTGCACTGAGGCAAGTCTCACACGACTAGCTCCTGTTGAATCCCCCAGGATGGGAACATAGCAAGGGTAAACGGTTGTAGCGGTGCGATGTGAGTAGCTTGCCTTATTTTTGTGCCTTAAATTTCGCTCACTCATATTTTTATTTATTTCATTAAGTAAGTTTTAAAAAGCTTTTTATCTTCGGTTCACTAAAGTGTCATGAAAAAAGTAGTCTTAATAACTGGTGGAACCTCGGGAATTGGTAGGGCAATTTGCAATTTTCTTAGGTCTAATGGCCACACAGTATACGGAACAGGAAGGTCGATTTGTACTGGGGATCAATTAGACGGTTACACTTTGGTTCAAATGGACACAAGCTTAGATGATTCTGTTGCAAATGCCATCGATTGGATTCTTTCAAGAGAACAGAAAATTGATGTGTTGGTAAATAACGCCGGCAAAGGTATGGCTGGAGCTATAGAAGATTCAAGTGTGAATGAAATTGTTGACATTTTCAATACCAATGTTGCGGGTTTAATTAGAACTTGTCAGGCTGTTTTGCCACAGATGCGCGCAAATAAAGCCGGATTAATCATAAACATTAGCTCAGTAGGTGGGTTAATGGGATTACCCTACAGGGGAATTTATTGCGCTTCGAAGTCAGCAGTTGAAACCATAACAGAGTCTTTGAGTCAAGAAATTATGCAGTTTGGAATAAAAACAGTGATTATTGAACCTGGCGATTTCAGAACAAAAATCAATGAAAACAGATATGTGTCTGAAAAATCATTAACTTCTGTATATAAGCAGGATTTTGAAAGAATTCATGACATCATAAACCAAGAAGTAGCGGAGGGAGATAATCCTGAATTAATCGGTCAACTTGTGGCTAAAATTATAACAAAACGGAAACCTAAGTTAAGGTATAACGTCGGAAACATTAGGTCTAAGTTAGCGTTAATAGCAAAAAGAATACTGCCCAACAGATGGTTCGAAAGACTCATGATGAATCATTACAAGATGAAAAGAAATCCATAGTTATACAACTATGTTAATGTCGATTACATTTCAAAAACACAAGACTTAGCAGATGTTATTTTTGAACGGTTCTACACGAAGATAAAACGGAGCACTAAAAATCAATTTACAATAACTGCTTTTTACAAAGGTAAATTAGTTGGGTTTGGTATAGGTTTAATAGAAAAGACGGGTAATTATAATAATGTACAGTTAGCTCAATTACCTATAGGTATTCTACAGCTTGTTGGCGTTATTCCAGCGTACAGAAACCTAGGTATTGGTGTTGGGTTAATGCGTCGAATGGTCGAGAAATTAGCACCTTTACAAGTGTTTAGATTCGCGTGGGAAATGGAAGGTGTTATTATTGCGGACTCTCGGTTAACTTCAGTAGGTTTAAAAAAGGTAAAAAAAATGGGGTATATATGGAAAGAAGCATGTGATAAAAAACAGTTTCATTGTCCTAACAGGGCAAAGGTTTGTAAGTGCACGGCGGTTCTTTATTCAACAAAATGAGCTGAGTTTCACAATGAGTTATTGGATATTATTTCGTTATTTCGCAAGACTTAAGACCGTATGACTTCAGAAATCGACATATCCGTAGTAGTCCCATTATTGAATGAGGAAGAATCATTACAAGAGCTAACAGACTGGGTAAGAAAAGTTTGTGAGAATAATAATTATTCGCACGAAATGATATTAGTTGATGACGGTTCAAAGGACGGGAGTTGGAAAAAGATTCAAGAACTCGCATCTGTAAATAACCATGTTAAAGGAATTAAGTTTCGCAGAAACTTTGGTAAAAGTGCTGCGTTGAATCGTGGCTTTGAAGCGGCTCAGGGCACTGTAGTTATCACTATGGACGCTGATTTACAAGATATTCCTGATGAAATACCTGGTCTTTATAAAATGATAATTGAAGACGATTTTGATTTGGTTTCTGGATGGAAACAAAATCGACAAGATCCAACATCAAAAACAATCCCTACAAAATTATTCAATTGGGCGACGCGAAAATTGAGTGGACTTAAACTGCACGATTTTAATTGCGGTCTAAAGGCTTATAAGCAAGATGTTATCAAGAATATTGAAGTTTATGGAGAGATGCATCGTTATATTCCCGTTATCGCTAAGTGGGCAGGTTTTGAAAAAATAGGGGAAAAGAAAGTAGAACACAGGTCAAGGAAGTATGGAGTAACTAAATTTGGTCTGGAGCGTTTTGTAAATGGATTCTTGGACTTAGCAACCATCACTTTCATTACTCGATTTGGTAAAAAGCCAATGCATTTGTTCGGAATCCTAGGTTCTTTAGTATTTATTTTTGGTTTGGGTATTTTCATGTGGTTGGGAATCGAGAAAATTTTTATTGATACCCAGGCAGAACATTTGGCAGAGAATTCATGGTTTTTTGTGGCGTTAACTTTTATGATTTTAGGAGTTAATTTCTTTGTAGCAGGATTTTTAGGGGAAATGATAGCTAGAAATTCTCCTGAACGGAACAATTACAGGATTGCCGATACCGTAGGAATTGAAATGCCAGAAGTTCAGTAATAATAAAGCCAACGAATCTTGCTTAATTTATGAAAAGAAGTTTCATTCTTTCGATGCTCATGGTATTGCAATTTTTCGAGCTAAGCTGCCAAGAATTGGTAAGTAGAATTTTGCCGAATGGGGACATCGTAAATTATTCAGTCATTTTTAAAGAGTGCGATTCCACGAATGGTAACGTTCGTGCTGTTTTTTTCGATGATACCAATACGTTGGCTTTTAAGGAGGTTTATTATAGCGGGAAGCGAAACGGTGTTTTTCTATACTATTTTCCGAATGGGGAGTATCTGCAAACCATGGTTTATGGATACGGATTACTACATGGAGATTACACCATTTATTGTGACGCCGGTACTGTGATTAAAAAAGGACAATATGTTAATGGATTAAAACACGGGTATTGGAGAGATTTACAAATTAATTTAATTGGTAGGTATCAAAAAGGAAAGCGACACAGGGCTTGGAAATTGCAGGATTCTAACGACAAGAGCTTAATCCATAAATGGCAGTATTTTAAAGGAGAACTGCGAAAGGGTGATGCTGAAAAAGCACGTTTGCTGTTTCTATAAAGTAAAATAGGCGACAACAGCACCCAGCAACATGATGCCAATCTTTTTTGCATTAAAGTGATGTCCATCGTCAGCCTCAAACAAAATTGTACTCGCAATATGCAGGAGCATACCCATTACAATGGCCATAGAGATTTCTAAAGTATATCCTAAAGATATATTTGCGCCATGACTAACAAAGTGCATCAAAAGAAGGCCTAATGGCGCCATTGAGGCGAATAACATCAAAGACAGAAGCGTTTTAATTTTACTTGTGTTATTAGCAATCAGAAGCATCGCTAAGGTAATGCCAACAGGAACTTTGTGAACCAATATGCCCCAAAGTAAAGAAGAGCTGTGTTCACCTTCACCATGATGGGCATGCCCATGACCGTGATCATGTGCATGGATGATTGCATTTTGAGCATTCTCTGATAAATCCGAATGAATAATCAACTCCAGTGGCATGCCTTCAATGAAGGCATGAACACATAGACTTATAAGAACTCCTAACGGAAACGATTTTCTTTTATGCACATGGATATGTCCATGCTCTATTCCTTGAGAAAGAAATTCTAAAAATACCTGTACAAAAAAGCCAACAATAACGAAGAGTCCAATTGTTTTAATCGATAAGAATCCACCATCTTTGGACGCTGCATCATACACTTCAGGGAATATATGTAAGGCAAGAACTGAGAGTAAAAAAGCTCCAGAGAATTGTAAAAAGTACTGATTGAATTGCTTTAGTTTATCCTGGTAGTAAACAGTAAGTATCCCTAAAGACACAACGGGAACAGTTAGTAGTAAAATAGCACTTAAATCTTCGTTCACTTTTCTTTTTTGGCAATTAGAATTAACCTATCTGATTTCTCGGGTTGGAATTCTTTTAATTCGTAGTCACCAAAGGTATAAATTAAACGCAACGAAGTTGCATTTAGATGCGTTTTAAAGTCATTTATTTCTAATAATTCCACGCGCTCTTCAAAGCTAAATGCCTTTTTCTCGACTTCAAAATTTATTCTTTTGAAAACATTGCCATTAGCAATGTATCTCGTAATATTGAATTTTATTCCATCATGGATTATTATCTCATTTGGGACCAATGTGCTTCGAACTTTTTGTGCATTCAGATAATCCAGTACTAAAATACCATCTTTTTTTAGCTGTGTATCAATGGCGTTTATTACCTGTTGGTTTTCAATTTGGGAATTAAAATATCCAAAACTTGTAAATAAATTGAATACAAAATCAAATTCATCTCGTTGATAAATTTCTCTCATGTCATGGACACAAAAACGCAGGCGTTCTGTTTCCTGAATCTTAGCATAATTGATGCTGTTTTCAGATAAGTCTACTCCGGTTACCTTCAACCCATTGTCAAAAAGAAATTTGGAATGCCTTCCTTTTCCACAGCCTAGGTCTAATGTGTGGCTGTTTTCAGCAGGCTTGAGGAACGTAATTAAATTGCGGATAAAGAACTCTGCTTCAGTTTGACTTCTGTTTTTATAGAGTATGTGGTAATATTTCGAGTCAAACCAATCCGAATACCAATTTTTTGTCCCCATTGTTAACGAATATAGCATTATAAGTTTTGCGTACCATTACAGTTTATTTATATTTAGGTACTCGCCCAACAAATATGTGTCACGATAATGATTGATATATACGATTTTTATGAACGAATGAAGGATCACAATGTGATGATTTCCTTCAAGGGGGAAATAACATCGAACCTACTAAGTTCAATTCTAATAAGTATAGAATCAAAATTAGATATTATTGAGGAGGCTCCTAGGGTGAAGAAAAAAGTATTCAATGTTTTAGTGGAATGTCTACAAAATCTGTATCACCATATAGATGATTGTCAAGAATGCAATGGGCAAGATAATGATGCCATTTTCATGTTGTCGAGTCATAGCGGTTATTATAATGTATATACCGGTAATTATATTTTGACTAAGCACGTGCCTGAATTGAGAAGTAAAATTGACAAGGTCAATGAATTGAATAAGGAAGAACTCAAAACGTATTATAAGGCTGTTTTAAGAAATGGTCAAATGTCTGCGAAGGGTGGAGGTGGATTAGGGATGATAGATATTGCGAGAAAGTCTGGACAGAAACTTGAATACAGTTTCATGTCTTTGGACAATCATTCATCCTTCTTTACGCTTAAGGTGAAAATCGCCCGTTTAATTAAAGAAGACAGTGCCATTTTATCACGATAATAAATCAATCTGCTTGTAGTTCATTATTAATCTTGATCGAAGTATCGGATAATGCACACAGATTGCTACCACTACAAAATCACTTAATTCTTGCCTGATGGAATTATTTTTGAGAATAGTTTTCCTGATCCTTCAATAATACCTCTTAAAAGGTCAAAGTACAAAGCAATAATTAAAATCACAGACATCAGCCAGATCATCATTGTATTGAACACGAAGGTGCTCAAATAGCTTCCAAAAAACATTTTTCTGGGAGAATAAAAATGTGAACGCATGAAATAATTATCATAGGGATCGAGATAGATAGGGTCGGATTTTTGAATGAGTTGCCCTTCAGCTTCAACGATGTATTCGAAACTATTGTCATTGGTGACAAATTTTTCTAGCGCTTCGTTTGTATAGATTTTTTGAAGCCCGGAATTTATCGCACTTAGACGATTCCTTTCTGCTTTTTTAATTGATCTAAATTCTTTTTTTGTGATGGTGCCTGCTGCTAATTTTCTGTCAAGATCTTCTATGAATTCAGTAGAAGGAGTTTTAGCGGCTACAGCAATGTCATCCGATAAGTTTTCGTAATAATTAAATAACCATTTATAAATTTCTTCAATGGTAACTATTGAACCTCTTAAATCGACATAGATTTCTTCATTGAACGTTTTGGCATCTTTGAGTGTTGACAGAAATTTGAATTCAGGTTTTACTTCAATCCTAGAATCTTTAGCTAGTCTACGTTGTTCTTTTTCAAACTCACGAACAATTAGATCAATCCCTTCCTGAATATTAGGGGAATCTGAAGAGTCTAGATAATATTTATGTACATAATTGACTTTGTTTTCCATTGCCTGGGCCCATTGGTCTTTCTTCCAGTTGGAAAACTTCATTTCTTTATCGTACAAATAGTAGTCTTTTTCGTAATCGTTGTTTTTAAATTGGTAAACTGCCAATGCTTCATAAGCCCATCTTGACGCCATTACGTTACCAATCCAAGGCACGTGAGACTCTGATTTAAACATCGGGTTGAGTTTGTCAAAGGAAACGATGATTCCACTAAAAAGTAGTTGTGGAATAATTAGAATCGGAATCAAGATGTAGATTACTTTGGCGCTATTAAAACTGGATGATATGTTCAGGCCAAGCATATTTGCAAAACAAGATGTTGAAAACATAATGATCCAATAAGGTATGATCATGCCTCTTATTTCTAAAATAAAATTCCCAACTAATACGAAAAGAAGTGTTTGAATGGCTGAAATAACAAACATAATTGAAATCTTTGAAGCTAAATAGCTGCCTCTACTCAGGTTCAGAAACTCTTCTCGTTTCAATATTTTTCGATTGCCAATAATTTCTTCTGCACTTACAGTTAATCCAATAAATAAGGCCACAATTACAGAAATAAATAAGTATTGTGGGATGTTTTCACTGTATCTGAAAACATATTCTTCTCCAATTTCAGTATTGTTAAAATACTTCATGAAAAAGGCTAGAATAGCCGCAAGTGCAGGCGCTTCAATAGAATTAATCAGTAAGTATTGTGTATTGGTTAATTTAGAAAGTACATCTCGTTTAAAGAATACCATAAACTGTTTCCAGATACTAGGTACTTTGAATTCGCTTTCAGGTATGTTTTCTTTTACCGTAGTGGGTAATTCCGTGTTGTCTATTAGCTCTTTGTAATTATCATTCCATTCTTTAGGAGAAACTTTACGGTTTCCAGTTAGGTTTCCATATTCATCAACCACTTTTGATTCGATGATATTGAAAATTTGTTCTGGATTTACATTTCCACAAGAATGACATTCGCTTTCTTCTGCATTTACATGGCTAACTAATTTTTTGAAATAAACGACAGCATCTACAGGATTTCCATTGTAAATAGGAAAACCTCCTTGGTCTAGAATGAGAAGCGTGTCAAACATCTTAAAAATATCAGAGGATGGTTGATGAATAACCACAAAAATAAGTTTGCCTTTAAGAGCGAGCTCCTTAAGCAAATCCATAATGTTTTCTGAGTCTCTGGATGATAAACCAGAGGTAGGTTCATCTACAAACATCACAGACGGCTCTCGGATCAATTCAAGCGCGATATTCAATCGCTTACGCTGACCACCAGAAATAGTTTTTTCTAATGGGCTACCTACCTTTAAATTTTTGGCTTCACTTAAGCCAATGTCATTTAAGGTGTCCATTACCATGAGTGAAATTTTAGAGTCACTCAAGTTTCCGAAGCACAGCTTTGCATTAAAAAACAAGTTTTGAAAAACGGTAAGTTCTTCAATTAGAAGGTCATCTTGTGACACATATCCAATTAAACCTTCGATATCGTCTGTCTCTCTATGAATATCTACTCCATTAATGGTAACCGCACCTATAGTGGGGGTGTAATTACCATTCAGTACATTTAATAACGTTGATTTTCCTGCTCCAGAACCACCCATTATACCAATAAGTTTACCGGAATCTTCAGAAAAATTAATGGGGTGTAAGCCTACTTTTCCTCCTTTAAAATGGTATTGTATACCGTCGGTTTTAAAATTAATTTTAGCGGTTGAGTCATCGCTGAGGAAACGACCAATTATATCGCTGTAATAGATTGGTTTAACGCGTGAGCTTCTTATTGAAGATCCTTGGTTTAAAATAAAATTTCTATTCGGGGGCAATACCTGGCCATTGAGATAAAGGTCTGATTTGCCTTGATACCGCATGAAGTAAATATTCACCGACTCAATACGAATAATGACAATCCTTCCTTCAATACTTTCAGAATACAGATGGTGGGCTTGGTCTAATGTCGAATCCGAAATGGCATCAACAAACATCCAATGCGCATCATCAATAAGTTTATCTGCATTTAATTCGACAAAATCTTTACATCGATTAAATTCTTCTCTCGAGATGTTAAAAGTTTCTGCAACGGTAGTTGCAAATTCTAATTCTTGTTCCGCAACTTCGTCATTGGCATAAATGAATTCCAAGATTCGAATAAGAACAATTAGTTTTTGTTTTTGAGTTAACTCCTCGTTAATCTGAGTACATATTCGAAGTACTTTAACAGAATTGACGGAAGTTCTTTTTCTTCCACTATCTTTCTTTTTTGATTTACCTTGGTGAACAGTCAAGTATTCATCAAACAGTTTGATGTATTCATTAACTAACTCTTGATTTAATTCTTGCCTGAGAAAGAGGCGAACAATGTCTCGACCACCACCACTTATCTTAAATCCACCACCATCGACTTCCTCCATGTCAACTTTCGCGATTATAGCGAAGAGTTGCATTAAGGCTTTGAGTATTCTTTCACTCATTTTAGGTAGTGATTATTGGGTTAGACGATATTAACGCTTTTAGTAAGTACTTTTTTCAAATCCAATCAGCAAAATGGCACAACCAGAACTTTTTTTATTTGGATCAAGTCTCGTTTGTATTTTACACTGCATCGTATTGGTAATTTTAAAATCCCAATAGGGTGCGTTGCTTTGATCGACATTAGAGAAGAGTAGCATATCTTGCTCATCCCATATTTCGAAAATTACATAGTCTTCTCTTTGCCCAGCAGAAACTGCAATTCTATATGTGCTTCCACCGAAAAAAGTGGTATTGAATTCTGCTGCTTCCTCATCTTGTAAAAATGCCCTGTAAACTTGACCATCTGAGATGAAAATACTATTCTCCGTTCCAGAATTCAGATAGCTTCCCGCAATTCCAGCAATAGAGTCGCACGTGACTTGTGCTTGCGAAACGGATCCTAAGAAAAGGATTGCTATGGCTAATTGTACTACGCTTAATTTCATCTTCCGTATGGGTTGTTATTTGATAATTAATTCTCTCAGGTCGGAAACATGCATCGCAATGTTGGCAAGAACATCGTCAGGCATATTTACGGTATTCGTTGAATTAAA
>Ga0115568_10003727_pt1 | contig 10302 bp, 10 predicted proteins | sample COGITO_mtgs_1204_FD_87296 | JGI IMG/M metagenome (GOLD analysis project Ga0115568, IMG submission 87296) | Pelagic marine microbial communities from North Sea - COGITO_mtgs_120426 | ecosystem: Environmental > Aquatic > Marine > Epipelagic | place: Germany:Helgoland, sampling site Kabeltonne...
GAATCAACGCCGGTTGAAACGGTTCGACAGCTGAAACTGGAGTTGCCCAATCATCGCACCAAGATTGCTTTCATTGAATGGTGGATCAAGAATTTCCTCGGTGAGAAACGCTTGTTAATTTTCGCACGCAAGAAAGAAGAAGCGGAAAATTTGGCCCGTTATCTTCAGCGTTCTTTTGATTTTGGAATTCGGACCATTCACAGCAATAAAGGGCAAAATTCTCGCATCAATGCAATGGAGGATTTCAGATCTGGCGCTGTGCGAATACTGGTTTCCACGGATGTCGCAAGTCGCGGTATTGACGTGCCAGAAACGGAAATGGTCATCAACGCCTCCGTGCCGCGAGATCCGCATGAATATGTGCATCGCATTGGCCGAACAGGACGCGCTTTCCGGGATGGAACCGCACTGACCATTAACGATCCAGCAGAACGGTATGCGTTGGAGCGAATTGAAGCATTGGTCGGGGAACCACTGGAGGAAATAGAAGCACCGGAATCCCTGGAATCATTCGATACTCCTAGGCATGAGCGTCAGATGCAAGCACGAGAAATTGACCGTGAAATGCGCAAAAGAGATCCCAACTATCGAGGAGCCTTCCATGAAAAGAAAAAGAAAGGAAGCAAGACAACGTCTTCGCGGTCAAATCGGAAGCCGAGAAAGTAATTTGTCAGGCAAGTCCGACCAGGGGGTCAAGCCTTCTCCATGCAAAATATAGCCTTCTTCATAGCACATGATCGCCAGGCGACCGTCATCCAAAGGCTGCACATGGGTGTGAAAATTGAAGTCAAAGCCTTTGCGGCGCAGCCAAATCATGCGGCTTTCCTCTGTCATTTCATCTTTGACCAAATCCTTTAGTGAGACGAGAAGCGACCAATTGCGAATCAACACTTTTTCCACCTCTTTTACGGTGGAGGACTTCACATGACTTCTCCTATGTTGGCGCACGCGACAAACATCATTGCAGAATTTCTTGTCCATTCTGCCGCGCAATGTGCTGCCACATTCCTGGCAGCGACTACTGGGGAACTTTAGAATCATGCCGCAATAAAAACACAAGTAACATACTTGTTATGTGTCGTTTACAACCGGCGCCACAAAATTCACAGCCGCAGACTAGCCCGCTTTAATGTGGCTTCAATTGAATTTTACCGACCAGATCAATAAATAGTTTTGTGAGCTTTGGCTCTGCTTTTTGAGCCATGGCAACTACTTCATCCAAATCGAAGGGTTTCAAAGCATCCGGATTGCATTCATCTGTGAGAACGCTCACGGCTGCGCAAGGCATTTTCATATGAACGGAGGCAATGACCTCAGGAACAGTGGACATTCCCACTGCATCTGCGCCGATGGCACGCAAATAGCGATACTCCGCTCGTGTTTCCAATTGGGGACCCGCAACACTGGCGTATACGCCTTTCTGAACATCGATGCCTAATTCCATTGCAGTCTCTTTCAAAAGGGCCGTAAGGGTTGCATCATATGGCTCGCTCATATCTGGGAATCGTGTTCCGAGGGTTGGGAAGTTAGCTCCACGGAGCGGCGTATCCGGCAACAGATTGATGTGGTCCTCAATCACCATTAATTCGCCTTTTCCAAATGCAGGATTCAGGCTTCCGGAAGCATTCGAGATTAAAAGAGCCTTGGCGCCCAGCATCCTTGAAATCCGCACGGGCTTGACCACTTGCTCCATCGAATAGCCCTCGTAAAAATGAAATCGACCCTGCCAGGCGACTACTTTCTTGCCCTTTAAAACACCGTAAATGAGCTTCCCAAAATGCTGCTCAACCGTTGCTACCGGAAGGTGTGGAATTTGACTATAACTCCAAGAATGAATAATCTCAATGGAGTCCACAAGCCCTCCAAGTCCCGTACCAAGAACGATTGCTACATCCACGTCTTCTATGCCGCGCTCCCGCAAATAAGCTGTTGATTCATTCAATTCTATTAGTGCATCCATGCCCTCATTTTTATGTTTTGGGTGAAATCATCTCCGAAATGATTCTGGCAACCCTTTGTACTCCTCAATATTGACCTCAACAAAGCTATAAAAACAAGATTGTCGACCTTTGAACCATTCGAAAGAAAAAAATACCCGAATGCCAACGACCAATCCGACAAAACCCATCGCCATTGTTGGCGCCGGAGCCATGGGCTCTGGGATTGCGCAGGTAGCCGCTCAAGCAGGATGCTCCGTGATCTTGCTTGACAGCCAGCAAGAAGCCCTAGATCGAAGCAATGCTGCCTTGCAAAAGGTGGCTGCACGGCAGGTAGCCAAAAATCGCTGGAGCCTGGATGAATCCGAAGCCATTCAAGCCCGAATCCACCGAACCTGTGAATTTGAACAAGTGGCGGAATGTGACTTGGTCATCGAAGCCATTCTGGAGGACCTCGGGGCCAAAACAGCTCTCTTTCATTCCTTGGAAGAATGTGTAAAGCCATCGACCATACTCGCCACCAATACCTCTTCGCTTTCCATTACGGCATTGGCAGGCACATTGCGTCACCCCCAACGTTGCATTGGCTTGCACTTTTTCAATCCAGCCCCACTCATGGCACTGGTCGAAATTGTTCCGGCATTGCAAACAAGTCATGACGTAATTGAGCAATGCCAATCCTGGTTGATGGACTGGAACAAATCTGCAGTCATTGCCAAGGACACTCCGGGATTCATCGTCAACCGACTGGCTCGACCGTTTTACGGCGAGGCGTTGCGCATTGCTGAAGAAGGCGAATACGGAATCCATACCATTGACTCCGCAATGAAAGCAGTTGGATTCCGCATGGGACCTTTTGAATTGATGGATTTGATTGGCAACGATGTCAATTATGCCGTCACTTGCACGGTATTTGAGGCTTTTTATTTCGACCCTCGTTATCAGCCAAGCCTTATTCAAAAGCAACACGTGGATGCCGGATGGCTCGGAAAGAAAACAGGAAGAGGATATTACACCTACTTAGTGGATGGAACGCGCAAGGCAGAACCAGTGCCTGCGGACTTGGATGAAGCCGCTTTTGCGGACATCTCCAATCGCATTCTCGCACTCCTGATCAATGAAGCGGCGGACGCTTTGCGATTGAAAATCGCGAATGAACAAGATCTGGAAACCGCCATGACCCGCGGTGTCAATTATCCGAAAGGGCTTCTGAAATGGAGCAATGATTGGGGAATCAGCAACGTGTTGAGCAAACTCGAAGCCATGCAATCTACGTACGGCGAAGATCGTTACAGGCCTTCCCCTCTGCTGAAGGAAATGGCGCGCGAAGGAAGAGCCTTTAACGTCTAACCATCATCAAGCGTAGGCATCCAACAAAACGTCTAGAATTTCTGAAGCCGATTTTGTAATTGGCGTTCCGGGGCCAAAGATTCCCACGGCACCCATCGCAAAGAGCGCCTCGTAATCTTTCACTGGAATCACTCCGCCTACTACGACCAAAATATCGTCCCTCCCTTGGGAATTCAATGCGGCAATCAGTGCAGGCACTAAGGTTTTGTGGCCCGCTGCCAAAGTGCTGATTCCAACCACGTGCACGTCGTTGTCGACCGCTTGTTTCGCAACCTCCTCGGGCGTTTGGAACAACGCTCCTAAATCAACATCGAACCCCAAATCAGCGAATGAAGAAGCGACCACCTTGGCGCCTCGGTCATGCCCATCCTGGCCCATTTTCGCAACCAAAATACGAGGCTGACGCCCCACCTTCGCGGCGAATGACTCAGCCCGTTTGACGACTGCTTGGTATGCTTCTTGACCTTCCATTGCTCGCGAAAAGATACCACTGACCTTTTGAGTTTTCGGTTTAAATCTGCCATAGACTTCCTCCAAGGCCAAACTAATTTCACCCAACGTCGCGCGTGATCTTGCCGCCTTCACAGCCAAATCGAGCAAATTTGAGTCCTCTTTTGCCCCTCGCGTTAGCGCTTGCAGCGCTGCATTTGCCTTTTGCGTACTTCGGTTGGCCTTGACATGTTGTAAGCGACGCTCTTGATCCAAACGAACGGCTGACTGATCAATTTCAAGCGTAGCGAGCTCCTCTTCTTCTTCCAACACAAAGAGATTGACACCAATCAATCGATCCTGGCCCCGATCAATACGTGCTTGCTTTTTTGCTGCTGCAGCTTCAATTCTGAGTTTTGGAATGCCTTGTTCAATGGCCGAAGACATCCCTCCCGCTTCGTCAATTTCCGCGATCAAAGCATCGGCCTTTTCAACCATCTGACGCGTCAAATCCTCCATCATTCGAGATCCATGCCAAGGATCTACGGCCTTGCAAAGACCGGCTTCATTTTGAAGGAAAAGCTGCGTATTGCGGGCGACACGCGCCGATGCCTCCGTCGGTAAGGCGATGGCCTCATCCATGGAATTGGTGTGAAGTGATTGTGTGCCGCCAAAAACAGCAGACATCGCCTCGAGCGTCGTGCGGGCGACATTGTTCCATGGGTCTTGTGCCGTCAGCGACCAACCACTGGTCTGGGTATGGGTTCTCAGCATCAATGACTTGGGATTTTTAGCTCCCAACTTTTTCATGCAATCGGCCCATATTAGTCGCGCCGCGCGCATTTTAGCTATTTCCTCAAAATGGTTCATTCCACTTGCCCAGAAAAAACTCAAGCGAGGTGCAAACGCGTCGATATCCAAACCAGATTGAATGCCCGTCTTCACATACTCGAGGCCATCCGCCAGGGTGTATGCCAATTCCAGCTCGGGTGTGGCTCCTGCTTCTTGCATGTGATAACCCGAGATGGAAATGGAATTGAATTTGGGCATGTGCTCCGCTGTAAACTGAAAAATATCCGAGATGATGCGCATGGAAGGCACGGGGGGATAGATGTAAGTATTCCTCACCATGAATTCCTTCAAGATGTCATTTTGAATGGTTCCCATCAGCGCATTCAATTCCACTCCTTGCTCCTCGGCTGCGACAATGTAGAAAGCCAGAATGGGCAGTACCGCGCCATTCATCGTCATGCTCACTGACATTTCTCCGAGGGGAATGCCATCGAACAAGCGCTTCATGTCCTCCACGGTGTCAATGGCTACGCCCGCCATCCCCACATCTCCTGTTACCCGCGGATGGTCGCTATCGTATCCCCGATGCGTTGCAAGATCAAATGCAACACTCAGTCCTTTTTGACCTGCTGCCAAATTCGCTCGATAAAACGCGTTCGACGCTTCAGCGGTTGAAAAGCCCGCGTATTGACGAATGGTCCACGGGCGGGCCGTATACATACTCGCGTATGGACCACCCAAATAAGGCGCTTGACCCGGACCAAACATTTCATGCTCCTGGCGCCTTGGCGTCTCGGGGTAATGCGGTTTCTGATTCATAGCTTGGATTCAAGGTAAGCGGACCACGCGGCCTCCAGCAGATTGGAAGACCAACGGTCCACGGTACGGCTGCCTCCCATCGGATCAAATGTTCGATGCAAACCGGCTTCTTCTCGCATCAAGTGTTGGATGTTACGAGCCCAACGCAAAGCGTTTTCATCCGGAGGAAGCTCGGACTTGGACTTGATGTGCGGAACGGTTTCCAGACCATCGGCTCCGCCAATGATTGCAGCATAGGAGGCAACTGTCAAATCGATCAGGTGGTCGGTTTCCAATTCATCACGGAACGTCACATCCGATGTAACTGCATCAATCCAAACCGCTTGGTCGTCCAATTGATTTGCAGCCAACCAACGCGACCAGAGCGCCCGTAACGCCCGCAGCCCAGCAACCTCCTCCATGACATCTACAGATGTCCACCATCGCCAAACCATGCGATTGAGCTCATCTTCAATAACCGCATCTGAGGCCTTTGCCCACTTCAGCCAATGGTCCAAGAGCAAGCAATGCTCAACCAATGCTTCCATCAGGTTCAAGCCCCGCAATCGATGGTCGGATGAACCAAATCGCCAGATCCGCAAATGCGGTGCCTCGTCCAGCATTCGCCAATGATCATGCATCTGAGCTGACCCAACCGCTGATGTCACATCCAGTCCACAAGAGCCGCGCCATCCTGCCTCTAACAGTACACGCACATCCAATTTGTTCGCATGAAACAGCTTCGGTTCCACGTGCAGTTCCACCATATTCATATGCACGCCATCGAACCAAGTCATATCACAATCAGAAGCGTCCAAACGCAAACCAGCAACGCCATTCAACAGCGAGTCAAGAACTTGATCCGATGAATGAATGCTTTCTTGTAGTTGCCATGGATTCCCTTCTGAAGGGTCAGCTATGCTCCTCGACGGGAATTCAAATGACGCGTCCTCTGGACTCCAGATTGGCCGCTCCCATGACGCACTGGACGGGGAAATGGAATCACCGACAGCTGTGCGCCATTTCTTGGGATCAAACGCTGAGAAGGAATTCCATCTAGTTACTGGCATGCTTCAAATCTACAAAACCGAGAACCGATGCAAATTAGATGGTCCATCGTTAATTTTAGGACATGAAACGACCAATTCCTTGGGAGCAATTCGAAGCATTACAGCTTGAGGTGGGACGCATTGTAAGCGTGGAGAGATTTCCCGAAGCAAAAAAAACCGCTTATATCATTGCTGCCGACTTCGGACCGACCCGCGGAACACTCAAGACCTCTGCTCAACTTACCCAGCGCTACAAGCCTGAAGATCTCGTCGGAAAACAAATCGTTGGGGTCACCAACTTTCCGAAAAAGCAGATTGGCCCCATGATGTCAGAGTTTCTCGTTCTGGGTGCATTGGACTCGAAAAACGGAACTGCCATCCTTCAAGTCCTCGAAAATGTCGCCCCCGGCACTTCCATTGCATGATGCTTGGGGGATTCCATTCAGGTGCTTAGCTTCGCCGCATGACTGTGCGCAACAAAGCAATTTTTTTGGATCGGGACGGCGTCATCAATCATGACCCCGGTGATTACACGAAAAGCATCGAAGAGTTCACCATCCTGCCCACGGTCATGGAGGCGCTCAAAGCATTGCAAGCGGATGGATACAAGCTGATCTTGATCACGAATCAAGGCGGAATTGCCAAGGGTTTGTACGGTCACGACGCGGTGAAAACGATTCACGATTATTTCGTTTCGCAGTGCGCTGAACACGGAATTGAAATTACCGATATCTTCTACAGTCCACACCATCCTGATTATGGTGAAAGCTTAACAAGAAAGCCCGGGGGGCTTATGATCGAAAAAGCCTGTGCCAAGCACGCAATTGACCCCAAGCAATCATGGATGGTTGGCGATAAATTGCGTGATATTGAAGCCGGTGAAGCCGCGGGCGTCAAAGGCATTCAAATTCCTCTCAACAGTCCCCTGTTGCAATATGTGCCTCAGCTAATGCAAGCACCTGAAGCGATATAGCATGAACCATTTCCAATGGCGACCTACGGAGCGACCGTGCTACCTGATGAACGGTGAATTCTGTGCGGATTCGGCCTTGCCTTTCTCGCACTTCAATCGCGGCTTTTTGTATTCGGATGGTTTTTTTGAAACGGTGCGAATTTGCAACGGTATCCCCCAGCACTTGGCGCTGCATTGGAATCGAATTTCCTCGAGCCTTCGTGCGCATCGCATGGAAAACAAACAAGGATTAACGGAAAAACAACTGGGTCATCGATTGCAAGAATTATGCGAACGCAATGCGATCAATCAAGGAGGACGGGTGCGGATTACAATTTTCAGAAACGGCGGCGGTCGATACCGACCCGAATCCAATGAAATGGCATGGATTGCAACCGCAGAGCCCTTGCAAGATAACTTGCTGATTTCGGAAGAAAAGGGGCTCAATGTGGATCTTTACAGCGGCATGCAGAAGCAAGTCAATCCACTTTCCAATTTCAAAAACTTGTCATCCAACCTCTACATTCAAGCCGCACTTTGGGCTGAAGAAGAGGGATTGGATGACGCACTCATTCAAAACGAAGCATGCGACGTCATTGAGTCGTCGCATTCCAACTTATTTCTTGTCAGCAATGGCGCCTTATATACGCCGGGACTTGACTCGGGTCCAGTCGGAGGCATCATGCGCGCCTCCACCATTAACCTCGCGCTTCGTCAGGGATACAAGGTATACGAATGCAACATCACGCCGAAGGAGATGATGGCAGCTGACGAGATGTTTCTGACCAATACGATACGAGGAATTCAGTGGATAGCGCGTTTCAAAGACCGACGCTATTTCCACACCACCTCCAAAGAGCTTCTGAAGTTGATGAATGAAACGTGGATCAGCCAACTCTAACACGAGGATCCAGCAAGCGATAAATTTGATCCACCAGTACGTTGACGATGACAAAGGTCAAAGCAACGGATGCAACACAACCCATGACTACTGGCAAATCACTTTGTTCCAACGCACGAAACATCAGCATGCCCAATCCTTGCCAACCAAAGACGTACTCCACAAAAACGGCACCGGCCAGCATGCTTGCAAACCATCCGGAAGCAGCCGTAACAACTGGGTTCAGTGCGTTTCGGAGCGTATGATGCAAAACAATCCTCCACGAGGACAAACCTTTTGATTTTGCGGTTCGAATGTACGAGGAGGACAATACATCAGCGGCACTGTTCCGGGTCAATTGGAGCACGACTGAAAGCGGGCGGACACCGAGGGTTAGCGCAGGCAAAATTGCATTTTTCCATGCCAATTGGGGGCCATCAAAGGGATGAACCTCCCACAAACCACCCGTCATCGACAAGCCCGTCCAAGCGTGGCAAACCGAACCAAAAAACCAAGAAACGAGAATGGCCATTACAAACGATGGAGCGCTCATGCCGAGCGATGCCAAGCCGAGAATCCATCGGTCCCACCATCGGCCCATGGAATGCGCCAGCAGCAAACCTGTGGAGACGCCTAGAACCAATGCCAGCACCATTGCCAATGATGCCAGCAACAGGGTTGGAGGAAGCGCTTGGAAGACCGCTTCTGCCACTTCGCGGTCAGACACGAATGAGCGTCCCAAGTCAACTCCGGTCCATGCCATGCCTTCGGTCGTATGGGTGAACGGGATGAAGCCTGAGAAAAATCGAACATACCGCACGTGTAGCGCGTCATTTAATCCGTGCTTTTCACGAATGGCTTCAACCACTTCTTCGCGCTCATTTTGACCGGCAAGGGCCCGCGCGGGATCAGGAACACTCGAAAAGAGTACAAAAACCAGCGTCAATGCGCCCCACAACACACCCAGTCCATGGAATAGTTTGCGGACGATTGCCATCTAAAAGTGCGTTATTGGGCCACAAAATCTTCCCATGCCGGGACATCCCTCCAGGACCATTTCTCTTGAACAATACCATCCTTTAACCACACCAACCCTGGATTGGAACGAATCACAATTTTCAGTTCCGTTTGATCACAGGTAAACATGTCATACGGCACCTCGTAGGTTGTACGAAATGCCTCATTTTGATCCGCAGGGGCGTTGGTCAGTCCAATGTTTTTCCAACCCGCGGCAGCAGAAGCCTTCGCAAAAGCATTCATGGCCGTTTGATTCTCTGTATTCGCGGCCTCAAGATCCTTCGAAACATAGAGCATCACATCGCCATCGTACGATAAGAAGTCATCGGACAGGTCCGAACCATCAGCATCCAAAATCTGAAAATCCATAATGCGTGGTTCATAGCCATCCGAAACCTTTACCTCGGCTCCATCGAAGGAAACCGTTTCGTAGTGATTCTTGAACCATGGCTCATTGTAAATCCTCAACCAGTCCGAACTCAACACCAGCGTATCCACTCCCGTAGTCGTATTTCGGAATGTGTACTGCGTCGCATAAACAGGCGGTTCTAGCCCCAATTCATCAGCCGATTTTCGATTCTCAACGATGCTTTCACCCACTGCATATGGCCGGTAATCTTTCATTGGTAAGTGGTTGAGGGTCACAAATTGAAAGACCAAACAGACCACCGTTACCGCCGCAGCCATGATCCACTCTTGAGCCGGTCCTTCCCAGCGCTTTTTCAAACCTTCTGCAACGGCATAACAAATGGCCGCAAACAGCACTGGAAAATTCCATTCGAGCATCCATTCACCGAACGCATAAATCAAAATAAGGCTACCAGCAATCATGACCAAACCATCTTTTCGATCATTGAGTTGTGTCACGCCCGCAAATGCACCCCACACCACAGGGACCGTCAAAACAGACAGGACGACATCCTTGATGAAGCTCTCATAAGGTGTCAATGGAATCGCATTTCCAAAGCAACCACAGGCCAACACACATTGATTCGAAATTTCAATGAGGTTGCCCGCGGCATCCGTAATCATTTTGGTTCCGAAAGGATCGCAATTGGCCGTGTACCAGGTGAGCCAAGTGAAAAAGGCCATGATCGC
>Ga0115568_10003729_pt1 | contig 10297 bp, 9 predicted proteins | sample COGITO_mtgs_1204_FD_87296 | JGI IMG/M metagenome (GOLD analysis project Ga0115568, IMG submission 87296) | Pelagic marine microbial communities from North Sea - COGITO_mtgs_120426 | ecosystem: Environmental > Aquatic > Marine > Epipelagic | place: Germany:Helgoland, sampling site Kabeltonne...
CACTTAAATTAACTCAAAAAAAATACCGGAATCTTTTATTTTTTCCAACCTCACCCAGAATCTTTAACATCAAAAACCTCCACAGAAAATCGTTAGTGCAAGGCTCTGTCGGATGGGGAAGGGATAAGGAAGATTATTTTGAAAAAGAATGCTTCACTTCTTGTCTTTCCAAATATAATAGAGATCATCTAAATTATAATCTAAGGAACTTGCTTGCTCTTCTAAATATTGATCAGCAAAAGCGCGTTGAAGAATGTCTTCTATAAGATAGTCTTCAAAAGAATATTCGGGATCGAAGGTGTCTTTAAGAGATAACTTAAATAAGGAAGCCGTAGTTTGGTACCAGAATGCTTTCCATCCGGTTCGAAGCTCTTTAACGAGATCGTATGTTGTAGTACCGGTTTGCCTGTGAACCAAACGAATTAAAATTTTCCCTTCCGAACGCGAAAATTTCTTTAATTCTTCTTCGAATTCTTCATAAATGAATTTCTCCATTCGTTTGAGGTACTTTTTTCTACTCCTTTTATTCTCTAAATTATCCAATCGTTCATTCAATATCGTCAAACGATCGGCAGCCAACTTGGCATAGGGGTATACTTTTAGTGTTTTTCTTCTTAGTATTAAGTACCGCTTGAGCTCTAATCGTGTTTTAAAACGCAGCGGTTGAAAAAGGACTACTTCTTTTAACGGGATTCCGTAAGTAGGAATAGAGTCACCGTCCATAATCATAAATTCTCCTTGCGGGAAAGAGGTATCCTGTGCATTTACAAATACAGGAGTTGTTAGAAGTATAAAAAGAAAACACAGCTGTTTTTTCATCTTTTTCATCGGCATCAAAATTACAAAATATTAACGGTCTAGTATCTAGAGAAATCGAACGAATAATGTTAAATTAGCTTTGCAAAAATAAATAAGAATGAAAATAATAAATGACGCTTCTCTAAAGTTTTTAGAAGAATATTTAAACAATGCCGCTCCAACTGGCTACGAAGCCGAAGGTCAAAAAATATGGATGGACTACCTCCGTCCTTATGTTGATGAATTCATAACGGACAGTTACGGAACTGCTGTTGGGGTAATCAATCCCGACGCTCCTTTTAAGGTTGTTATCGAAGGGCATTCAGATGAAATTTCGTGGTATGTGAATTACATCACAGACGAAGGTTTGATCTATGTTATTCGTAACGGTGGAAGCGACCATCAAATTGCACCCTCAAAATGGGTAAACATCCATACCAAAAAAGGCTTGGTAAAAGGTGTTTTTGGCTGGCCTGCCATTCATACCCGTAAAAACGGGAAGGAAGAAGTACCAAAACTAGACAATATCTTCATTGACATAGGCGCTAAAGACAAGGCTGAAGTAGCAGCAATGGGCGTACATGTAGGCTGTGTGATTACCTATCCCGACCAATTTCAAATTTTAAACAACAACAAATTTGTGTGTCGTGCCATCGACAACCGTGCTGGTGGATTCATGATTGCTGAAGTTGCACGTCTTTTACACGAAAACAAAAAAACACTTCCCTTTGGTTTATACATCACCAACTCGGTACAGGAAGAAGTAGGCTTACGTGGGGCAGAAATGATCACCCAACGCTTGAATCCAGATATTGCCATTGTGACGGATGTATGCCATGATACCACTACCCCCATGATCAACAAGAAAGAAGAAGGACATACTAGAATCGGGGATGGACCTGTCATTTCTTATGCACCGGCAGTTCACAACCTCGTTAGAGAGCGCATTGTTGAAACAGCTGAAAAGAATGAGATTCCATTTCAACGTCTGGCTTCTTCACGTGTGACGGGCACAGACACAGATGCTTTTGCTTACAGCAACGGCGGAATTCCTTCTGCACTGATCTCTCTTCCGTTGCGCTATATGCACACCACTGTGGAAATGGTACAAAAAGAAGATGTAGAAAATGTGATTCGTTTGATTTATGAAACACTTTTGACTATTAACCCTGAGGATTCGTTGAGTTATTTTGACTAAAGCCTAGGGGCTATGCTTAAAACAAATCCCTTTGGCCTTGGCTGAAGGGATTTTTTTATGCACAAACGATTTATTATCAGGTAATAAGGAATTCATGTGTTAGGAAGAGCTTATAAAAAGTATGCCAAACTTCTCAAGACTTGATGCGACATTCGATGCGCTCAGATAACTTCAGTCGCTATGCCCCTTCGTAATGAATGAGAATGGGTTTAACGACTTCGCTTTACCAATGCTCGGTTGATGTTCCGAACTGCAGCTGGTCCTTCGTATATAAAGCCTGTATAAAGCTGCACCAAAGCTGCACCAGCATCAAGTTTTTCGATAGCATCTTCGGGTTTATGAATCCCACCTACGCCAATGATTGGAAATGCCTTATTACTTTTCTCACTTAAAAAACGAATAACTTCTGTACTTCTATTATGAAGTGGCTTTCCGCTAAGCCCACCCGCTTCTTGGGTTAGGTTTTCTGGAGAATTCAGGTTGGCTCTGCTGAGGGTTGTATTACTGGCTATAACCCCATCAATTTTTACCTCAGCCATGATGCTGATGATGTCTAAAAGTTGGTCATCTGATAGGTCGGGAGCAATTTTAAGTAAAATAGGTTTGGAGTTTGCAAGCTTATCGTTGCGCTTCTTCAGCACAGAAAGCAACTGAGTCAAAGGCTCTTTGTCTTGTAATGCCCGCAATTTGGGTGTATTGGGTGAACTAACGTTCACTACAAAGTAATCGACATAATCAAAGAGTGCATCAAAACAATAGATGTAGTCGTCGACTGCATTTTCGTTAGGAGTCAATTTATTTTTCCCGATGTTTCCTCCAATGAGGATGTTTTTATTTTTCTTTAACCGTTCAACGGCTTCATCCACTCCAAGGTTGTTGAATCCCATGCGGTTGATGATGGCCTGATCGTCTTTTAAACGAAACAAACGCTTCTTTGGATTCCCGGCTTGACCTTTGGGTGTTAATGTCCCGATTTCAATAAACCCGAAACCGAAATTCGATAGCTCTTTGTACAACTTAGCATCTTTATCAAAACCAGCGGCTAGACCAACTGGGTTTTTAAAGGTTAAACCAAACACCTTTCGCTCAAGGGCAGGATGCTCAATACAATAGATTTTTCTAATCAAAAAAGCTACGCCCGGAATTTTAGAACCCCAACGAATCATCGCAAAAGAAAAGTGATGGACACTTTCTGGATCAAAAAGAAAAAGAAATGGTTTTATGAGAAGTTGGTACATGAAATCTAAATTTTAACAAAAATAAAAAAACCAACCCGATATGGGTTGGTTTTATTTGTAATTAAATAAACAGCGTTTGTTCTTTTCTAAGCGTTGAGTTTAGCACTCATCTCTAAAGAAATTGAAGAACGTTCCATTTTAATTTTCCCAGCCAAAGTTTCTACAACACAAGTATTGTCTTTATCATTGAGTTCTGCTATTTTTCCATGAATTCCACTTTTGGTGATCACACGATCTCCTTTTTTGAGGCTACTCATGAACGCTTTTTCTTTTTTGAGTTTTCTTTGTTGGGGTAAAATAATAAAGAAAACAAAGATGACGAGCATCAATAATAAAAAGGGAACTTGACTTGAAAATCCTTCCATTGAATTGGGTTTAGTTGTTTTGTTGTAAACGTGCAGCTTGTGCAGCTTCGCGTTGTTGTTGTTTTACTGGGTCAGCTGTTACCATCGCTTTGATACGAATTGTTTCTCTTCCCGTATCTGTATTCGCAGTAATTGTAACTGTTTTCTGCTGTAAGTTAGGCTTGTTACTTGAGTCGAAGCTTACACGGATTTCGCCAGTTGCACCCGGTGCGATTGGTAAATTCTTAGGATACTCAGGTACAGTACATCCACAGCTACCACGTGCATCTTGGATGATAAGATCCGATTTCCCTGTGTTAGTAAACGTAAATACAGTTTCTACACGAGATCCTTCTTGAATTACTCCAAAATCGTGAATTCCCTTGTCAAATGACATTACAGGAGCATTTGAAACAGCTTTAAAAGCCGATGCTTGTGCAGCTGAAGCTGCAGGCGCTGCATCAGAGGCTGCTTTTTTTGTTTCGGTTCCACCACAAGAAACAAGTGTTAATGTGGCGATTGCTAGAATAGATAAAAATAAATTTTTCATAATTATATTTAGTTCATTAATGTTTCAAAATTAAGGAAAAAATTACAATAAACCACGTCCTTGTTTATTCATACGATTAGTTTTTTCATACTCTTTAACAAGACTGTCCAAAACACCGTTGATAAACAAATTACTTTTAGGCGTAGAATACTCTTTTGCGATCTCTAAATATTCATTCAAAGTTACCTTGGGAGGAATGTTAGAGAAGTAAAACAATTCAGCTATTGCTAGCTTAATGAGGATTGCATCGAGATTGGCAATTCGTTCTGAATCCCAATTAGGCGTTTTCCCGTTCAACTCTTTTTGCAGTACTTCTTCGTTAGCAACTGCCTTTTCAAACAGTTCAATTCCAAAATTAATATCTTCTTTATTTTCATTAAAGTCAGGGAATTCTAGGGAGCTTTGAGAATCCAGATCAATACGCTTCAGTTGTTTCAGTAAAAAGGTATTTACTAAAGGTAAATCGTCGATCCAAGTCATGTTCAAATCCTCAAAATAATGATACAGAGAATCATCGGGTGCAATAATGTCTTTAAACATAGAAACCACAAAACGAATCTGTTCTTCATCAGTAGGGGCTGTCAATTTACTGTACACCTCAAACTGCTCACTTTTAAGAAGCGTTGTGTATACTTTTTTGACATAATCGAACTCCAGTTCCCAGTGATTTATTTTCTTGGTAGAGATGAACTGGTCGAGTTTTTTATGTTCTGCTAAAAACATCAAGCATTTATTATTGGCTATAATTTGATGTAAGGGAGCAAAAGAATCTTGTGTTCTAATTTGTGTCTCATTAATTTTCTGTTGATTAGTTGCATGCTGCTGAAGCGCTTTGAAGAAAGCAAGCTTGATCAAGTAAAGATCAAAAACTCCCGTAAGGCTGTTTTTGATGAATTTAACTTCATCCGAGAGGGAATTTTGATTTCCATTCGAAAGGGCATAAACAGATTGCATTATTTTTATTCGAACGTGTCTTCTTGTGAGCATGTATGAGAACTTTTATTTCCGTCACAAAAATAGTGATTTGAAAAGTACTGCCCTCCAACTTCGAGTAATTTTTTTTGCAAAAAAACTTCCTTTTTTTCTACCCGCGTATTTGTGTACCTTTGGACATCTTAAATCTATATGAAAGAACTAAAATACCTCAATAAATATTTATTCAAGTACCGTGTTAGCCTCTTTTTAGGGGTTTTGATTACCATCATCGCGCGGATTTTTTCACTTTTTGCGCCGCGTCTAATTGGAAATTCCCTTACGGCGGTTGAGCGATTTATCTTAGACGACGCCTTGAGTCTTGATGAAATTAAGGAAGAACTCTTCTGGAACATCGTAATCATCGTTTCTGCTGCACTGATCTCTGGATTTTTAACCTTCTTGATGCGTCAAACAATCATCAATGTTTCTCGCTACATCGAGTTTGACCTGAAAAATGAAATTTTTGAACATTATCAAAAACTATGTTTAAGCTTTTACAAGAACAATCGAACGGGAGACTTGATGAATCGAATTAGTGAAGATGTAGGAAAGGTCCGGATGTATTTTGGTCCAGCGATTATGTATAGCATCAACACCATTGCACTCTTTGTAATCGTCATTTCCTATATGGTTAGTATTGCGCCTCTTTTAACAGTATACACCCTACTCCCCTTGCCAATTTTATCCCTGGCGATATACAAACTAAGCAAAGCCATAAACACAAGGAGTACAGCCGTTCAGGAAACACTATCCGATCTTTCAACCTTTACACAAGAATCCTTCAGCGGTATAGCGGTAATCAAGTCTTACGGGATTCAGTCAAAAATTAATGAGGATTTTGCCCAACTCACCACGCTGAGTAAAGAGAAAAATGTTGATTTAGCAAAAATTCAAGCGTGGTTTTTCCCACTCATGATCTTGCTTATTGGCTTCAGTAATCTTTTAGTGATTTTTGTTGGAGGAAATCAATACATAGAAGGTACACTAGAAATTGGTGTTTTAGCAGAATTCATCATCTATGTAAACATGCTTACTTGGCCAGTCGCTACAGTGGGATGGGTTACATCAATCGTTCAACAAGCCGAAGCCTCCCAAAAAAGAATCAATGACTTTCTGAAAGAAGAACCCAAAATAACCAGCGGCAGTTTAGATAAAACGATTGAAAAAGGGACCATTGAGTTTAAGAAGGTAAGCTTTACATACAAAGAAACTCAGATTCAAGCTGCAAAGAACATTAGTTTCAAACTTAATCCAGGAGAAACCCTCGGAATAATTGGGAAAACAGGCTCTGGAAAATCTACCCTATTGGATTTAATTTGTCGTTTGTATGATGTAGACGAAGGGGAGATTTTAATAGATGGTATTCCAATCCAAGACTATAACCTCTTAGGAATTCGATCTGAAATTGGGTATGTCCCTCAAAACCCTTTCCTCTTTTCCGAAAGTATTGAACGCAATATTCGTTTTGGCAAACAGGATGCCCATTTTGATGAAATAAAAGCTGCAGCTCAAAGCGCAGCAGTAGCCGAGAATATTGAACAATTTAAAGAAGGATACAAAACTCTTTTAGGCGAGCGAGGAGTTACTCTTTCTGGAGGGCAAATTCAACGAATTTCAATTGCACGAGCTCTTATTAAAGATCCAAAAGTATTGTTGTTTGATGACTGTTTATCTGCCGTTGATGCGGATACAGAGGAAGAAATTTTAAAAAACTTAAAAGAGCGTTCAAAAGAAAAAACTACGCTAATAGTCAGTCATCGAATTTCATCTGTTAAAGACGCCAATTCTATCCTTGTTATCGATCAGGGGGCAATTATCGAACAAGGAACCCACGTCGAGTTAATCCATAAAGGCGGATTTTACAAAGAATTGTTCCAAAAACAAAACACAGAAAGGCACCAATAATTTTTTTTTGTTTAATATTTTATCCATTTTTGTTAATAATTATGGATTTAAGTTAAACAAAACAGAAGGCGTTGATGGAAATTAAGCAAGAAGACATATACTCAAAGGTACTCCGTGCTGGAAGAAGAACATATTTTTTTGATATAAGAGAAACCAAAGCAAGCGACTATTACCTTACAATAACTGAAAGTAAAAAGTTCAGTAACGATGATGGAACTTTTTTTTATAAAAAACACAAAATATACCTCTACAAAGAGGACTTCCAAGAATTTCAAGACATTCTTGGTGAAATGATTGGTTTTGTCATCAAAGAAAGAGGAGAAGAAGTTATTAGTGAACGTCATCAAAAAGATTTTAAACCCGAAGATTCGAAAGGTGTTGCAAAAAACACAACTGAGGATTTTATCGATATTAATTTTGAAGATATTTAACTAATCTTTTAACATCATTCCCACCACCGTTAACTGTATTTTTTTACCTTTAAATGGATATTGATTCCACTTAATGTATTAATTAGAACATATAACTGTGAAAAAAACTACAACACTACTCGTCATAATGTGGATGAACTTAATCGGATTTGCACAAACCGATGCGTCCTATTATCTACCCGCTAGTCATCAATATGATTCCACTATCCCAACGCCACAAAGCGTATTGGGATTTAATGTAGGAGATTGGCATGTAAGTCACGATAAGCTATCGGAATACATGCGGGTATTGGCACAGGCATCTGAACGCATTTCAATCGAAAACAGAGGGACCACCTATGAAGGCCGTCCGCTTCTTCTTTTGACCATTACTAGTCCAAAGAATCATAAAAACATAGATCAAATCAAAAAGCAACACATGCTGTTGTCTGAGCCAGAAGGTCAGGGTTTAGACCTCAACACCATGCCTGCAATAGTTTATCAGGGTTTCTCGATTCATGGAAATGAACCCAGTGGAGCAAATGCTGGATTAATGGTTGCTTATCACCTTGCTGCTTCGCAAGATGCTAGCGTAGCAGAGCTCCTCCAAGAGGTAGTCGTTTTGTTTGATCCGAGCTACAATCCTGACGGATTACAACGTTTTTCTCAATGGGCTAACACCCATAAAAGTAATATTCTTAATCCAGACTCAAACGACAGAGAGTATACTGAGGCCTGGCCGAGAGGGCGAACAAACCACTATTGGTTTGACATGAACCGCGATTGGCTTCCTGTACAATTGCCCGAATCAAAAGTCCGCATCAAAAGTTTCACGGAATGGTTGCCCAATATCCTTTCAGATCATCATGAGATGGGCACTAATGCCACCTTCTTTTTTCAACCCGGAATTCAATCCCGAGTAAATCCGCTAACCCCAAAGATGAACCAAACCCTAACGCGGGAAATTGGAAATTTTCATGCAGAAGCGCTAAACAAAATCGGATCACTTTACTATACCGAAGAAAGCTACGATGACTTTTACTATGGAAAAGGATCTACCTACCCCGACGTGAACGGGAGTATTGGAATTCTATTTGAACAAGCAAGCTCAAGGGGTCATATTCAAGAGAGTGATAACGGTGTACTCACATTCCCTTTCACAATAAGAAACCAGTTCAACACAGCTCTATCTACCCTAAAAGCTGCAAAGAATATGCGGGTAAAACTCCTTGACTATCAAAGAACTTTTTACAGCGATGCCCTTAAAGAAGCAAGTCAAAGCAAACAAAAGTCCATCGTATTTGGAAACAGCAAAGATCCTGCTACTGCCTATCGTTTAGCAGAAGTACTGAAACGCCATAAAATAAAAGTGCATTCTTTAGCCAAAAATACAACTGTAAAAGGAAAGAATTACGCTAAAGAAGCAAGTTATGTTGTTCCACTGAATCAAAAGAAAAACAAGTTAATTCAAGCGATGTTTGACACACAGACCAAATTCAAAGACAGTTTGTTTTATGATATTTCAGCATGGACCTTTCCCCTCTCCTTTAACTTAAATTATTCTTTTGAAAAATCTACAGCCCTTGCCGGTCCTGAAATCAAAACACTAGCAATAGCCGATGATAAAACAATAGAGCAATCTACTTATGCTTATCTTTTAGAAGGACACGGTTACTATACTCCTAAATTTCTATACCATCTTTTGGATGCTTCAATCCGAGTAAAGGTCGGACTTAAGCCTTTTTCAATTGAAGGAAATTCGTATGATTATGGAAGTTTAATGATTCCTGTAGCCAATCAGAATATGAATTCTGAGATGCTACACAACAAAATAACAGAGGCAGCTTCTGGGCTTATGCTTACTATTCGTTCGGTAAGTACGGGACTAACAGAAGGTATAGATTTAGGGTCTCGTAATTTTGAAACCATTAAAAAACCAAGTGTTGCGGTCTTAGTTGGCGATGGAGTACGAAGCTACGATGCTGGAGAAATATGGCATTTAATGGATACGCAGTATGAAATTCCAGTAACCAAGATAGATGTACGTCAACTAAAAAGGATTGATTTGAGTCGTTACACCCACTTGATCATTCCTAGTTACTCTGGAAGTTTATTGAATTCCAGTACCAAGAAAATTGAAAGCTGGATTAAAATGGGGGGTTCTTTAGTTGCCTATCGAGATGCAATAAAGTGGGTAAACAAGTCCGAACTCGCAAAGGTTGAATTAAAGTCATTTGAACGAAAGGCTACCGGAGTAGCTTTTGATCAGAAAGATAATTACCGAGGCGCCCAAAACATTGGGGGAGCTATTTTCAATACAGACATTGACCGAAGCCATCCCATCAACTTCGGTATAGAGCAAAGCACCTTGCCGATTTTTAGGAATTCCAGAATCTTTATGGAAGCCGACAAGCAGAGTTATTACAACCCCATTCGTTACACAAAAAATCCGCTTCTAAGTGGATATATTTCAAGTGAGCAAATGAATCTTTTAAAAGGAAGTGTCCCGTTTAAACACATACGAAAAGGAAGTGGGAATATTATTCTTCTAACAGATAACACAAATTTTAGAGCTTATTGGTATGGCACCAATAAAGTTTTTGCAAACACTTTATTTTACGCAGGTTTTATGCGTTAAGATGTTATGATCTTGTAAAAAAAATACCCAAAGAGAAGATTCTCTTTGGGTGTTTTTTTATTGGACTATTTTGTGGGATTAGCTTTTACTCTTAAATACATGATCCAAAATCCATGCAGGACCGATCAATAAGAATTTAAGATCGTCTAAGAAAGAGGGCTTTTTACCTTCAATTTTATGTCCATAAAACTGAATAATCCAAGCCACAACAAAAATCCCAACTGAGGCTTTCCATAAACTC
>Ga0115568_10003730_pt1 | contig 10294 bp, 8 predicted proteins | sample COGITO_mtgs_1204_FD_87296 | JGI IMG/M metagenome (GOLD analysis project Ga0115568, IMG submission 87296) | Pelagic marine microbial communities from North Sea - COGITO_mtgs_120426 | ecosystem: Environmental > Aquatic > Marine > Epipelagic | place: Germany:Helgoland, sampling site Kabeltonne...
ACTTCGATTACAGTTAATACAGTAAGAAGGGATGTTACAATCCATACTTTTTTTCTTATTTGCGCACCTGCTTCTTCACTGTGATGAGCAGACAAGGCATACTCGTTGTCTTTAGTTAAATCGTCTCTTTCCATAGTGCTATTATATTAAATAGAAGAATGTGAATACAAATACCCATACTAAATCAATAAAGTGCCAATATAACCCAGTTTTTTCAATCATTTCAAAGTGTCCACGCTTATCATAAGTACCGATCATTACTTGAACTAATATGATTAAGTTGAAAAGCACACCACTAAATACGTGAAATCCATGGAAACCTGTAATACAAAAGAAAAAATTAGCATATAATGGAAGACCATATTCGTTTCTTTTCAGATTAGCTCCCTGAATTTGCTCGGCGTTATTTTCTAAGAATTTAACTGCATCAGCTTTTGAAGCATAAGATTTGTTGGCTAGTTCTAAAGACGCTTCTCCTGAATTGATGGCTTGAATAGCTAATTCAACAGGGTTTCCTAAGCCATCTTCATTAAACATGTAATGATCATCTGAGAATCTTAAATGAGCAATATTTTCATTATCAGAAGGAAGTAAAAATGCTGTCGATTGAGCTTCATTACCTTTAATAAAGGTATCCCATTCCCATGCTTGCGATGTTAAGAAGAATAACCCCCCAACTACTGTAGCTGCTAACCATTTAATTACTCCTTTTTTATCTAAACGATGACCTGCTTCAACTGCCATAACCATTGTTACAGAACTAACAATCAGGATGAAAGTCATTAAAGCAACATAAATAAGAGGTAAATGTGCATGTGTTCCGGGAAAGTGATAGAATACGTTTTCACACAATGGCCAGACATCTGCAAATCTATGTTTCATGAATCCGAGAGCCGTTAATAACGCTCCGAATGTTAAAGCATCAGAAACCAAGAAAAACCACATCATTTGTTTTCCGTAGCTTGTTTTTACTGGAGAAACTCCTCCTCCCCAAGCTTCTTTTGAACTTACTTCAGTATTGTCTTCACTCATTATTCTTCTGAATTTAGTTGTGCAATGTTAACGAATAAATAATAAAAACACGAACAAATATACCCACAAAACGTCCAAGAAATGCCAGTATATAGAACACACTTCTATGCCTATGTAATCATCTTTTGTATACTTATTTCTACTTGCTTTAACCGCAGTAAATAGCAGACTTAGAATTCCTGCAAAAACATGCAATAAATGAATCGAAGCGATAGCAATTAAGAACTGCTCAGAGATATTGCTCTCCGGTCCAGCTAAAACAATTCCAAAATCAAACAATACTGTAAATAGGGTATGATATTGCGAAACCGCAAATCCAAAACCTAAAAACACAGTAATCCACATCGATAATTTTAGTCTAAAAACATTACCTAGTCTGGCAGAACGCTGTGCTAAGAACATTGTAATACTACTAAAGACAATAAAAACTGTACTTGTCCAGAAAGCTGTTGGGAGTTCAAAGTACATCCATCCTTCTGTAGATTTACTTACCAAATATGCACTCGTAAAGGCAGCAAACATCATCATAATCGCAGCATTTGCAATCCACATTATCATGATGTAGTTTTTACGTTTGAGTTGAAACTCCTCTTTGAATGTTAATCTTACTGTCTCCATTACAATTTGTCAATTACAAAAATCAGTAATACTATAGGTAGGTAAATAAATGATGCAAACATAAGTTTCGTGGCATGTTTATCTTCCATACCTTGATATAATTTGAGTGCTAAATAAGCAAACCAAAGGCCAGCAATTCCAGAAACGATTCCCGCGATATATCCGGAAATACCAAAGTAAATAGGCAACATAGAAATAGGTATTAAAATCAGCGCGGAAAGTAAAATTTGGATTGCTGAACTTTTGTTTTTACCTCCCTTAGAGGGAAGAAGCTTAAATCCTGCCTTTCGGTACTCTTTATCACCTTTCCATGCTATAGCCCAAAAGTGCGGGAATTGCCATGCAAATTGAACAGCAAACAATATTCCAGCTTCTAATCCCAGTTCCCCTAAATATGCTGCGTAGCCAATCATAGGCGGGATTGCACCAGGGATAGCACCAACATAGACCGCAAGAGGAGAAATTTGTTTCATTGGAGTATATACGGCAGCATAACTCACTAAAGCAAATGCACCTAAAATACCAGTCAATGGGTTTAAAAAGTACCACAAAATAAATGTGCCTATTATGGCCATCGCGCAGGCAAGAATTAATGCTTCGGTAATACTCATTCTTCCCTTGGGAATAGGGCGATTTTTAGTCCTTTCCATTAGTTTATCTAGATCACGTTCTATGATTTGGTTAAATCCGTTCGAAGCACCTGTAACTAGCAGCCCACCCAACATTAACCACCCAGCTATAGTCCAGCTAAAATGTGGTGTGGCTAACCAGTACCCTGCTAATGCAGACAGCAGAACTAAACTTGCCAGACGTAATTTTGAAAATGCAGCGTAGTCTTTGATTTTAGCTACGATTAGCGAAAAAGGGCTTACAATATGTAGTTTTTCAGAAATCAAATTTCCAATGATTTAGTTGCAAATTTATCTAAAAAACCAAGGTTTACAACTATACAAAGCTTATTTAGATGGGATATAAATTATGGCAATCGAATCACTTAGAAATCTCGATAGAGGTTTGAAAGAGAGGTTGATAATCCACCAAAAATATAATTAGTTGAATATGAGAAGTTAGCATTAGATTCAACCCGATTAAGAAAACCAAATTGTATGGATAAATTTGATGCGGGTAAAACTACATAACCAACTTTTAGTTGATTGAAAAATATTTTGGAGGTAATTCCTTGGCCAGCATAGTTCTGATATAAGTTTTCATAAGTTTGATAGTCTAAATATATATTTGATCCATAATTTGCAGAACCTGTGTCTTTTCCTAAAATTTGATAGATGTTTTTGAGCTCAATATACCAATGTCCTCTTTGAAAATTTAGAATTGAGATTATTTCATGAAAATTTGCACCTAAAACATGCGCTAACGGTTGATTCTCGTGACCATAGTTTAGAAGTCCCCCTGTATGGGAATAGGTGTATGGAGGTACGTAATTATATTCTGTTCGCCAATTGAGATTTTGGGTAAAAAAAGCATCGAACCATCTGTATCCTAATTGAATAGCTTGCTTGTTTGCCCACCATCCCCATTCAGTTGTTTGCCTTTGAAGCCAATGATGTGTTATAGTAGTACGAACTTGAGATAATAGAAACTCGTCTAACATTATTTGTCCATATAGCATGTGATTAAAACCTGCATTTACTGATAAATTTAATCCCATTAAACTATTATCAGAAGAGCCAATTGAATACTCAATGGGTCTGTAAAAAGATACGGGATTGAGGTAGCTAATGTCAAAACCGCGGTGTAAATTATCATCTTTTGCAAGCCAGATAACAGTTTCGAAAAAGGATGCATTTAACCAGGTCGCAATATTCCAACTTAGATAATGATACGCCCCAAACTTATCTGACATACTGAAATAATCAGAATAAGTAGATGAAGAAATATCTTTAAAATTCGAGTAGAGCTGAGTATATTTAAACTTGCCAATAGTCGTATTTATTCGAAAAAAAGTGTAATTATTAGCCACATCTGATAGTAGCATTGATCGATATCCGTTCCCGAAAAAATTTTTCCCGTGGCCTAAAGTGAAATTAAACAGTTTTGAAGGGGAATATGATATGTAGCCTCCAAAGTTTCGATAGTTAATAGTGTTGTAATTAGTTTGATGAGCATATCCATTTCCTGGAACAATATTCGTTGCCTTTATCTGATCACTAATATACCTTGGGAATTTAGATACACCAGATTGATAGTATCCGCTAATACCTAGCCTAGTGAAGTTCGCATTTAACAGCGCACCGCAGCTTCCATTTCCTAAAGCCAAAGTGGAAGTATCTTTCCCGTAGGCAAAAGTTCCAGAAATTAATGGCAGTATTTCAATAGAGCTTCTTTTTTCTTTAATGACTTTGAGTAAGTTCGGAAAATGATTTTTTGAATTAAAAACAGAATCTATATCTATTATATTAGAAATCTCATTATTGTCGTATGGTTTTATTCCTGGATGAAAATTTAAACCTGGTTTATTAAGGGCTTTTTCTATGGGCAGCAGAGTTTCGTTATTTAGTAGCACATATGTTTGTCCGCACATAGAATGGGTAAACATAATACTGAGCCCAAGTAGCCAATAATATGGTCTAACATAAACTGACAAAATTTACTTTTTTCTGTTTTTCAAAGCGACTAAAGCAATTGGAATTTGTGCTATTAATACGGCCGCTAAACTTGTAATTAGAAGCTGAATGCTAGGTTCAAGTGAGTTCAGAAAAATAGGGATACAAATAATACAAATAGTATATATGTACAAGGTAATTGCCACCCAACCGTGGTTCATTCCTAAATCATTTAATCTATGATGAATATGATTTCGGTCAGCAGAAAAAGGGGAAATCCCCCTTAAAGCTCGATAAACAAATATTCTTAATGTGTCAACCAATGGATAAGCAATGCATGCCATTGCAAATACTGGTTTGGAGATATGAAGTATTTCTTCAGGAAGTTCAGATGCATCAAATTCAATTAATTTGATAGAAAGCACGGAAATGATTAAGCCAATAATTAGCGATCCAGCATCACCCATAAAGATTTTAGCAGGGTAAAAGTTAAAGAACAAAAATCCAAGTAAAGAACCCGCCAAAGCAAAAGCAAGGCTGGCATTTTCAATACCTCCTGCATAAAAAAACCATGCTCCGTATGCCAAGCATGCTATTGCGCCAACTCCAGCGGCTAATCCATCAACTCCATCAACTAGGTTGAATGCATTAACGATAACAGTGTATGTGAATACAGATAAGAAAATACTTGCCCATAGGTCAAGTGTATATATCCCAAAGAGACCATGCAGACTGGTTATTTGGATTTGTGCCATTATAACAAGTATGAAAGAAACTAGCAAGTGACCAGCTAATTTTTTCACAGCAGCTGTGCCAATAATATCATCTTTTACGCCAATAAAGAATAATATAAGCATTGATGCTCCGATATATTTAAAATCTTTTATTGCTACTGCTAGGTGATCAAATTCATGAATGTTTTCAAAAGGATACCAAAGAAAATAGGCAAATAAAGTGCCTGCGAAGATCATAATACCACCGATGGAGGGAATTCTTCGTTTATGAGTTTTTCTAACTTTATCAGGCTCATCTACCAATCTTTTAAGAAAGGCAATCCTTATCAATGCAGGCAATGATAAGAGCACGATAACAAATGATGTGGCGAAGCCTAAAAGAATTGTATACACAGAAGCTAAAGTAGGTTAAAAGTCATAATATAAATTTCTTAAAGAAGTTCTAAAGCCTATATAAACATATGTTGAAGATGAACTATTGGTGCTCTCTAAACGCCTTTTAGTTATACCTGCAACGATATTCATATTATAATTTGGGTTAATCATATATCCAAGTTGGAGATCTATAAAAGACAGTGCAGAACTGGAGGGAATAATTTGCTCTGGAGAAGCAGTCGAATTTGACTTAAAAATATCTGTACCCCAATTGTATAATCCTTCATCGTTAGTAAATTGGGCGGTAATATATTTTGCTTGAAAGAAAACATCTTTAAAATTATAATTTATAATACCAAGTGCTTCGGAAAAGCCTGCCCCATATATATGAGCTAATGGCTGACCATAATGGCCATAGTTTTGAATAGGTTGATTATGCGAATAGGTAAAAGGCATGGCACTGTTATACTCTAATCGAAAAGAAAGGTTCTTAACTAATCCACCAAAGTTGTAAATTTTTAACCCAGCTTGGTAACCAAACTTCTTGCTCCCGTCATAAACACCTTGGCCATAAATAGTTAGATAGTTCATCGGGGTTATTTTAAGGTTAATTCCTAGTAGAGTATTGTTTTCACCATTGGTTCCAAATGCTAAACTATTTACACCAATTAATGGATTAACTTCTATTGCGTTAAAGGGCACTGAGGTTAATGAATCAGGATCCCAGGTTTGGAAAATTGTTCCTTCGAAAAAACCAATTTGTATTCGGTCTATTGGCGCCCAGCTGAGGTAATGAAACGACCCGCTTTTGGTAATGTATTGTTGTTCTGTGGCAATTGTTGTAGGCACCCTATCTATATGTTTTAATGAGCTATATATGTTAGAGTATTGCCATTTTTTTTGTTTTCCAAACTTAGAAGTAATTTTAACAAAAGGGTAATTAAAGGCAACATCTGAAAGTAACATGGAGCGGTATCCCTCCCCAATAAAATTTTTTCCATAACCGAGCTGAATATTCAAATATGAATTTGGAGAATAGCTCATATTAGCTAATGACATACCATAGTCAAAACCACCATTTTTAAAAGATTTGGCTCTGCCTTGACCTGGCACAATGCCATAAGCAGGGTAAAGTGGGTCTGTGTTTTTGTCGCGAGTGTAAGAATCTACATATGAGGGGAAATAGGCTTGAGATTCGTAAAATGATGTTGAAAAAGAAACGTGCTTACCCAAGTCTCCTTGAACAAGAATTCCTCTAGTATTTTTGTAAAGATTTGTTGTGTCTGGTAGTGTAGAATTTTCTCGGCCATATTCCATGTTTATAACTGGATCAATGGCAAAGTTGAAATTATCTTGTTGGAAATGAATAAAGTGCTCGGATTTTAATTTTCGACCTAACCAACGCAAGCGTTCTGCTCTTCCGATATATTCGTTTTGTTTAGCGGACAAAGAATCCGCGTTGTAATCTGATTTTAAAATAGGGCGAATTCCTGAGTGTACTTTATTGTCTACTCTATTAAAGTTTGCCTCTTCCCATCTAGTAAATTGCTGATTTATAGGCAGTAGCTTTTGTTGTGCGCTCGAAAAAGCCGGAAAAAACAAGAATATGGCCGCCAAAAAACGCATTTGATGCATTTATACGTATATCGAGCGAAAGGTTGCGATAATAATAGTCTTATACTAAAGCCTCAGAATGTTGTACTTCTTCATATACCATTTTTATACCTTCTTCCAATTCAATTTTATGTTTCCACCCTAAATCGTGAGCTTTAGAAACATCCAATAGTTTGCGCGGGGTGCCATCAGGTTTTGAAGAATCCCATACTAATTTCCCATTAAAACCAATTACCTTTTTAATTAATTCGGCTAGTTCTTTAATGGTAATGTCTTTTCCAGTTCCGATATTAACTAATTCTTTTTCGTTATAATTTTCCATAAGAAAAAGACAAGCAATAGCTAAATCATCTACATGAAGAAATTCTCGCATTGGAGCACCAGTTCCCCAAATTTCAACGTTTGGTTTGCCTGTTATTTTTGCAGTATGAAACTTTCTTATCAAAGCGGGAAGAACATGCGAATTGTTAAGGTCATAATTATCATTAGTGCCATATAAATTAGTAGGCATAGCCGAAATAAAGTTGCAATTATATTGGTCGCGATAGGTTTCACAGAGCTTAATACCTGCTATTTTTGCAATGGCATATGGTTCGTTAGTTTGTTCTAAAAATCCAGAAAGCAAGTACTCTTCTTTAAGCGGCTGAGGGGCTAGTTTCGGATAAATACAAGAAGAACCTAAAAACAACAGTTTGTTAACGCCAATTTTATACGCCGAATGAATGATATTCGCTTCTATTAGTAGATTCTTGTATAGAAAATCCGCACGATAAACATTGTTGGCATGGATACCACCAACTTTAGCTGCAGCAAGAAAAACAAATTCAGGTTTTTCTTCTTCAAAGAAATTACTAACGGCTTCTTGATTGGTTAAATCGAGTTCTGCTGATGTCCTGCAAATAATGTTTGAGTAGCATTCAGTTTCGAGAGCTCTAATAATAGATGAGCCAACCATTCCGCTATGACCAGCAACATATATTTTAGAGTCTTTATTCATCATTTGCACTCAAAACACCATGACCACCTTCCATTAGATATTTATCTTTTTCAAATAAAGCAATATCGGATTGTACCATTATACTTACTAATTCCTCAAGGTTGTGTTTTGGTTTCCACCCTAATTCTTTTTCTGCTTTAGACGCATCTCCAATTAAAAGTTCTACTTCGGTAGGACGAAAGTAGCGCTCATCAATTTCAACCAATATTCCACCAGTGGCTTTGTTAGTTCCTTTTTCGTTGATGTCTTTCCCCGTCCATTCAACATCAATTCCTGCTTCTTTAAAAGCCATATCAATAAATGTTCTAACATCATGTGTTTCTCCAGTTGCCAAGACATAATCGTCAGCTGTTTCTTGCTGCAGCATCAACCACATGCCCTCAACGTAATCTTTTGCATGTCCCCAATCTCGTTTTGCATCTAGATTGCCAACATATAATTTTTTCTGTAAACCAAGTTTTATACGAGCAACTGCACGAGTAATTTTTCTAGTGACAAAAGTTTCTCCTCTCAAAGGACTTTCATGATTGAAAAGTATCCCGTTACAAGCATAAATCCCATATGCTTCTCTATAGTTTTTTACAATCCAAAAGCCATACAATTTTGCAACAGCATAGGGACTTCTGGGGTAAAATGGGGTTGTCTCACTTTGCGGAACTTCCTGTACTTTACCGTATAATTCAGAAGTGGAAGCTTGATAAAATTTAGTTTTCTTTTCTAATCTCAATATCCGAATTGCTTCAAGAATACGGAGTGTGCCAATTGCGTCTGTGTTAGCAGTATATTCGGGTACCTCGAATGAAACTTGAACATGTGATTGTGCTGCAAGGTTGTAAATTTCGTCTGGCTGCGTTTCTTGAATGATTCTAACTAAATTTGATGAATCTGTTAAATCACCGTAATGAAGAAAGAAGTTTACATTTTCTTCGTGTTGGTCTCGATACAAATGATTGATTCTGTCAGTATTCAATGAAGAACTTCTTCTTTTTACACCGTGTACGATATAATCTTTTTCTAAAAGTAATTCAGCTAGATATGCTCCATCTTGCCCAGTAATTCCCGTTATCAGCGCTACTTTTTTCATCTACAAATTTTAGGATAACAAATTTAGTTAAAAAAGTGACGAAATCTTATTGGCTTGGAACATTTGCAGAAGAGCCTTCTTCTATCGATTTCGTGTCTAATGCATCTCTTAAACCATTGCCAACGAGCATGAAAGATAATACCATAATCATGATGGCAATACCAGGTAAAATGGCCAAATAAGCTTTCCCCGTTGTTATAAAACCTTGGTGTTCATTTATCATTCTTCCCCAAGAAGCCATTGGAGGTTGGACTCCTATACCTAGATAGCTTAATCCAGCTTCAATTAAAATAGCAGAGGCAAAATTAGCAGCAGAAATAACAATTACCGGCCCCATAACATTAGGCAAAACATGTCGTATCACGATTCGAGCGTTACCAAACCCAAGTGCTTTTCCTGCTTCAATAAATTCCTGTTCTCTTAAACTCATTACTTGACCCCGAACAACGCGAGCAACTTCAACCCACATTGTTAAACCCACAGCGATAAAAATTTGATAGAAACCTTTACCAAGTGCGAATGTAATTGCAATGACCAATAATAAAGTTGGTATTGACCAAACAACATTAATTATCCACATTATTGCATCATCAATCCATCCCCTAAAATAACCTCCGATAGAGCCCAAAAGGATTCCGATTAAAAGTGATATTACAACAGAAATAAAGCCAACTGATAGTGAAACAAGAGTTCCTGCCATTAGTCTAGATTGTAAATCTCTTCCAAATTGATCCGTACCTAACCAATAGTTTTTTTTATAAATGTGCTTTTCGACAACCTCTTTTTGAAGATCTGTGATCGAACGAGTAATCCTTCCTTCATTAAGAACATAGAAGCTGATGTTACCTTGCCCATCTTCACTGTACTTATTGTTTGAATCTACGGAGTATATAATGTCAGCAAGTTTTAGGGGTATTTTTTTTCCTGTAAAGTCTTTATTTTTACCCGTATATACTTCAACAATTATGTCGCTTCCTGTAAATTCATAACTATAAATAGGGATAGATTTATATTCATCTTCCCGACCTCCATTCATCATCCGCCAAATAAATGATGGTCTTTCAATGTCTTTATTTTTTCTATACCGAATCATTTCAACCTCAAAACCAGGGTTCTTTTTTGCTAATTCTAATATTTGTGTATTAGAATTAACAGTAAAATCTGGTCGAATCAATGACCCACAAATTGTAATAAAAGCCGCTAAGGCTATTACTAGCATCCCGAAAACGGCAATCTTATTCTTTTTTAGCTTTTGCCAAGCATAAAAGGACAGCGAATG
>Ga0115568_10003743_pt1 | contig 10279 bp, 7 predicted proteins | sample COGITO_mtgs_1204_FD_87296 | JGI IMG/M metagenome (GOLD analysis project Ga0115568, IMG submission 87296) | Pelagic marine microbial communities from North Sea - COGITO_mtgs_120426 | ecosystem: Environmental > Aquatic > Marine > Epipelagic | place: Germany:Helgoland, sampling site Kabeltonne...
GCAAAGAAGGCTCCGGCCAAAAAGGCGCAGCAAACTAGCATCATCGCACGCATCGATGCCGGCTTTGGTAACCACCTCTTTGTACGCGGCGAAGGCGCTGGCCTGAGCTGGGAAAAAGGCACCGCACTGGAGAACACCTCTCCATACGAGTGGGCCTTCACATCCACGGATGCGAAGAGCAACGTAACCTTCAAGTTCCTCATCAACGATGAGATCTGGGCGGACGGTGAAAATATCACCATCGAAGCGGGCAGCGAATCAATCAGCTCCCCGACATTCGGCGAGTAATTGACCAACCTAGAGACACTTTCAAAAGCCCTCGTTTCGACGAGGGCTTTTTTGTAGGTTCACACATCGACGTGCGCAGGACAAATCCTGCCAGAGATGCAAACACTGTACGACGATGGCGACCGTCAGACGCGGTGACACTCGTCATCCTCAGTAATTGCATCCAGCCGCTGCTTGAGGATTTTTGCCGCTTCCTTGGCATCACCACCAGCCAGCTTTCTGCCGTCGGCGATCGCATCGACCTGCACCTCCACCCGACTGAACGGCACCGGAATATAAAAACGATCCCAACTGTTCGCCCGCCAGGCGTTGCTGAAATTATAAGACAACAGCAAAATTGGAGCACCAGTGCGCAGTGCCAGCGTCGATGCCCCAGCCTTCATATCATAAATCGGCCCGCGCGAACCATCCGGCGTCACCGCCACGTCATAGCCCGCGCGACTGGCCTTGATCATGTCCCGAAACGCCTGCGCACCTCGGCCATGCTGCGAGCCCCGAATCGGCCGAATCCCCAATTGCTCGAAAAAACCGGCCAGCCACGCGCCGTCGCCACTCGCACTGATAATCGCGGCCCCTTTACGCTTCGGCAAAAAGCGGCGAAAAAACTCCGGAGCCACAAATAAGCGGTTGTGCCAAAAAATCAACACTGCCGGCGGCAACTCGGCATCGATCACCGCTTGCACATCCGCGCCGAAATGAAAGCGCAAGGTTCGGGTCCATAGACGCATCACAACGCCAAACACGCTCAGCACAACACGCTGATGCCAGCGCAATTTCTTCGGCAACTTCGGACCGCTCGATGCGGACGTGGCTTGATCTAATTTTTCTGACTCCTTCATTGCCGATAGAAAAAGCGCTATTACCACGCGTGGCAATTCTCGTATCACTCGACTTGCCTCGACGACACCCGCCGGCACCATGCTTTTCCACCCTTGACCCAAAATGGTAGATCTTCATCTTTTGTCGCCTTATGACAGCAAAAGTATCCAGTGATGGTCTAATGGAAGAAATCGTCGGCCTCTGCAAGCGCCGCGGCTTCATCTTTCCCTCCTCCGAAATTTACGGCGGCTACAACGGGTTTTACGACTACGGCCCACTCGGCGTCGAACTCCGCAACAACATCAAGCAAGCCTGGTGGCGCGATATGGTGCAACGCCGCGACGACATCGAAGGACTCGACTCGACCATCATCATGCACCCCGACATCTGGAAAGCATCCGGCCACGTCGACGGCTTCTCCGATCCGATGGTCGATTGCAAAGAGTCCAAACTGCGCTACCGTGCCGACCAATTGTTTTTCGCACCCGTCGTAGTCGAGGGTGCAACCATCGGTTATGTCTCGGTGGTCGAATGCCCCGAGCAACAGGCAATCGCCGAAAAGGCTGCCGCCGAACTCAAACGCAAAGCCGCCAAACAAGGCGAACTGGCCCCTATCGTACTCAAGGACTACACTGAGTCGAAGCCCGAAGAGTATGACCTCATCCCTTCTCCAGCAACCGGTAAGCCCGGCTCTCTGACTGCACCGCGTGAGTTCAAGCTAATGTTTGAGACCAAGGTCGGGCCACTTGCAGACGACTCCGCAGTTGCTTACCTGCGCCCCGAAACCGCACAGGGCATCTTCGCCAATTATAAAAACATCGTCGACACCGGCCGCGTGAAAATCCCTTTCGGCATCGCGCAAATTGGTAAAGCATTTCGCAACGAGATCACGCCGCGCAATTTTATCTTCCGCTCGCGTGAGTTCGAGCAAATGGAGATCGAATACTTTATCTCACCCAATGCAGACTGGAAGACGCTGCACCGCGAATGGATCGATACGTGCACCGACTGGCTCGTCTCCATCGGCCTGTCGCGCGAAGGCATCACCGAAGACATTCACCCAGAGGACAAGCTGGCCTTCTATTCGCGAGCGACCACCGACCTGATGTATCAGTTCCCACACGGCGAACAAGAACTGTGGGGTATCGCCTGCCGCGGTGATTACGATCTGATGCAGCACCAGAAGCACTCCGGCAAGTCGATGACCATCTTCGACGAAGCCTCTAAAGAGAAGTTCGTGCCACACGTCATCGAGCCCTCGCTCGGCGTCGACCGCACCCTGCTCGCCGTGCTCACTGCCGCTTACACCATAGACGAAGTGCCCAACGACAAGGGCAAAGTCGAGAAGCGCACACTGCTAAAATTCAGCCCGAAGGTCGCCCCTGTCAAAGCCGCGATCTTCCCGCTACTGAAGAACAAGCCCGAGCTGGTCGAGCGCGCACAAGCACTTTATAAAAAGCTACAACGCCGCTGGAACGTGTTTTACGATGCCTCCGGAGCCATCGGCCGCCGCTACCGTCGTCAGGACGAAATTGGCACCCCGTTCGGCATCACTATCGACTTCGATACCATTGAAAAGGACGGCACCGTCACCCTGCGCGACCGCGACACCTGCGAACAGCGCCGTGTGACCGAAGACGAATTGATCGCCTTCCTCGAGGAGCAAATCGACGGCTAAACGGCCGCCGCAGCCCGACTTCAACTAAACCCGCTGGCAGCCGCCTGCGGGTTTATTTTTTGGTTCAATGTCGATGACGAGCAAGGTACACGAGTGAGCAATGTAGCGCGCCGCTTATAGCAAACGCAGCCTGCGCCAGCTGTTAGTCGTCGCGCATTGCGACACAGTCCAGTTGCGACAGCGGCCACTGAAAGGCCAATGCGGCGATTGGTGCTCCTAGCTCGCCAAAATGCAAGCGGGCTCCCACACTGAAAACTGGAGCCGTTCAACCGTTCTCTGACTACTTTTTCGCCTTCTTCTTCAGCCCCTTGAGCAGCTTCTTGACCTTCTTACGTTGGTCTTCGCGCACGATGTAGCCGATACAATTATCCGCCTGACAACCACACGGGTGATCCAGGAAATGCTCCATGTCATAGCCGTAATCATACACGAGTTCGTCGCCCTGCTTAATATTCTTACGCGCAACGATCCAAATCTCGCCCTCGGCATTCACCGCTTCGCAATTACCGTCACAGGAGTGGTTCATGTAACGCGCGGGATTGTCCCCGAGCCGTCCATCGAGATCCCAGTCATCGTCCAACTCAAAAATATAGACCAGCCCTTCGCCGGACTCACGTGCCTGCTCTTCCCAGTCCAACGCACGCTGAGTCGATTCCTCTTTGGAAATTTTCTCGCCGACGTATTGAATTATGTCGGCTCCCTCTTCGATATCGCAGGTCGCGAAAAGGCCGCGCTGGTGGATTGGGGATTGGTCAACTTTGCAAAGTGGCTGCTCTGACATAAGGATCGTGCGTGGTGGAATGCTCCAAGTATCACTGCAAGCGCAACTACTCGCTCTTCAGACCCCGACTCATCAGCGCCTGAAGCGCCTGAAGCGGCTCTTTGCCATCATATAGAATGGCGTGAATCTGCGACAGGATCGGCGCATCGACTGCCCGCTCCTGACAAAGGCGTTTCATACAATCGGTCGCCCGATACCCCTCGACCACCGCCTTTTGACCGCTAACGATCGACTCTGGGGTCTCGCCCTGTCCTACGCGTTCACCAAAAGTGCGATTGCGGCTCCAACTGCCAGAGCAGGTCGCGACCAAATCACCAAAACCACTCAGGCCATAAAAAGTTTCTTTCTGCCCACCGAGCAATTGCCCGAGCTGCACCATTTCATTGAGGCTGCGTGTCAACAGCGCCGCTTTGGCATTGTCACCCAGCTGCAACCCGTCGCACATCCCCGAAGCGATCGCATAGACATTTTTCAAGGTGCCGCCCAACTCCGTGCCGCGCACATCATGAGATAAATACGCACGCAGCGATGCGTTGCTAAATGCCTCCTGACAGACCTCCGCATCCGCAAAATCAGCGTCGACGGCCAAAGTGGCGGCAGTCGGTTTGCCGGCGGCCACTTCGCCCGCGAACGTCGGGCCGGACAATGCGCCACAAGCCACGTCGGGGAAGATCTCATTAACGATCTCCGAAGGTGTCTTGAAGCTATCCAGCTCGAGGCCCTTACACATCACAATAAAGAGCTTCAACTGCCAGGCATCCGCGAGATGCGAACGCACGCGTTCACACAAGTCTCGCAGCGCCTTTGAAGGGCATGCGAGAAAAACCACTTCCGCCTCCATAAGCACTGGCCCCAGCTCGCAACCGATCTGAATTGTGTGCGGCAGCCGATAGCCCGGCAGATAATCGGTATTCTCACGCGTCGACGCCAGCGACAGAGCATGTTCGATGCGACGTGGAACCAGCGTCACCGCATGTCCGCAACGATCCAAATGTAAGGCCATAGCGGTGCCCCAGGCACCGGCTCCAAGAATACAACAATTCATAATTTATAAAAGTAGCTAACAGTTTATACGAAACCCAATCAAAAAGCATCCATCGATAACCTCCAAAAAGGCATCTAGCGCAGTTTCATTAAGAAGGGAATTTCCGATCTTTGACCTCCTGCGCGTATTCCACGAACGCACCGCGAATTTGGTCTCCCAATTGAGCATATTGTTTCACAAACGACGGCACATAGCCAGTCGTCATGCCAAGCAAATCGTTGGTTACCAGGATTTGCCCGTCACAGTGCGGACCACTGCCGATACCGATCAACGGCACACTCAATTCCTGGCTAATCACACCCGCCACAACACCGTCGACCATCTCGCACAGCACCGCAAAGCAGCCGACCTTCTCCAACGCCAACGCATCTTCGACCAAAATCACTTTCTCCGCCTCACTGCGGCCGAACTTACGATAACCGCCGAGTTGATGATACTGCTGCGGCAACAAACCGATGTGCGCCAGCACCGGAATGCCCGCCCGAGTCAACCGCCCAATCGTCGCTGCCATACAGGCACCGCCTTCAATCTTCACCGCCTCAGCGCCAGCCTCCTGCATTAAGCGGCAACACGCGTCTAGCAGCGTCGCAAACTCGCCATGGGCGACGGCAAACGGGATATCAGCAACGATCAACGCACTCGGCTTCGCGCGCGCAACTGCCGCCGTGTGATGCAGCATCATCTCAAGCGTGACCGGCACAGTCGTCTCAAAGCCAAGCTGGGTGGTTCCGACGGAATCACCGACTAAAATAAAGTCGACCCCGGCCTCATCCGCGTAGCGAGCCATGACGGCATCATATGCGGTCACCGCCACAATCGGTCGTTCACCCTTTAACAAGGAAATGGTTTGTGTGCTAATTCTCACAATTTTGGAATTTGAATTGATAAAAAATCAAGTAGAGGCAAATCTAATGCAGCTTCGTCTGTTTAAGCAACCATTTGTAACGGCAGAGATGGTCACTACTACGTGCTCTAAAATGTGCCGAAGTCGAATCAGAAATGTTACACCTTTATTACAAATGGCGCTACCAGCGCAAGCAGGGCTCAGGCGCCTTCAAACTGCCGAACCACAGGCTCGGGGGGCATTCATTTCGCATTAACTTCAGAAGCTACTTAGCACAACCCTCGGTCATGGGTCGGCACTTCAATCGCTTTGATTTACCGCACAAACGACGGCGCTGGTTTCGTATGCTGCTCATCCTATTGGCACTTTTGGCTGTAGGCTGGCTCGTATATGAGAGCGTTGCCGCGCTCGCCTTCTTCCGCGACTAAAACGCGCCCGACCGACGCATCCATGAATCGTCGAGCCAGCCACACAGACTCGAAACAGAGCTGCAGGATAGAACCAACGAGCGCTTTTTCGCGTTCAAAACACACCTCGCATTGACCTCCCGCCCTGCTTGTATACGGCTATTTAAAAGTCCCGAACATGGCAGACCGCACCCAGAACGACCAAACCATCACAGGCGTCCTCGAGAGAATCATCTTTTTCAACGAGGAAAATGCCTATTGCGTGGCTGAAGTCAGCGTGGCTCAGGAAAAACGCCCGGTCACCATCTTGGGAGCCCTGCCCGGCGTGCAATGCGGCGAGACCCTCAAGCTCAGCGGCCAGTGGACGCGGCACGCCACGCACGGCGACCAATTTAAAGTCGGCACCTTCAAATCCCAACTGCCCGCCTCGGTTCACGGCATTCGCAAATATTTGGGCAGCGGCCTGATCCACGGCATCGGCAAATCCTACGCTAAGAAAATCGTCGACCACTTCGGCGCCGACACGCTGAAGATCATCAACGAAGACTCCGGCCGCCTGCACGAAATCCCGGGCATCGGCAAGCAGCGCGCCAAGTCGATCAAGGCCGCGTGGGATGAGCAACATGCCGTGCGCGACGTCATGATGTTCCTGCAGACCTACGGCATCACGCCCTCCCAATGCGTGCGACTGGTACAAAAATACGGCAGCGGTGCCAAACGCATCCTGCAAGACGAGCCCTACCGACTGGCCGAAGACATCGAGCGCATCGGCTTCAAGACTGCAGACAAGATCGCGCTCAATCTCGGCTTTCCGACCAATTGCAAAGAGCGCATCGACGCGGGCATCTTGCACACCATGCGCACACTGGAGGATGAAGGCCACACGCTCGGTACGGTGCAAATGATCCTCGAACACGCAATCAAACTGTTGGCGGTCGAACCCACGCTGATCCAACAACGCATCCAGGCACTCATCGAGCGCGAACGACTGTTTTCGGTCCAAGCCTACGACGAGAAAAACCAGCACCTTGGCCCCGCCTGCCAACTGCCGCCCACCGCCGGCGCGGAGAAACGCATCGCCGATGCCATTATACGTATCGCGCAAACCGCTTCCACACTGCCAAACATCAAAGTCAAGGCGGCTGTCGACTGGGCGCAACAACGCGCAGGATTCGAGTTTGCAACGCAACAAGCCGCCGCCTTGCGCCAAGCCCTCAGCTCCAAAGTCGCGATCATCACCGGCGGCCCCGGCACCGGCAAGACCACCATCCTGCGCGCGATGGTGGACATTCTGCGCGCAAAAAAAGCCCGCATTCTACTCGCCTCGCCTACCGGCCGCGCCGCCCAACGACTGGCCGAGGCCGCCGGCGCCCCCGCCAGCACCATCCACCGACTGCTCAAATACGACGGCGCATCGCGAAACTTCACCTACAACGAAGACAACCCGTTGCCCTGCGACCTGCTGATTCTCGACGAGACCAGTATGCTCGATACGCGCCTCGCAGCGAGCCTCTTCCAAGCCGTCCCCAGCACCGCGCATCTATTGCTGGTGGGCGATGCCGATCAACTACCATCGGTCGGCGCAGGCAACATCCTCGGCGATCTCATGGCCGCGCCGCCCGCAGCCGTCACCCGACTCGACACCATTTACCGCCAAGGCAAAGAGAGCGGCATCGTCACCACCGCCCACGCTATTCTAAAGGGCGAGGCACACCCAGGCATGACCTTCCGCAGCCTGCGCGACCTCGACCCAAGTAAAGACTTCTCCTTCATTGAAGCCGAATCCCCCGAACAATGCCTCCAAGCCATTTTGTACTTGGCGAGTGAATACATTCCGAAGGCGCACAAAATCAACCCGACCAAAGACCTACAAGTTATGTCCCCGATGCACCGCGGGACCGGTGGTATTTCTGCGCTGAACATCGAGCTGCAAGATCGGCTCAACTCGAAAGCTACTGCCGAGTCACGCCTGCGCTCCGACCCCGACTATGCACCGGCCCGGCAAACCCACTTCCGCGAAAAAACCAGCAAACCACTGCCCGCGGAAATCGAATACGGCAGCACCACCTTTCGAATCGGCGACAAAGTCATCCAGACCCGCAACAATTACGATAAAAACATCTTTAATGGCGACACTGGCATCATCCAAAGCATTGCCGCCGATAGCACTGGCCTGACCATTGAGTTCGCCGGCGAGTCGATCGAATACACCAAAGGCGAGCTGTCCGAAATCCAACTGGCTTACTGCATCTCCATTCACAAGAGCCAAGGCAGTGAATATCCCGTGGTCGTCATGCCGCTACTCAAGCAGCATTTCCTGCTGCTGCAACGCAACCTCGTCTACACCGGCATCACCCGCGCCCGACAAAAGGTGTATCTCGTCGGTTCGCTCGACGCCTACGCCATGGCCATCCGCAACAACGAGCAACAAGTGCGCCGCACCCATTTGCGCGCACGCCTGCGCAAAGCAGCGGAAGCCGCCGAAACAACCGAAAGTAGTACATAGGTGGATTGACGACCACCCGTCGCATTTAGGCTGGGGCGCACAAACAGCATGGATGCTTTTTACTCCATACTGGTTCGAATTGGTTTGAGCCACCTAAACAAATGAGCACCATCTCATTTCAGACCCACTTCGACATCCGGTACCAACGAAGCGATTTTCAATATGCCCACTGCCCAGCAATCCATCCGCCTGCACGGCGTCCGCCAAAACAACCTCAAAGGCTTCGACCTCGACCTGCCGATCGGCCAACTCACGGTCGTCACCGGACTGAGTGGCGCGGGTAAATCATCGCTGGTCTTCCACACCCTGCATGCGGAAGGACAACGGCGCTACGTCGAAACGTTCTCGCCCTACACCCGGCAGTTCATGGATCTGCTCGACCGCCCCAAGGTCGACCGCATCGAAAACATCCGCCCCTCGATCGCGATTCAGCAGTCCAACACTGTCAAAACCTCGCGCTCCACAGTCGGCACTATCACCGAACTGTGCGACTACTTTAAAGTCTGGTTCGCACAGAACGCCACGCTGTTCGACCCGAACACAGGCAAGCCAATCAGCGACGACACCCCGCAATCCATCTGGCAACAACTGCTGGATGACCATGGCGACGCACACCGCGTCATCGCCTTTCCGATAAACAAACCGGAAAACCTCAACTGGAGCGAAATCCTCAAACCGCTCACCGCCCAAGGCTATACCCGGGCGGCGCTCGACGGCACGATTACTCGCCTCTCGGATCTCGAATCCAGCCTCTCGGAACCGGAATCGCGCCTTGCGGCGCACGACAGCCTGCTGGTGATTCAGGACCGCATCCAAATCAGCGCAAACAATCGGTCGCGCTTCATCGAAGCAGCCCAAAACGCGCTCGCCTTCGGCAAGGGCCGCATCCATATACTCGACACGGAAGGCAATAGCCTTGAAGCATTCACCCAAGGCCTGATCTCGCCGGACAGCGGCGAGACCTTTCGCCCGGCCTGTCCGCCGCTATTTTCGTTCAACTCCCCGATCGGCGCTTGCCCTGGCTGCCGCGGCTTCGGGCGTGTGATCGAAATCGACGACCGACTGGTGATCCCCGACCACAGCCTGTCGGTCGACGACGGCGCGATTCGTGCATTCCACGGCGAAGTCTACAGCGAAAGCCTGCGCGACCTGCAACGCGCAGCGCGCAAGTACAAGATACGCACGCACCTTCCATGGTCCAAGCTCAGCAAAAAGGAGCACGCCTTCATCATGGATGGCGAGCCCAGCTACAGGGAAGGCTACGACCAGTGGTACGGCGTGCGGCGCTTTTTCAGTTGGCTGGAAAGCAAAATCTACAAGATGCACGTGCGCGTCTTTCTCTCAAAATTCCGCAGCTATACACGCTGCCCGGATTGCAACGGCGCACGGCTAAAGCCAGAAGCACTCAACTGGAAGTGGAACGGCTTTGCGCTGCCGGATCTTTATCAAAAAAGCGTCGCAGATCTGCTAAAAATGCTTGGTAGCCACGCGGATCCTAAAGTGTTCGCCGGTGCAACTGATCCCGCGACCGAGGGCAGTCATCCCACCGAACAGGGTGCCGCCCTCGAAGGCATCCGCAACCGCCTCACCTTTCTCGATCAAGTCGGGCTCGGCTACCTCACGCTAGACCGCACCTCGCGCACCCTCTCCGGCGGCGAAACCATGCGCGTCAACCTGACTTCCTGCCTGGGCTCCGCGTTGGTCGACACCTTGTTTGTACTCGACGAGCCGTCCGTCGGCCTGCACGCCCGCGACATGGATCGACTCATTGCGATCCTCCGTCGCCTCACGCGCTTGGGCAACACCGTGGTGGTGGTCGAGCACGACGAGGCCATTATGCGTGCGGCCGACCACTTGGTTGAGATCGGACCGGAACCGGGCGCGAACGGCGGACAGCTCACATACAGCGGC
>Ga0115568_10003747_pt1 | contig 10275 bp, 10 predicted proteins | sample COGITO_mtgs_1204_FD_87296 | JGI IMG/M metagenome (GOLD analysis project Ga0115568, IMG submission 87296) | Pelagic marine microbial communities from North Sea - COGITO_mtgs_120426 | ecosystem: Environmental > Aquatic > Marine > Epipelagic | place: Germany:Helgoland, sampling site Kabeltonne...
CCCCCCCTACTCTGTATAAGGCTTGAAGATGACAATTCACCGATCTCAGAGAGCCTCATACCCGTGAAGCGAGCAATGTCGATATAGACCACCAAAACTTGATCCCCTGCAGCAAGAGCCGCCACTCGTAAACGTTGTAACTCATTTAAAGTGAGAGGCAAGTATTGTCTAGACCTCGCTAATTGCTTCGAAAAATGGAGATCTCTAAACGGATTCACTGCATCGTGCCCTAGAAGCCCTTTGTACTGTAGCCACGCGACGTACTCTGACAAAAATCCAACGCCCTTCTGCATCGTTTTAGCTGAACGCCGCACAGCGATAGGTTTGGACTCTTCAGCAGACACCCATCGTTGCGCATTTAATTTCGTGAGATCCAAAAGCGTCGGTAAAAACTGTGTTGCCTCCAAGATATAACGCCGCGCCTCTGAACGAGTGCGTGGGTTGACGTAATGCTCAACTGAAAACTGCTCCATGAAAGCTGGCAAAGGAATGCCCTGAGAAAAATCTAAGTGACGGTAATGCTCTGCTTGTGATGGACGCAGTACAGCAAGCCAATCAAAATGCTTCGAGTCAGTCGCAGTTTTCTTTTCAGACCCACCACATGACTGAAGAGCCGTCTTATGAGACTGGAGTTGGCTGGGGTTAGTTCGCGCCAATTCAATCATTTGCTGCCACACAGCAAGAGTAGGAACCGCGACTTTCATCGCTGCTCGTTTATCGAGGGTTTTTGTAGATTTAGCAAAGCGTGTTCTGCCGAGAACATGACGAACATCGACAGGAATGCGTAACTCGACCTGCCAAATGCCCGACTTCAAACGTGTTAAATTCATGTGCAAGCACTCCGTGAACGGATGAAGTACACAGACTTTTACACAGAGCTTGAAAGGAACCTGAGCAGTTATGCGCCTTTAAAGATAATGGCGGAGCGGACGTCCGCTGAGTATGCTTTATTTTCAATAGGTTAAGGGATTCATGCCTCTATTACCCAACATTTACCCATGTCATCAGAATTCGCCGGTTTAGGGACCACAGGCTGTAACCTGCCAAAGAGATTGTGCGAGTCCTGGTCTGCGAAAGCACGGTTTGCCCGCCAACGAATGCGCGCAAGCGCGTCACATGGGCGTCTGAAAGAAGCCGCTAGCATTCAGCCCGCAAGAAACCACGCTACAGTTTGTCGGAGATTCGTAAAGACGTAAATGGGAACAGCGGCGAACATTAAGCACGCGAAACAACCCACGGATAAGCCAAAACATGCCAAACACTCAAGATGCTGACAATTTAGTTCGGGCGGCCATGGTTGCCGATGAATTCGGTGTCTCTCGCGTCACGCTTTGGAGATGGGAACGGGACGGAATATTACCCCGGGCACATAGAATAAATAACCAAAAGTACTATCTGCGCACCGCGATAGAAATGCTAAAAACATCTGCAGCGAAGCCAGGTGGCATTCGTGCCCCGAGCGCGGGACACTAGATCTCCAAGCCTCCTAATACACAGAAGCCTGACGCCCGATGCCTCTGGTAACTTACTTGACCAAATCACATGTTCCGGCTAGAAACAAGGTCGAAGAGAAGGAATAGCCTTGGACACTTATTATTTCGTTTGAAGATACACTCGTTACCACGTTTACCTTGGTGTTACTCGTTTTGAGTTAGATAGGCGATAAAGGCCAACTCGAGTGTATGACTCTTGCTATACGTCACCCTCCTTGGCCCCTTTTGGCTCAGTGCAACGGTAGCATTCCCTTAACGGGCGGGTTCATCGCACCACAACGACTAGCCTTCATCTACCCAGCGAAAAACGACGAAAACCTCTTACGGCAAGCCCGGCAACTATTACCGTACACAGCAGCACCAGTATCAGTGGCAGGCTTAGTCGGCAATACGCAACGCACCACTCTTTAGGCAGTTTCACTATAGTTTTGGCCTTGTTTTCGTTTGTTTTCTTGCCTTTGCGTGAGTATTTGTGGGGAAAGTGATTCTGGGTTCGTTTCGAGATTGACACCAAACCTCGCCGATGGATAGATGGTGTGCTGCTGCGCAATCCCGATGATGATCGAGGATTCCGCTATGGCAAGACAAAGTATCTCTTTGACTGTCCCGACTGACGGATGGCTCCGCGCACGGATGAAGAGCTAGGAATACGCCAGTAAAAGCAAGGTCGTTAACGATCTCATCTGTAAGGTTTGCTCACGCAAACAATGAATTCAGATGCAGGACTAGACTTACAGCTTGGACACCTGAGATTAGCTTTACTTGAGCTCGATCCGACGGGCCCCCAAGGGTTTGAAGGCTCCATCGCGACCCTCCTCACGTCAATCACATCGATTCAGTTTTCAGTTAGAGTTCCAGAGACAAAGTTACAGTAGCAGTGACGATAGAAGCATTCGCCAGGCTAGCAAACTATTTCGTGCTTTGACTCGTCTAACGTGCCCTGCCCTACTCTTCTTGCTGCTCCTGGGCGATCAGATTCGATTTTGCTTTGACAAGTACGCTCAAAAATTCTTCGCGCGCGCTTTCATCAACTCCTGAAAAGATATCTTCAGTGAGCATTTCTCCGACGGTGATGACTTCGGTCATTAATGGATCAATCTTCTTCGTTATGTAGACGCGATTCGCGCGCCGGTCTGTGGGATCTGCGCGTCGCTCAATCCAGCCACCGGATTCCAGACGATCCAGTAACTTGCTCAGCGGCGCTCGCTCCATATCAAGCTCCTCGGCTAGATGGCGTTGAGTCTGGCCATCGGTCCGGTACAGGTGCACAAGCACAAACCATTGCGAACGGGTAAGACCAAGGTGCTTTACGCGGCGGTCGAACGCGCGCCGCATCAACCGGGCCACATCGTGCAATAGGAACCCTAGGCTGCGGCTGAAATCCTTGGATTTAGTTTCTTGCTTTTTAGTTTCCATAGATACAATATACTAGGAATGTTAATGTCAATAATAGAACCAGACTCTGCAAAAGGCCAGCTAGTGAGGGGATTTTCCCTAGAACACCTTGTCAGCTCCGCGGGCGCCCTCGGTAGGACACTGGGGAAAATCGTCGCACCACTGCTATTTGCGGGGTCGTTGATCACAGGCTGCAGTGATTCGCAGGATGAAAGGGTAGCCGTTGCTGATCCTGCACAAGTTACCCCGCTACGCCTGCAAACCTTGCATCCCGAAATCCAAGAAGTCTCTGAAACGATCACCGGTACCGGCACCATCGGCGCTGCTCAAACCAGCAACCTCGGTGTAGTCACGCCCGGTATTGTCGAGCGGGTCTTCGTCAAAGTGGGTGATCGGGTTCAGAAAAATCAGCCTCTTTTTCAAACCAGAAAAACCGATTTCGAGATCAGCGTACAACTGGCTCGCGCTGAACTAACGGCGGCAGAATCGCGAGCAGACCAGGCGCGTCTGGATCACGAGCGGGCATTGGAGTTACTGGCCAAGAAGTTCATTTCGCAAGCTCAGCTCGACACAGCGGCAACCGCGTTGAAGGCTGCAACGGCTGAGATGGGCGTATCGTCCGCGAAGTTATCACAGGCCAAACAGCGTCTTGTAGATACGATAGTTCGCGCACCGTACGACGGGGTAATAACAGAGCGCAATATTGACGAAGGTACGTATAAATCGGCACAAACCTTTTCGGCAGACAGTGCCGTGCTCCAGATGCAGGAAATCAATGTAGTTGTCGCCGCCGTGCGTGTCCCTGAAATCTATCTGGGAGCACTCAGCGTAGGCACACCAGCCCACCTAAGCATTGATGGTCTACAGGACACCATTGGAAGCGAGATTTTTGTAATCAACGATAAAGCCGACGCGACGTCTCGGAGCTTGGACGTACGCTTCGCGCTCGCAAATGACGACTACCAAATAAAACCGGGCTTGTTTGTCCGGGCCGAGATCCACCTGCCGGGCAGAACGGCCACGCTGCTGAATCACGAAGCTGTTTTGGACAGGCTGAACAGCCCGCACGTGTTTCTCGTCGACGACGGCGTTGCACAACTGCGCGAAATCGTCTTGCGTGATTTCGATGTGACAAGTGTTGAAATTATATCGGGGCTGGAGGAAGACGATTACGTATTAATGGGCCCCGATTTGCTCCGGTTAATCGACGGCACGCCCCTTCCGGAGGACATTGATGCGCATCGCTGACACCTCCATTCGGCGCCCGGTTTTTGCGGTCATGGTCATTGGCGCGCTGGTCGTGCTCGGCTGGATATCGCTGGGGCGGCTCGGTATCGACCTGTTCCCAAACGTCGAATTTCCCTATGTCTCAGTGGTGACTACCCTAGAGGGCGCCGCTCCCGACACGATTGAAACCGAAGTCACGGACATCATAGAAGAGAGCGTCAATACGATCGCCGGTATCAAGCAGCTCCGCTCAGTTAGTTCAGAGGGCTATTCGCAAGTCAATATCGAGTTTGAGCTCGGTGAAAATGTTGATGTAAAAGCGCAGGACGTGCGTGACAAAACCACAATCGCACTCCAGGACTTACCCGATGACGTTGATCAACCAATCGTCGATAAAGTCGATCCGGATGCCGCGCCAATATTATCAGTCGTGATAGCGGGAGATATGTCGATCGGCGCGCTAACAACGTTTGCTGACGAGGTAGCCAAAGAGGCCATTCAACGTGTGCGCGGCGTAGGCTCAGTAACGCTGGTTGGCGGTCGCGAACGGGAAATGCGTATCTGGCTCGATGCCGACAAAATGCGCGCACATGGCGTTTCAGCCGCGGAAGTGGTCGATGCGGTGCGCTCGGAGCATATCGAAGCGCCGGGCGGACGCCTTGAGGTCGCCGGCAACACGCGAGAATTCGGTGTCAAGACGAGCGCCGAGGCACAAACCGAAGAGGATTTTAAGAAACTTGTCGTCCGGTTTAATGCCGGCCAAGCGCCGACCCGCCTACGCGACGTCGCGCGTGTCGAAGACGGACTCGAAGAAGAACGTACATTCGCACAGCTAAACGGACAAGCAGGCATATCACTGGAGGTTCGCCGGCAGTCCGGCAGAAACACCGTTGAAGTCGCGCGCGCGGTTAAAGCAGAGGTGGAGCGAGTAAAAACACTTGCACCTAAGGGCATGGACATCGTCATTGCTCGGGACGTGTCAAGATTTATTGAGTCCTCGATTCAAGATGTTCTCAAAGACCTAGTGATAGCAATCGTCCTCGTCGTGCTGATCACCTACTTTTTCCTGCTGAGTTGGCAGGCCACATTGATCGTGGCAACGGCTATTCCTGTCTCTTTGGTCTCGACGTTCTTTATTTTTTATTTATTCGATTTTACGATCAACATGCTAACGCTCCTCGCGCTGACGGTCGCGATTGGGCTGCTGGTTGATGATGCCATTGTAGTTATCGAAAGTATTCAACGCGACGTGGACAAGGGCATCGATCGGTTCAAGGCGGCGTCTACTGGGACACACCGTGTTGGACTCGCTGTGCTCGCAGGAACGTTTGCGACGCTTGCCGTGTTTGTGCCCATTGCTTTTATGGCAGGGATCGTCGGCCGGTTTTTTATGCAATACGGATTAGCCATCGTGTTCTCGGTGTCGGTATCGCTATTGGTTGCACTGACCTTAACGCCGATGTTGTCCGCTCGATTCCTGCAGCCAGAGTCCTCGCACTGGAAATTCTTACGGCCGATCGAAAATTTCCACCTTGGCTTGGAAACTGCCTATGGGCGTTTGATTCATTATGCCGTCCGCTATCGGTATCTCGTTTTGCTTGGGGCCATTGGCACACTGTTTGTTGGAGGCTGGTTTGCCGGACAAATTCCGACCGCTTTTACTTCAAATGCAGATCGCAGTGAATTTCAGGGTGCGATTGAGTTACCAGTGGGCTACGGAATTGGGGAGGCAAAAGTCGCTACCGCGAAAATCCATACGGCGTTATCCGACGTTCCAGAGGTGACGGACGTTTTTGTGACGGTAGGTGCTGGCAGTCAGGCAAAAGTGAATCAGCTGGACCTGTACGTGTTGCTAACGCCGAAGCAAGGTCGTGCCCTTGGCCAGTTTGAGATTATTGATCGCGCCAGGGCCACGCTCGCAGAGGCCATTCCGATGGCAACCAAGAGTGCATTGGCTGAAGTGCCCTGGGTATCTGGCGGCGGAATCACCAGTGCCGACATCGAGTACGTCATTCGCGGCTCCGATCTGGAGAAGATCAATGCATATGTAGAGCCCTTAATGGCGGCCATGCGGCGCAGCGGTGCATTTGTCGACGTGAGATCCACCTACGAAGTTGGTCGGCCGGAGCTGCAAATCGTCGTCGACCGTCTCCGTGCCGGAGATCTCGGCGTGTCGGCCCGATCGCTCGCGGCGACCAGCCGAATTATGGTTGGTGGTGTCGATGTGGGCACCTTTGAGGCCGGCGGGAAACGCTATGACATTCGTGCGCGACTGGAGGTGCCACAACGTCAGAACCTGAAACAGCTCGAGCAAATTCAGATTCGGTCGGCCACGGGCACATTGGTTGATTTAGTGAGCCTCGCTGATCTCAAGATAACGACAGGCCCAGCGCAAATTGATCGTCAGGATCGAGCACGCAAGATTTCTGTTCTCGCCAATGCCGGTGTTGGTGTCGCTCTTGGCAGCTCGGTCGACGTGCTCAATGAACTGCTTGACGAATATCCGATTCCGACCAGCATGAGAGCAACCTTTGAGGGCCAGGCCCGCCGATTGGGTGAGACTGTCCAGGCGATTGCCTTCGCGTTCACACTGGCGTTAATCGCACTCTACATGGTGCTCGCCAGTCAATTCGATCGATTCGGCCAACCGCTGATCATCATGCTGACCGCACCGCTCAGTTTTTCCGGTGCGTTCGCTGCACTCTATTTCGGCGATCAGGAAATGTCTCTGTTCGCGCAGATTGGGCTGCTTGCATTAATGGGGATCGTGATGAAAAATGGAATCCTGCTGGTCGATCGTGCCAATCAACTGGTCGTAGAGGGCTCAGATCTAAAGGAGGCTATTATGCTCGCTGGCCCCGAAAGACTTAGACCGGTTCTGATGACAGCGCTCGCTGCAGTATTTGCCATGCTACCGGTGGCGTTTGCAACATCGGACGGGGCTGAATGGCGGAACTCCATGGGGTTCATCATTCTCGGCGGTTTGTCGTCATCGACTTTACTGACACTGCTGGTCGTACCAGCGGCCTACGTGCTGCCAGCTGACATGAAGCGGGGCAAACAGTGGCTAGCGTCGAAATTACGCGCCGCCGAGGCCAGCTCGCCACATCGGGACCAGAAGTCAACACCGTTGAGTGAGTAATACAGTGTTACGAGGCAACCTCGACCTCACGGATACGCGGGTTTCAATCAATGACAGCCGGACCAGAGTATTGCAAATGTTTAGGGTTAAGAGATTTGCCGAAGCGATGAGCTCTAAAGCTGACAGGCTCAATTTAGAGGCGTTACTACAGCCAGGTGAGACGCGATAGATGGAAGTTTTTCGATCGGGTGCGCATGAAGATTTGGGTATTGAGATCGTTGAGGCTTCCCCAGAGTGGGTCGCTATCCGCATACCCTTTAGGCCTGAACTGGCCCGATCCGCCGCAAACATGAGCATTCACCCTGGAGTTGTGATGACAGCTATGGATTCGGGTATGGGGTTGGCCTGCATGATGAATCTCAAAGAGTCGTCGTCATTAGCGACTCTGGATCTGCGTTACGATGAGTTGAGATCACCCTTGGCAGATCAGGATATTGAAATTTCTGTGCACTGCAAAAGCGTTGACGACGGCATTGTGTTTTTGACAGGCAATGCATCCGACTCTGACGGTGTATTCGCCAAATCTGTGGCACGATTTTTCTTAACCGGCGCATCCTCAGAATTTTTTCGAAACACATTTGAAAAACTTGCGAACCTGCCTAATTCAGGTTCGTCATCCGCTGGCGGCGCAATCTAGTGCAGGGTTACAGGGAGATCATTGAATCTGTTCCCTACGCGCTGCAGCTGGGCGTACAGATCATTGATAGCAACGACAGTGGCGCACTGTTTGAACTCGCTCCTGCGGATCGATTCATCGGTAACCCCATGCTAAGGGCATTCCATGGGGGAATTATATGCGGCCTGATGGAGTGCTCTATGGCCGCAACCGTCATGCGGTTCACCGAACTAAAGCTTCCACCAAGCCTAATCACCCAGACCACAAGCTTTCTGAAGAGTGCATCGGTTGATTTGCCAGTTAGAGTGCGTACAGAAATGACTAAGACGGGGATGCGAATTTGTGGCGTCAGCGCCCGCGCCTTCCAGAATGAAGACGGGACCTACGTCGCTAAATGTTCCTCTCTATACCGAGTTGGATAGAGCGGGTGTACATCGAAGAGAACGAAACGACTACAGCATCAATCGCTGAGGGCCTGGTTGTTAAGAAAGGACCTTTAGCCGCATGCTCCGAGGCCAAGCAGACATCACGCCGGCGATGGCTGTAAAGCTTTCTGCTGTCCTGGGTCGTTCAGCTGAGAGCTGGGTCTATATGCAGGCAGCACAATCTCTGGCGAAGGCTGCGAAAGAAGTCGGAGCGACGAACTAGAACCCGAAACACCGGTTTGTTAAAGGCGTAATGACGCCGGTGAAAAGGCGCGCAGCACGCCAAGCTACCGCTGCCTAATTTGGAGGCCTCCTCCTTATACGTGGGTTCACGATTAGGGAGGCCTATCAAGACACACGCAAGAACATCCGACAGAGTGATCAAGTGATGTCTCCGCGTAGCAGAGCACCCGCGCACTGTGCGACAACGTGAAGCAGGCTACATTCCGCGACTCTAACATTGGTTCTATGGCCAAAGATCAAAGTAAACGGCCGCGATCTTGATTCGTTGAGCTTCAAAGTTTCCGGTTGCTGTGACCAGCTGATCGAGACCGTAAAGAGAAAACTGAAATTATCATTGGAGGAAGAATGAACGGCTCTACACACCAGTTCGCCGGCGCGATTGCAGCCCTGGCAATCACACAGATAGACTCAGATGACAATTGCACGGCGTTGCATCATCCAGCGGCTGCGATCCCTACTGGTGCTTTCCTCGGCAAGCTACCCGATATGATCGAACCCTCGTTGGGGAACCCGAAGCACAGGCATTTTTTCCACAGTGCCCTACTGGGACTTCTGGGAGTTGGCATGCACAAACTCTATCGCTGGGGTCCACAAGATAATGTCGAGGGGCTGCTACGCGGGCTGTTGTTGCTTGGCGGGGCTGCATATCTGAGTCATTTGGCTTTGGGTCCTATGACGAGTAGATCATTGCCACTCTTCGGGAAGCTTTGATTCTTTGCGCTAAGAATTTCGACCCCAGATAGCTATACTGTGCTTGAGTTGGAGTAATAAGCGCCGGGATTTAGATTTCATTTCCGCCGATTACTCCATCTTTTCGTGTAACCAATGGATGGAGACTGCCGGTGAAAATTACTACCAGCGTTTTGTCTGTTTTCAAGGCCTCCGCAGCTTTCCTCGTAACCGCTGTAGGCATTTTATTCAGCGCCGTTGACGACGAAAGCGAGGACCGACCCCTCGGAAACGGCTCAGACCGATTTGGTGAGCACAATTTTCGTACCGGCAGCTTGGATTCCGGTTCTGATCCGGACGGTTGGTATGAGGAGGACTTGTAACAGCCCCCCTATTTCTTCATCCCTTTTGAGACTGCCATCTTACCCAGACTGCCACCTTGCCGCCCTGCATCGTCAGCTGGTCTCGCGAGCGGCGAAGTAGCTGCAGTGACAGAGCGCCCAATATGCACGCCCGCCCACGCCATCATCCCACTCCATAGCAACGGCAGCCCCAGATAGAGGCTGGTTGTAATCATATTTAGCAGCATGCGCTTGGCGTCGTGTTCGCCGGGGTTGGCGAAGATCTGCAGGAAAACGTTAACGTCCGGATACATGGACATAATCAGGTTCTGATCCACCCACATGGCCAGGTACCAGAGCACTGTCCAGAACTTGATGGTGAAAATCGCCATGCCGCCCACTACCATCATGGCTATGGAGTAGCGGGACAAAACCACCACCAATGGCAGCAGCGCATAGATACCCAACAGCATAATGGCCTGCACCATGGGCAGTGATTGAAGTACGGCCGTCATGGTGACGGAAAACAGGGCTGATGCGGTCACGATGCCACCGCCGGCAAGACCCCCTTTGACAATGGATCCGACCGCGTTGACCAGACCGATACGCCACCCGAGATAAAGGCTCTCGCGCACGATCTAACCGACCGAACGAACCCGCTTTGGGATATCGCTTTACCGTATGCGAACAAGCCGGAGTTTGTTTACAAGATCAAGCACGTGGA
>Ga0115568_10003754_pt1 | contig 10267 bp, 9 predicted proteins | sample COGITO_mtgs_1204_FD_87296 | JGI IMG/M metagenome (GOLD analysis project Ga0115568, IMG submission 87296) | Pelagic marine microbial communities from North Sea - COGITO_mtgs_120426 | ecosystem: Environmental > Aquatic > Marine > Epipelagic | place: Germany:Helgoland, sampling site Kabeltonne...
AAGAGGTTATTTCTGAAGATGACTTTGTAATTACAGAGGTCGCTCCAGTTAATGTGGAAAATATTTTGGATGAGCCCGAACAAGTACAATCAGATTTATTATTTGATCTGCCTTTAAATACTGAATCAGAGGAAAAGGAAGAGGTTCGTTTTAATTTAAAAGAAGAATCCATTATAGATGTAAATGAAATCGAAGTTTATGGTGCAGAAGAGGTTTTTTTTGAGAGAAAAGAAATAGAGAAACGCTATGTGTTGGAAGATTTTAATGCACAGCCAACAATTGGTAAAAGTTCTGGAATTAAGGATATTGAGAAGAGAGTTGTGGAAGAAGATGTCGAATTTGAAATAAAAACTAGAATTCCGGAAAAAGATATTAATAGAATTGAAACTCATTCAGAAGAAGTTTCTCCTTTAGATCTTACAATTACTGAATTGCAGACTAGAGCTGAAGAGAGACGAAAGAAAATGAAAGGTTTTAACTATAAGTTTAATGATCAAATGAGCAAGAATATAGATGAAATTGAACGTCAGCCTGCTTATAAAAGACTGGGTGTTAATCTAGATACCGATGCATCTATTAGTAATAAAAAAACATCGATAAAAAAAGACACTGATGAGATCAGTTTAAAATCAAATAATTCATTTTTGCATGATAACGTAGATTAATTTTAAAATTTACTACTAAAATTCAAAGTCATTTCTATTTATAGATTTGGCTTTTTTTTGGTCTCTTAATTATATGTTTTCATGAGTTTTTAGTTTGTACCTAACTCTCCTTTCTGCGAAATTCTTTATAAATAGTTGAAATATATAGTCTTATATTTTTTTTGAAATATTTTCAATTTTGCTCCAAGAGTGGCACGAGAATTGCCTTGATATGGAAACTTAAATAAACTTAAAAAGAATTAAAATGATTAAAAAATTATGTTTTGCAATTATTGCAATGGGAATGGCAGCATTAGTAAACGCTCAAGAGGTAAAACTTGGTGTAAAGGTGGGGGTGAATATTTCTACTTTAAACGGGAATGAAGATAACTTAGATGCACAGGATGGATGGGTACTTGGAGCAACAGCCGAGGTTGCTTTAACAGAAAAATTTTCTTTGCAACCAGAGTTGTTATATTCGCAGCAAGGAGCGCAAGATAGAGAAAGTTTTCTGTATGATTTAAAGTATATCACCATGCCTATTATGGCGAAGTATTATCTTGCAGAAGGATTTTCTTTAGAGGCAGGGCCACAACTTTCTATTTTGGTAAAAGATGAGATTCTTTCTAAGACATCAGATGCCACATTAAATCCTAATTCAGAAAATCTTGATATCGCTGTGAATTTAGGGTTAGGTTATCAATTAAATAAGCGTTTTTCAGTTCAAACGAGATATAGTATTGGGACAATGGACGTTGATAAAGAAGCTAAATTTAAAAACGGAGTTTTACAATTGACAGTAGGATATCATTTTTAGTGAGATGAAAATAACTAAAAAGCCGTGAACTTCAGTTTGCGGCTTTTTTACTATTCACTATTTTTTATAAATATGGATAAATTAATTTAACATCAGAATAAACAATCTCTCAGCAGTATTAAAAGTTTAAATTTCTTTCTCCTTTCGGTAAACCATCAATGTTGTAATTAAGTTGTTATATTTATTTTGTAACGTTTTAAGTTATCTATCGTCTTATTTGTATAATCAATAAAACGAAACATCATGCATTATTTAAAGATATCAAAAGTTGAAGAAAGAGGGATATTAACTTCTTCTTATAAAAAAGAGATTAAATTAAATATGAGGTTACAGAATTCTAAATCTGTATCTAGAATTAAATCAATGGTTTTAAACCATCAAGGAAATATTGAAAGTGAAGTGGGAACGATTTTAAGAGTTGCTTTATTTTTTATTGCTACTGTTGCAATAATCAATTAACTATCTTCTTCTATTCAAAGAAGCGTTATTGATTGATAAAAATATCACTCTATCTAAATATTTTGAAATAAGCGATATTACTCTATAATATTGATAAAGTATTCATTTTAAAAATTATGAAGTTTCTCAAATTTAAAAATAGAGTTTAAATAGTTTCCTTTATATTTAAAAGCATAAAAAAATCCATCTTTAAAAGATGGATTTAATATTTAATATGTTTTTATCTTTAGCTTAAAGCATCTTTAATTCTTTTAATTGCTTCTCTAATTTGTAATTCTGACGCTGCATAAGATATTCTAATACAATTTGGTGTACCAAAAGCTGCTCCCGTTACAGTTGCAACATTAGCTTTTTCTAATATGAACAAAGAAAAGTCGCTTGCGTTTTCGATTTTAACACCTTTAATGGTTTTGCCAAAAAATGCTGAAACATCAGGAAAAACGTAAAAAGCTCCTTCAGGAACGTTTACTTTAAAACCATCTATATCTCTTAATAATCCAACGACGATATCTCTACGAGTTTTAAACTCATCTACCATAAATTGAATTTTAGAAACTGGCGCAAGTAAAGCTGTAATTGCTGCTCTTTGAGCAATACAGTTTGTACCAGAAGTAATTTGTCCTTGCATTTTTGTACATGCTTTTGCAATCCATTCTGGAGCGCCAATAAAACCAATTCTCCAACCTGTCATTGCAAATGCTTTTGCTAAACCGTTTACAGTAATTGTTCTGTCATACATATTTTCAATTGCCGCAAAACTAAATGGTTTTGAATCGTAATTGATATGTTCGTATATTTCATCTGATAAGATAAAAATACGTGGGTGCTTCTCTAAAACTGCCGCTAACGCTCTGTATTCTGCTTCACTGTAAATAGTTCCACTAGGGTTGTTTGGAGAGTTGAAGAAAATCATTTTTGTCTTCGGAGTAATTGATGCCTCCAATTGTTCTGGAGTGATTTTAAAATCATTCTCAATAGAAGAAGGAATTTCTACGTAAGTTGCTTCACATAAAGTAGCGATTGCGGAATAACTTACCCAATAAGGTGCAGGTAATAAAACTTCATCTCCTGGATTTAATAATACTTGTGCTATGTTTGCAATAGACTGTTTTGCTCCTGTAGAAACTACTATCTGATTTGGTTTATAAATAAGATTGTTATCACGTTTGAACTTGGTGCAAACAGCTTCTTTTAAATCGACATACCCATCTACCGGAGAATACGAATTATAATTTTGATTTACAGCTTCAATTGCAGCGTCTTTAATGAAATCTGGTGTATTAAAGTCTGGTTCTCCCAGACTTAAACCAATAATATCTTTTCCTTCTGCTCTTAGTTCTCTTGTTTTAGCAGCCATTGCTAAAGTTTGAGAGACAGGTAAACTGTTAATTCTGTCTGATAATAGATCTTTCATTTTACTGTTAGTTGTTGTAATTGTTGTGTTTATGCGATTTCGGGCTTTTGCCCTAAAGCCCCTAAATGTCTAAAGTGCTCTATAACAGCTTTACGCATTGTATCGTATTCGTTATAAGGTAAATTAAACTCTTTAGCAGTTTCTTTTACAATTTTAGCCAATTTATCGTAATGCACATGAGAAATATGTGGAAAAATATGATGTTCAACCTGATGATTTAACCCACCTGTATAGAAGTTTACCAACCAATTAGTAGGAGCAAAGTTAGATGTTGTATACAATTGGTGGACTGCCCAAGTGTGTTCTAGATTCCCCTCTTTATCAGGAAGTGGCATTTCTGTATTAGGTACAATATGTGCTAATTGAAAAACTAAACTTAAAATCATACCTGCAGTATAATGCATTACAAAAAAGCCAATAATAATTTTCCACCATGCAACGTCTAAAACTAATAATGGTAGAACAATCCAAAGGGAATAATATGCGATTTTAGAAATAACTAATTTTGTCCATTCTCTTGTGGGGTTAGGAAACGTTCCATAAGATAATTTACGTTTTAAATAACGATGCATTTGCTTAACATCCGTGGTAATTGCCCAATTAATTGTTAATAAACCGTATAAGAAGATCGAATAATACTTCTGAATTTTATGAATAGGTATCCATTTAGAATGTTGAGAGAAACGAATGATTCTACCCGCATCAATATCTTCATCATGACCTTCTATATTTGTAAAAGTATGGTGTAAAACATTATGTTGTACTTTCCAATTATATACGTTTCCTGCTAGAATGTAAATACTGCTTCCCATTAATTTGTTTACCCATTTCCTTTTAGAAAACGATTCATGATTGGCATCGTGCATAACATTCATGCCAACACCAGCCATTCCGATTCCTGTAACGACCATTAATATTGCCATTACCCATTGAGGCATAGAAACTGTTAGTGTTAAAATAAAAGGAACTAAAAACAAAGAAAACATAATAATTGCTTTTGTATACAATTTCCAGTTCCCTGTTCTTTTTAATTCATTTTCTTTAAAATATGTATTTACTCTTTTGTTAAGAGTTCTAAAGAATTTAGCTTTATCTAATCTCGAAAAGTTTACTGTTTTCATTTGTTATAAATATGTAGACAAAAATATGATTTTTAAAATAGCTTTATGTAACAAAGATTACTTTTTGTTACTAATTGTTTGTTAACAATAACTATTTTTGCAACTGATACTTTTTTCTATGGAAATAATACATAAATATTTTAAGGACTTAACAGCAACTCAAATTGAACAATTTTCTAAATTACAAGAGTTATATAAAGATTGGAATTTAAAAATAAACGTAGTTTCTAGAAAAGATATAGACGAATTATATTTACGTCATGTATTACATTCCTTAGCAATTGCAAAATTGGTGCAATTTAAACCAGGTTCTAAAGTTTTAGATGTTGGTACTGGCGGAGGTTTTCCTGGAATCCCGTTATCTATTTTATTTCCAGAAACACAATTCCATTTGGTAGATTCTATTGGAAAAAAAATAAAAGTAGTAAATGAGGTTGCTGAAGGTTTGGGATTGACCAATGTAAAAACTACAAATGGTAGAGTAGAAGAGCAAGTAAAAGATACTTACGATTTTATTGTAAGTAGAGCAGTAGCGCAAATGGAAACTTTTGTGCGTTGGACAAAAGGAAAAATTTCTAAAAAACAAAATCACGATTTAAAAAACGGAATTTTATATTTAAAAGGAGGTGATTTAACAGAAGAATTAAAATTATATACTTCTGCTACAATTTATGATTTAACAGATTATTTTGAAGAAGATTTCTACGAAACTAAGAAATTGGTTCATTTAGGAATGAAGTTTAAAGGATAGTTTTTTAGATTAATCACTATAACTAATATTTTAACGAATAAACGTTATAAATATTAATAAGTAAAGGGGTAGTAATTTTCGATTACTGCCTTTTTTTGCAAAATTTTCTTTTCAATATCTATAAAATACATGAATATGAAAAAGGAAGATCCTTTACTACAAAAATATTTTATATTTAACAGATGATCATTAATCTGTTTTGTCCATTTTTTTCTTTTGGGGCACGATGAAGACAAGGTAGTACTTTGCTTTTTGGATGATCTATCGCTAACTTCCAAAAGTTGCCAACGCCTAAATTAAGTGGTTTTGCATCTGGTTTTGCTTGATAATGTAAATCAAAGAAATATTCAGTTAAAAAGGATTCAAAACCTTCATCACCTTTACCATATAGTTTTTTTAGTTCAGCACGTATTTCTGGAATTCGTATTTTTTGTGTGGCTTGTGAGTTTGGTATAATCTCACTCGATGCGCCATGATAGGTGCATAAAAAAGTATCGGTTGGTATTGGAGAACGATCTACATGAAAAGAATAAACATCTGTTGGAAAAAACGGAAAGGCATCATCTCTATCATAATTTTTAATAATATTAAGAGTTGGAGATGCTCCGTGAGCCTTTAAAGAACTCATGTCATTTAAAAGTATTTCTCGAGCTAATTGACCTTGTTTACTTAAATGAAGTTCGCGAAGTTCTTCTATATTAAGTTCAGCCATATTTTCGTTTAAGACTACTTTTTTAACAATTTCAGAAAAATCACCAATAAGATTACGAGTCCAACAAATCGCATTAATCTTTCCTTGAAAAGGTGTTGAAATAAGATCTTTAAAATTTAATACATGATATATTTGATTGTCAGTATCTGATAAATTACTCATTATGGTTTTCAATTTTAAATTTGATATATTTTCATATTGCAAACTATTATCAGGAGTAAATGAAATTCTAATTTTTTTAGATTAGCAACAAATTAATTTACAAATGTAAAAGGAACTACATTTCTGTAATTCCTTTTCAATATTTTTTTGTTATGCTTTTAAAATAGGTTTGAAAACCGATTTAAAATATCATTTATTTTATAGAACCTCAACAAATAACCCTTCGTCTGTTTTAGAAACTTTAGCAACGTTATTTTTAGTCAAACTTTTAATGGTTTTATCCCATTTTTTATTAGATAAACCAGACTGAACTTTTAAAGTATTTAGATCTATTTTTTCAACATTTGTAATAATTGCTAAAACTGCTTTTTCATCATCATTCAATTCAATAGAAGTAGCTTTCTTTTCTGGTCTCATTTGAGGGAAAAATAAAACTTCTTGTATTGATTGGTTGTTGGTCAAGAACATAATTAAACGGTCCATTCCGATACCCATTCCAGATGTTGGAGGCATACCATATTCTAATGCGCGCAGAAAGTCTTCATCAATAAATTCAGTGGCTTCATCATCTCCCTTTTGTGCTAATTTTAATTGGTGTTCAAAACGCTCACGTTGATCGATAGGGTCATTCAACTCAGAATATGCATTTGCAACTTCTTTACCACAAACCATTAATTCAAAACGTTCAGTTAATTCTGGATTATCTCTGTGTTCTTTACAAAGCGGAGACATTTCTTTTGGATAATCTGTAATAAAAGTTGGCTGAATATAATTTCCTTCACATTTTTCACCAAAAATTTCATCAATTAATTTTCCTTTTCCCATTGTTTCATCAACAGGAATATTCATACCTTTTGCAGCATCTCTAATTTCATCTTCTGTTTTTCCTGTAATATCAAAGCCAGTAAAATGTTTAATAGAATCTGCCATTGTTACTCTTGCATAAGGCGCTTTAAAATTAATTTGGTGCTCACCAAAAGTAGCTTCAGAAGTTCCGTTTACAGCAATTGCACAATGTTCTAAAAGTTGTTCACAAAAGTCCATCATCCAATTGTAATCTTTGTAAGAAACATAGATTTCCATGGCTGTAAATTCAGGGTTATGAGTTCTGTCCATTCCTTCGTTTCTAAAGTTTTTAGAGAATTCATAAACACCATCAAAACCACCAACAATTAATCTTTTTAAATACAATTCATTAGCAATTCTCATGTATAATGGAATGTCTAATGAGTTGTGATGTGTAATAAAAGGTCTTGCTGCTGCCCCTCCAGGAATTGGTTGCAAAACTGGAGTTTCAACTTCAAAATAACCAGAATCATTAAAAAAAGAACGCATTGCATTAAACAATTTTGTTCTCTTAATAAATACTTCTTTTACATGCGGGTTTACCACTAAGTCAGCATAACGTTGTCTGTAACGCATTTCTGGATCTGTAAAAGCATCATAAGTTACACCGTCTTTTACCTTTGGCATTGGCAGAGGTTTTAATCCTTTACTCAATAATTTAAAAGATTTAACTTTAACTGTTTTTTCACCAACTTTAGTTGTAAACAATTCACCTTCAATACCAATAAAATCGCCTAAATCTAATAGCTTTTTGAAAACATCATTATAAAGCGATTTATCTTCGCCAGAACAAATTTCATCTCTGTTAAAATAGACTTGAATTCTTCCTTCCCCGTCTTGTAATTGTGCAAAAGAAGCTTTTCCTTGTATATTAATAGACATTAACCTACCTGCAATAATAACTTTTTTATTTTCAGAATAATTTTCCTTTATTTCAGTTGAGTTTGAATCGATTGGATATAAATCTGCCGGATAAGGATTGATGCCTAAAGCACGTAGTTTTACTAATTTTTCTCTACGTACAACTTCTTGTTCTGATAATTGCATTTGGTTGTCTAAATTTTCTGATATTTATTAAAGAAAGCAAAGATACAATGCTTTGAATGAATAGACAATTGAGAATAAAATAAAAAAGTATAAGTTATTTTCTGAATATGAAAAAACATTGTATATTTGTCGGCTGCTTTTTGTTAGGGCAGCATTAGTTGTGTTGTTTTGGCGTTTTAGTAAAAGCGCCGTGGTTTTGTTAACCAATGGAAAGCTTCCCTGAAATGGGACGCTTTTTTTGTTAAATTTTTTTCCGCTGCTATTTTCTTGGTTTACTTTTTTTTAAATCTAACCATCTCCTCATAAGTTTTTTACCTTGATTTTAGTATTTGTTTGAGTTTTTATATCACAAAATCAATTACGAAAAGCAGCAAGTAGCTTCTAAAAGAAAACGCTTTTATATTCCCAAAACTTAATTATAAAGAAGATAAAGTATACTGTAGCAATTGAGAACTTGATAGTTGCAGAGGCTAAAAAACCAAAGAAAGCGCCGAAAGATGCTTTTAAAGCTCGGTTAGTGTCTTTACCGTCGTAGATTAATTCTCCAATAAAAGCGCCGAAAAAAGCACCTAACAACATACCAAAAGGAATAGGAGAAAGCAAGCCAATAATTAAACCGATTGTGGTGCCATACACTCCATATTTAGTTCCGCCAAAACGTTTTGTTCCTATTGCGGGAATAAAATAATCCAGAATAAATATAATAATTGCCAACGCTAAAGTGATCCCTAAGAAGGTCCAATTCATTGGTATAGTTTTTGTTATGTGTAATAGCAATAAGCCAAACCATCCTGTTAAAGGTCCTGGTAACACGGGTAAAAATGAGCCAATAATGCCTAAGCACACGAGTACGAAGCCAATAAGTAATAAAAATATTTCCATAGTATTTTTAACTATTATAACAGTTGTAGTTGACTAACCACAGCATGTATTAATTATTACAACGAATATAAATATTCTTTGTTACATATATTTTAAACTAAAAAATTAGTTGAAATTATGAGCAAACAATTAACAAAAGCTGAAGAGCAGATAATGAAAGTTTTGTGGGATTTACAAGAAGCTTCTGTAAAAGAAGTAATAGACATATTGCCAGAACCAAAACCAGCATATAATACAGTTTCTACCATTGTAAGAATTTTAGAAAATAAAAATTTTGTTGGGCATAAACCTTTAGGAAGAAGATTTATTTATTACCCAGTAATTGAAAAAGAAGCATATAGTAATCAAAGTTTACACAAATTAATGAATGGTTATTTTAATGGTTCTTTTAAAAGTATGGTTTCTTTTTTTGTGAAAGAAAATAAAATGGATGTTACTGAATTAGAGTCTATTTTAAAGGAAGTGAATCAAAAAAAGTAGGAGTATTCAGTTTACAAATCCAGTCATTCAGATGAGGAACGAAGAGTAATCTCATTTTATATTTCTTAATTTTTTGAAAAGATTCATTTCACAATGACAGTATTAACATTAAAAAAAAGCGATGATAAATTATATTTTACAAGTTATATTATTTCAAGTATTGTTTTTGGCTATTTATGATTTCTTTCTAAGTAAAGAAACCTTTTTTACTAAAAACAGATGGTATTTAATTAGTACGCCAGTTTTATCTTTCATTTTACCATTTATTAAAATCCCAACCTTGCAAAGAGCAGTTCCAGAGGAGTTTATTATTTATCTACCCGAGATACTTTTATCTCCAAATAAAGTGATTCAACAAACAAGTTTTTATCAATCGATAAATTATACAGTTGTTTTATTTTGGTTGGGAGTAAGTTTTTTCTCGTTGTTGTTTCTTATGAAATTATATAAAATAGTTTCACTAACGAGAAAGTACGAAGTTTATAAGAAGGCGGGTTATACATTAGTTTTACTGCCGAATCAAACCAAGGCGTTTTCTTTTTTCAACTTTATTTTTTTAGGAAAAGAAATACCGAAGTCACAGCAAGTACAAATTATAGCTCACGAATTGGTGCACAGTAAACAGAAGCACTCTTTTGATTTATTATTCTTTGAGTTGTTAAAAATAATGATGTGGTTTAACCCAATGATTTTTCTATATCAGAAAAGAATAACCTTGGTGCACGAGTATATTTCGGATAAAGCAGCAGCTAAATTAGAAACAAAAGAAATTTATATCAATAATTTGCTATCCAACTTTTTTCAGGTTGAAAGCATTGCATTTGTCAATCAATTTTATAACCAAACATTTATTAAAAAGAGAATTATTATGATGAAAAAAACACAATCAAAACAAATCAATCAGTTAAAGTATTTATTACTAATGCCTGTAT
>Ga0115568_10003758_pt1 | contig 10260 bp, 7 predicted proteins | sample COGITO_mtgs_1204_FD_87296 | JGI IMG/M metagenome (GOLD analysis project Ga0115568, IMG submission 87296) | Pelagic marine microbial communities from North Sea - COGITO_mtgs_120426 | ecosystem: Environmental > Aquatic > Marine > Epipelagic | place: Germany:Helgoland, sampling site Kabeltonne...
AGCAAAATATATTGCAACCTCTACAATGGAAGCATCTTTAGACGTTCAATCCATGTCAGAAACCTCTACCAAAGTATTTATTTTGGAAGTAATGGGCAGGCATGCTGGATGGATGGCAGCCTCATCAGCTCTTGCAAGAACAAGCATTGAAGATGCTCCTCATATTATTTTGTTGCCCGAAATAACATTTAATCAAAAAGATTTTTTAACCTTGGTTAAACAAGTTGTTGCTAAGCATGGTTACTGTGTTGTTGTTGTGTCTGAAGGAGTAAAAAATAGTAAAGGTAAGTTTCTAGCTGAATCAAATAGAACAGATGCCTTTGGCCATTCTCAACTTGGAGGCATTGCACCATTTATTTCTGAATTAATTAATAACAAATTAAAAATGAAGAATCATTGGGCAGTAGCAGACTATCTTCAAAGAAGTGCCCGACATATTGCTTCAAAGGTAGACCTAGAGCAAGCTCAAGCCGTTGGATCATTTGCAATAAAATATGCTATGGCGGGTATGAATGGAGTCATGCCAATAATAGTTAGACACAAAGGATCAAAATATAAATGGAGTATAGAGGCTGCTCCATTATCAAAAATTGCAAATTTAGAAAAGAAATTACCTAAGAACTTTATCTCTAAAAATGGTATGAACATTACACAAAAAGCTATAGATTACTTAATGCCTCTTATTCAAGGAGAATCGCATCCCCCATATAAAAATGGGATCCCATTAACAAGAGAATTTAAACTCATTAAGGCTGTAAAAAAACTTCCTAAATGGAAATAGTATCTTAAGCATTAAGAGAATTAATAATGCTGGACACTTCTTCCTTTAAAATATTCTTATCGTCTTCGTTTAAAAAAGCTCCTACTTCAATATCTTCTCCTTTTGAACGAAAGCTCAGCTTTAATGATTTGCTAACGTCTTTTGTTACTTGAAAGGAAGTAAATGTTCTGAATTCTTCCCAGCGATATTCAGCTTTGTGAATTCCTTTTTCGATGGTCACCTTCTCTTGAGAAATATATATTTTTTCTCTTTTGCTGCTCCATTTGAAGTTTAGATAAAAAGCAAAAATTAATATGGATATTTCTAATCCAGCAAAAGGTAGAATTAAGGTTGCTCCAACAAAATAAAATACAGTTGCTATGCCAAGACACACCAAAGCAATGCTTAGTATAAAAAATATTCTATAATTACCAGTAAGCGAGCTATTTGGCTGAATATGAATTGCGTAGTTATCTTCGCTAATGTTTTGAACTGAAATCAAGATACAATATATTTAATGAAAAAAATTATTAATGAGTACGCCAATTATACGGTGCCTTTTTATGGTCCTGCAGCCTTTGTTGTTAAAAAAGCTAAAGGCTCATTAGTATGGGATATAGATAATAATAAATATATTGATTTTACTGCAGGTATAGCGGTTACAAATTTAGGTCATAGTAATGATGTGTTGACCAAAATTATGCAAAAACAATCAAAAGATTTGTGGCATTTATCTAATCTATACATTAATGAACCTGCGGTTAAGTTAGCAAAAAAACTATGTCAAAAAACTTTTGCAGATAAAGTCTTTTTTTGCAATTCTGGAGGTGAGTCCATAGAAGCAGCTATCAAAACAGCCAGAAAATATACGTCAGAAAAATATAATAAAAATAAAAATGAAATAATATCATTTTCAAGCTCGTTTCATGGCAGAACAATGTTAGGAATAGCATTAGCTAAAGCCAAACATCTAACAAATGGTTTCGCGCCGCTGCCCAAAGGGATTAAGAACCATTCCTACAACCAAACGAAAAATCTAGATAGTTTATTTTCTAGTAAAACATCTGCTGTGATACTTGAGCTTGTCCAATGGCAATCTGGGATTACAAAAGCTAATAAAAAATTTATTTCTAAAATTAAACAATTAGCTAAAAAACACAATGCTTTAATAATTATTGATGAGGTACAGTCTGGTATTGGTAGAACTGGTACTTTATTTGCATATGAACAATTTAATATTAATCCGGATATTCTTTGTTTTGCTAAAGGGATAGCAAATGGCTTTCCTCTTGGAGGTATTCTTACTTCAGATAAAATTGGTAATTCTATGAGTATTGGTTCTCATGGGACCACCTTTGGTGGCGGTCCTATAGCATGCTCAATAGGATGCTCGGTTGTTGATATTATTTCAAAAAAATCCTTTTTAAAGAAAGTTCAAAAAAAAGAAGATATCTTTTTAAATCAGCTTAATAAAATAAACTCTACACATAAATGCTTTAAAAATATTTTATCAGCTGGTTTATGGATAAGCGTAGAGTTTGAACATTCAATATCTTTATGCCTTGACTCCCTAATCAAGAATGCACACAAGAATGGACTCATGGTCTTAAAAGCAAATGCAAATACAATTAGGTTTTCACCAAGTCTTATAATTGAGGATGACTTAATAACTAAGGGATTGGCTATATTTGAAGAAGTTATTCTTCAGACTCTTGAAAAATAGGCTCAACCTCTTCAATCATATTATCAACTTTTCTATAACCCTGTGGAAGCATGTTCCCTCTTTTTGCTCTTGAAGAAATATAATTACCTAAATCTTTTAGTTTAAGGGTTAAAAACCTCTTACCACTTTCTATTCTTAATGAGCTTGAAGGAGATATAAGTTGAGCATGAGCCATATATTCTTCTTTTGCTACAAATTTTGGAGTTGGAATATTAATAATCTTATTGCCTTTACCTTTTGGAAGAACTGGCAATTCATTAATCTCAAAAATTAATAACCTGCCTATGTTTGATACAGCTGCGATATATACATGATCTTCACGAACTCTTAGTGCCTTTAAAAGCTGCGCTTCGTTTGGTAGCCTCATAAAAGCTTTTCCAGACTTCTTATTTGAAACCATATTTTTAAATTCAGAAATATATCCATAACCTGCTGTGTTCATAATCATATATTTATCATCATCATTTCCAATCAAAGTAGATATAAACTTAACTCCGGAATCAGCAGAAACCCTTCCAGAAATTGGGTCTCCCATACCTCTTGCTGAAGGAAGTGAGTGACTTGGTATTGAGTAAGCTTTGCCATTTGAGTCTAGAAAAACTGAAATTTGGTTACTTTTACCCCTACAATAATCTTGAAGTTTATCCTCACCTCTATAAGACAAAGAACTAGGATCAATTTCATGACCCTTCGCACTTCTAATCCAGCCTGCCTCTGATAAAACCACAGTAATTGATTCTGTTACAAGAGTTTCTTCTTCTGAGAAAACTTTAGCATCTGATGACTCTTGAATAGGCGATTTTCTTTCTTCTCCAAACTCGTCTTTTATTTCTAAAAGTTCTTTTTTGATTAATGTTTTTAATCTTGTTTTTGATTGAAGAATTTTTTCAATTTCATTTTGTTCCTCTAACAATATGTCTCTTTCTTGCTCCAATTTAAGCTGTTCTAATTTGGCAAGCTGTCTTAATCTAATCTCAAGAATTGCATTGGCTTGAATGTCCGATAGTTTAAATGCTTTGATGATATCTTTTTTAGGTTCGTCTGATTCACGAATAATTTTTATTACCTTATCTAGATCTAAGTAAACTATTAAAAGTCCTTCTAGTATATGAAGCCTGTCATTTACTTGGTCAAGTCTGTGCTCAAGTTTTCTTGTGACTGTATTTTTTCTAAAGACAAGCCACTCTTTAAGGAGTTCAACCAATGAAAATACTTTTGGCCCTCCTTTCAAAGAAATCAAATTCATATTAGCTCTATAATTTTTTTGAAGATCTGTAGATGCAAATAAATGGTTCATTACATCTCGTGCATTAACTCTATTTGATTTCAAAGTAATAACCAGACGCACAGGTTCTTGATGATCACCTTCATCTGCTAAATCTACAACCATTGGAATTTTCTTTTTTAGCATTTGATCAGCTATCTGCTCTAATATTTTTGAACCAGATGCCTGATAAGGTAAAGCATTGATAATAATCTCACTTTTATCTTGTACCCAGTGTGCTTGAGCTTTAAAGCCGCCTCTTCCGGTTGAATATATTTCTTCAAGCTCCTGAGAGCTCGCAATTATTGGAGACTCATTTGAAAAATCTGGTCCCTTAATAATTTTTGTAAGATCTCTTAATTCAGCTTTAGGATTTTCAAGAACATGAATAGTCGCATCTATAATTTCATTAATATTGTGTGAAGGTATATCTGTTGCCATACCAACAGCAATTCCTGATGTTCCGTTAAGAAGAATTGATGGGAGCTTTGAAGGGAAAATCACCGGTTCAAGTAAAGAGCCATCAAAGTTAGGCTGCCAATCAACAGTGCCTGATTTCAATTCTGATATCAGTAAGTCTGCAAATTTAGTTAGTTTAGATTCTGTATACCGCATTGCAGCAAAAGATTTTGGATCATCTTGCGAACCCCAATTACCTTGTCCGTCAACCAAAGGATATTTAAACGAAAAATTTTGTGCCATTAAGACCATAGCCTCATAGGCAGCACTATCACCATGAGGATGGAATTTACCAATAACATCACCAACCGTTCTAGCAGATTTTTTATATTTAGACCCCGCATCAAGACCCAACTCAGACATAGCATATAAAATTCTTCTTTGAACTGGCTTTAGGCCATCTCCTATATTTGGTAAAGCTCTATCTAAAATTACATACATTGCGTAATTTAAGTAGGATTCTTCTGCATACTGCTTAAGGCTTATTGAATTTATTTGCTCTTTTTCTTTCATATTTATATTTTTGCTAAAGATCCTTTCTTTTCAAGCCAATCTTTTCTAGCTGAGGCATTCTTTTTTGATAAAAGCAAATCCATCATGGAGTTAGCATTATCACTAGGACTTATTGACAGCTGAAGGAGCTGTCTAGTTGCAGGATCCATGACGGTTTCTCTTAATTGAGACGGGTTCATTTCCCCAAGCCCCTTAAATCTTTGAATATTGATTTTTGGTTTGCCTTTTTTACCTTTAAAGTTAGCAACTATTTCTTCTCTTTGAGCATCATCTAAAGCATATAAAACATCTTTTCCACAATCTATCCTGAAAAGTGGAGGCATAGATATATAAATTCTTCCCTCTTGAACTAATGACTTATAGTGTCTTAAAAAGAGTGCGCATAATAAAGTAGCTATATGGAGCCCATCTGAATCAGCATCAGCTAGAATACAAATCTTTCCATATCTTAGCGAAGATATATCACTGTTGCCTGGAAGAACTCCAATGGCTGTAGACAGATTTTTTATTTCTTGAGACTTAATAATCTCAGAACTTTCTAAATCCCAAGTATTTAATATTTTACCCCTCAAGGGCATGATTGCCTGAAAAGATCTCTCTCTAGCTTGTTTTGCAGAGCCTCCGGCAGAGTCTCCTTCAACAAGAAATATCTCAGTTTCATTTAAATCTTGGCTGTTACAATCTGAAAGCTTGCCAGGAAGTGCTGGGCCTTTAAAAGTCTTTTTTCTTTCAACAATATTAGAAACTTTAGCCCTTGTTTGAGCGGAGACAATACCAAGCTCTGCAATCTTCTCACCCTCTTCTGTATGGGTGTTGAGCCAAATACTAAATGTATCTTTAGTGGTATTTGATACAAATGACATATGGTCTTTTGAATCAAGCCTCTCTTTTGTTTGGCCAGAAAATTGGGGATTCTTAAGTTTTGATGAAACTATAAAAATTGCATTATTGATAACATCATCTGCATTAATCTTTAAACCCTTTGGTAGTAGGTTTCTATAGTCACAGAATTCTTTTATAGAATCTAATAAACCAGATTTAAATCCATTTAAATGGGAACCGCCTTGAATGGTGGGAATAAGATTCACATATGTTTCATCTAATTTATTTTTTAGAGGCCTGTGAGACCAGTTAATTGCAAATTCTAATTCTTGAACATCACCTTTCTTAGAGCATATTATTGATTCTTCTAATACCAACTCTAATCCTTCAGCAGACTCAGCTAAATAACTTTTCAGACCATCTTCAAAATACCATTTTTCTTTATCATTTGATTTTTTTTCATTGCTATACTCTATTGTTAGTCCTGGACATAAAACCGCTTTAGCTTTTAGCAAATGTTTAAGTTCCTTGACTTGTATATCAATATTCTCAAAATATTCTGGATTTGGTTTAAAAGTAATCGATGTTCCTGTATTTCTTAAACCAACTTCACCAACTTCTTTAAGCTCACTGACTTTATTTCCATTATTAAAGATAATTTGATGTTCTTTAGAATCTCTTTTAACTCTTACCTCCAGATTTTCTGATAAGGCATTAACAACAGAAACTCCAACACCATGAAGACCGCCTGAAAAATTATAGTCATCACCTGAAAATTTTGCTCCTGCATGAAGCTTGCATAGTATTAGTTCTACACCGCTAACTTTATGCTCAGGATGAATATCTACCGGCATACCTCTTCCGTCATCAGTCACTTTAATGCTGCCATCTTTTAGGAGTGTTATTTTTATATTTGAACAGTGCCCAGATAAAGCTTCATCAACTGAGTTATCTAGAACTTCTTGTATTAGATGATTGGGATTAGACGTATCCGTATACATCCCAGGTCGCTTTCTAACAGGGTCTAGTCCTGATAAAACTTCGATTGCTTCTGCATCATATGAATTTTTAGTCAATTTAAGAAGCCTTTAATATTGATTGAACTTATGTGACTTATTCTACTCTAAGAAATATTAAAAAAATTATAAAATAAAAAAAAATAAAGATGTTTGCACTGCAAACATTAATATTGAGTTAAAATGTGAAAATGAACAATTTTAAAAAACCACTTTTTTTAGTATTTTTAGTATCTTTTAGTCTGCAATCAGAAAATTTATTAGAGATTTATAACGAAGCATTGGAAAATGACCCTACTTTTAAAGCTGCAGAATATTCATATCTTGCTGACAAAGAAATTGTAGTGCAGGGAAGAGCTGCTCTTTTGCCAAGCCTAACTTTAAGTGGGTCAACCAATTGGAATGAATACTATCAAGATAAGCAACTTCAGCAAGAGTATAATTCATTCTCAAGCTCAGCTAGATTATCACAACCTCTTTTTAGATTAGATTCATGGTTTCAGTATAAGCAATCAAAATCTCTTACAAGTGCTGCAGAAGCAGAATTTGCTTTTGAGCAACAAAATCTTTTAGTTAGAACTGCAGAGTTATATTTTGGAGTCTTAAGAGCTATAGATAATTTGAATGCTGCGATATCTGAAGAAAAAGCTATCAAGAAGCAACTCGATCAGGCACAACAGAGATTTGAAGTTGGGTTATCTGCAATTACTGGCGTTCAAGAAGCTCAGCTTGCATATGATTTAAGTAAGGCTTCTAGAATAAGTATTGAAGGTAAACTATTTTCTGCTCGTGAGGCCTTAAATGCTCTTATTGGCAGAGAAATTTTTAGTCTAGATGAATTGGGAGAAGGATTACTTGTTGAGGTTCCAACACCCACATCAAAAGAACAATGGGTAGATTTAGCTCTAGAAAATAATTATCAACTTAAAGCCGCCTATCTCAGAAAAGATGCAGCAAGAAATAATGCAAGAAGCTCTGCTTCAAATCATCTACCCAAAATTGATATTGTTGGTTCAAAATCAGAATCTGAAACAAATCAATTTAACTATGAAGGATTTAATATTGATGGTCAGGGAATTCCTGTTCCAGAAGTAACAGGCAGAAGAAACTTTGCAATTCAATTTAGCATGCCAATCTTTCAAGGAGGCGCAGTTAACTCTCGAAGAAAACAGGCATATTCTGAATATGAAAGAACGAATGAAAACACTCTCTTCACTCAGAGACGAATTATTCAAGAGGTTAGATCTGAATTTTCTAATGTTCTGACACTTGTTGCTAATGTGACTGCTCAAAAACAAGCAGTTATTTCAGCAACTAGTGCTTTGGAAGCAACTCAAGTCGGCTATAAAGTTGGTACTAGAAATATTGTTGACCTTTTACAAGCTGAAAAAAATCTTTACAGTGCTGAAAAAAATCTAGCAAATGCAAAATATGATTATATTTTATCTAATCTTAAATTAGCTTTAGCATCGGGAACAATCACTCCTGGTGATCTTGTTAGAATTAACAGCTTATTAAGATAATATCCAATGCCCGAACTTCCAGAGGTTGAGACAACCCTCAGGGCAATTGAAAAATTTAAAAATCAACTCCTAATAAATATCAATATTTATAATAGAAATTTAAGATGGGAAGTAAATAAAAATCTTGAGGAAGATTCAAAAAATCAAATAGTTAGAGATCTTCGAAGAAGAGCCAAATATATTATATTTGAATTAGAAAAGTGTTCGCTTATTTTGCATTTGGGAATGTCTGGCAGCCTTAGGATAGCAGGTAAAAATGACAATTTTTTTATTAAGCATGATCACATAGAATTTCTTTTTGAGAATGAAAAAATTATATATAACGACCCAAGAAGGTTTGGCTCAATTCATCTAACAAAAAATATCAACGAGCACAGATTAATAAATCATCTTGGTCCCGAACCTTTGTCGAAAGATTTTAATTCAGAATATCTTTTTGAGTTATGCCTAAAATCTAAAACAAATATTAAAACTCTGTTAATGAATCAAAAAAATGTTGTTGGTATTGGCAACATATATGCATCTGAAACACTTTATCTTGCAAAGATTTGTCCTTTCAAAAATTCTTTTGAATTAACGCTTAAAGATTGTGAAAAAATTGTAAAGGCATCAAAAAAAATATTGAATGCCGCCATAAAGGTAGGCGGTACAACTTTAAAAGATTTTTACTCTGCCGATGGAAGTCCTGGTTATTTTAAATTTAAATTGAATGTCTATGGCAGAGAGGGTTTAGATTGTAAAAATTGCAAAGAAAAAATCGTCAAGGCAAATATCAACAAAAGAGCTACTTTTTCTTGTCCCTCTTGTCAGTGTTAAGTTTCTAGTTTTGCCCGAAGAGCTTGCTCTACTTTTGGATGAACAAATTTAGAAACATCTCCTTTTAAATCAGATATTTCTTTAATCAAGCTTGATGAAACGTAGATAAGGCTTTCCTTAGGTGTTAAAAATATACTTTCAATATCTGGTGCTAAGGATCTATTCATTGTGGCCAGTTGAAATTCATACTCAAAATCAGAAACTGCCCTTAATCCTCTAATAATAGCGCAGGCATTATAATCTTTTGCTAAATCTACAGTTAGCTTTCTAGGGAATCCAACCACCTCAACTTTTTCACTACCCTCATAAATTGAGGAAGCAAGATTAATCCTCTCCTCTAAGGAAAACATTGGATTTTTTGACTCACTCTTTGCTATAGCAACTACAACTTTATCAAAAAGCCCGCAGCCTCTATCAATGATATCCATGTGGCCATATGTGATGGGATCAAATGAGCCCGGGTATATTGCTACTCTCATGAATAAATCATACTAAACATTAATTTTTAAGCAACTCTAAATCAATTATATCAACCTAATAATAAAAGCAAGAACACTTAAAATTTAATTTTTTTATATTTGATACTAGTGAATTTTTTATATATCATTAAATCTTCATATAACGGGGGAGTAAATTATTACTCAAAAAATAAATAGGAGTTTAATATGAAATTTTTATTAATCTTAGGTAGTGTTATTGCGCTTCCTTCATTTGCAGCTGGTGGCGGTGACCTTGATGCTAGTGATTACACTGGTGTTAGTTTTTGGCTAGTGACTGCAGCTCTTTTAGCTTCAACTGTATTTTTCTTTATTGAAAGAGATAGGGTTGCTGCTAAGTGGAAGACATCTTTAACAGTATCTGGTCTAGTTACTGGTATTGCTTTCTGGCATTACTTGTACATGAGAGGTGTTTGGGTTGAAACTGGTGAATCACCAACTGTATTCAGATATATTGACTGGCTACTTACAGTGCCTTTATTAATATGTGAGTTTTATCTAATTCTTGCAGCTGCAACTAATGTTGCTGGTTCTCTATTTAAGAAGCTTTTAGTTGGTTCTCTTGTAATGCTTGTATTTGGTTACATGGGCGAAGCAGGAATTATGGCGGCTTGGCCTGCATTCATTATTGGATGTTTAGCTTGGTTCTATATGATTTATGAGCTATGGGCTGGAGAAGGAAAATCTGCATGTAATACTGCAAGTCCAGCTGTTCAATCAGCATACAACACAATGATGTATATCATTATCATTGGTTGGGCTATTTATCCTCTTGGGTACTTTACTGGTTACCTAATGGGTGACGGCGGATCAGCCTTAAACTTAAACCTAATTTATAACCTTGCTGACTTTGTTAACAAGATTCTA
>Ga0115568_10003766_pt1 | contig 10252 bp, 7 predicted proteins | sample COGITO_mtgs_1204_FD_87296 | JGI IMG/M metagenome (GOLD analysis project Ga0115568, IMG submission 87296) | Pelagic marine microbial communities from North Sea - COGITO_mtgs_120426 | ecosystem: Environmental > Aquatic > Marine > Epipelagic | place: Germany:Helgoland, sampling site Kabeltonne...
CACCAGTCGTGGTTTCTTCGGAAACACCCTTCCACTCCTTCACCACCTCATTCCAGTGGTTCGGCTTCTGTGCATTGATCTTCTTCAGCAAACTCTTGATCACGGCTTCTTCCATGCTTGCAGAGTCGGAATTGACCCAATCGCTGCCGTCCTCGAGTTCCTTGCCCTTATGGATCAGGAGAGTGGCATCGCCGCCGTCGTCTACAATCAATTGAGGACCGGAACCGTCGGGCCATGTGAGCGCTTGCTCGGTGCACCACCAGTATTCTTCAAGTGTTTCGCCCTTCCAGGCAAAAACCGGCACATCGAGATTTTTGGCAACATAGGCAGCTGCATGATCCTGTGTGGAGAAAATATTACACGAGCACCAACGGATGTCCGCTCCCAGTGCTTGCAGTGTCTCGATCAGCACCGCGGTCTGAATCGTCATGTGCAGCGAGCCCATCACGCGCACACCCTTGAGTGGCTGCTCCTTGGAGTATTTGTCGCGCGTCGCCATTAGGCCCGGCATTTCGAATTGTGCGATTTCGACCTCCTTACGACCGAAGTCGGCGAGGGAGATGTCTTTGACCTTGTAGTCAGTGGTTGTCAGTGTGTCTGTGCTCATAATATGAATTGATAGTTTAGATTTTTTGCCCACGAATTTCACGAATGGGCATGGATTGTTATTTTTATTGAAGCACCAATCGTTTGGATTCGATTCCTGAGGCAGCACCGAAGTTGACCAAAATGCCAAGTTTATGACTTGTTGCGTATAGATAATTTAAAACCTGAGAGCTCTCACTCTTATAAAACAATCTTAGGCATTCGTGAAAATTCGTGCGATTTGTGGGCAACTCTTAGCCTGCCTTACAGCGCGGCTTTGAGTTCGTCGGCTTTGGCGGTCGACTCCCAAGGCAGGTTGTCCTTGGCGAAGTGACCGTAATGAGTCGATTCGCGATAGATCGGACGCAGCAAGTCGAGCTGAGTAACAATGTCGGCGGGCTTGAAGCTGAACACCTTCTGCGCGGCAGCGGCGATTTGCGCATCGCTCACTATACCGGTGCCGAAAGTGTCGATGTGCACACTGGTCGGATATGGATGCCCGATCGCGTAGGCGACTTGTAATTCGCACGCATCTGCCAAGCCGGCAGCCACGATATTTTTCGCCACCCAACGTGTAAAGTATGCCGCCGAGCGGTCGACCTTCGAGGGATCTTTACCGGAGAATGCACCACCACCGTGACGTGCCCAACCACCATAGGTATCCACAATAATCTTACGACCGGTGAGACCAGCGTCGCCTTGAGGGCCGCCGATCACAAAGTTACCGGTTGGATTGATAAGATACTCGGTCTGATCGGTGAGCAGTTCAGCAGGCAACACCTTGCGGGCGATTTCTTTACAAAATGCTTCGATTTCAGCGTGTGGCTTACCTTCCGCATGCTGAGTGGAGATTACCACGTTCTTAATCGCGACCGGCTTGCCATCGACATATTCCAGCGCGACTTGACTCTTCACGTCGGGACGCAGCCAATCGACTATGAGCTGCTTACGCTGGTACGCGATCTCACGCAACAACCGATGAGCATACATAATCGCCGCAGGCATCAATTCCGGAGTTTGATTACACGCGTAACCAAACATGATACCTTGGTCGCCCGCCCCTTGCTCGGCAGTCTTTTTGCCAGTCGCTTCCGCCGCATCGACGCCCTGCGCAATGTCCGAGGACTGAGCGGTCAGGATATTCGAAATAAACACCTTGTCCGCATGAAACACATCATCGTCGTTGGTGTAACCAATCTCGCGGATCGCTTGGCGAACAATTTCCTCGTAGTTGAGTTTCGCATTGGTGCTAATTTCACCCGCGAGAACGACACAGTTGCTCTTAACCAAGGTCTCGCACGCCACACGGCTGTTCGGGTCTTGCGTCAGGCAGGCGTCGAGCACGCTGTCGGAAATATAATCGGCGACTTTGTCCGGATGGCCCTCGCCCACCGACTCGGAAGAAAAGATGAAATTGTTACTCATATGTCCCACAGTGTTTTCAATTCACCGTAAAAATCAAGCAACTTATCAACATATCAGGATAATTTGATACGTATAGCACAGAGCCCCGGCGTCAGCTCTTAAACTCGGGAAAGAAAGGGTTGCGTGCTTTCTCGTTGGCAACCGTGGTCAGCGGTCCGTGCCCGGCGCACAGAACCGTATCGTCCGACAGTGATAAAATATGAGCACGGTTACTTTCCAAGGCCTGCGCATAGGCATTCACCGCACCGCCCTGCGACAGACAGAACAGCGCGTCGCCGACAATCGCCACCGGCTGAGCCAGCCCCTCAACCACATAGGTGGTGCCACCCGGTGAATGACCGTTGGTCAAACGCACCTCGATGTGCAGGCCCTCCAAGTCAATGGAGTCGCCATGAGTGAGGGGATCCGCGTCGGCATACGGCTCAAGCTCAGGAGCAAAGGCAACCGAACCCTCGATCGACTCGAGCAACGCCTCATATGCAGCGATATGGTCACGGTGCGAATGCGTAATCGCTAAAGCCTGCAAATCAAGGCCGAGCGTTTGAACATCCGCCAGCAGCGCATCCACATTCGCACCAGTATCGAACGCTATCGCAACCTTGGTCTTCGGGCTCCAAACCAGATAGCTGTTAACCGTCATCTCCTCATAGCCCGGCACGGGGAACGGGGTATTATAGCATTTGAGCCCAGACACTTCGATTGCTGCTGGCGCCCATGCCTGATTAGCCATCGAAATCAGCGCCTCGACATCCAGCGCGAGCACCGGCGCCACTGCGCGCACACTCGCTTCATTATACTCTCCATTCAACAAAGCGGCAACCGCAGCCAACGGCAACCCGGCACTTTCAGACAGTGCTTGCTTACCGATGCCGAGCCCAGTGCAAGCCTTCATCAGTACGTCTTCGAAATTGTCTTCTATGCGTATTTCCATCATCCAGCTAGCAAGCGTCACAATCCGCCCAGCGACAAGCATCGACTGCAATACAGAACCAGACTCCAACGCGACCGCCTAGCTCTGCGCCCTCTTAGTGCAGAACAAACCGAACCACTTTTTTGGCTCAAGTGCTTGCGACGCCTCAACGCTTGCCTCCTCGACCTCAGCACACTCCGACACTGGGCTTGCCCCTTCGACGATAGGCATTTCTACCACAGGCTCCGCAACCACAGGGCAAGGCACCTCCAGTAAATGCCCGCGCCGCAAATCTTCCACGACTTTGCGATACAGCAAAGGCTTATGATAATAGGGAATTCCCTGCGCCTGCAAATACCTGACATTCGCATCGGTCAAACAACCGGAAACAATCGCGTAAAGGCAACTTGGAAACTGCGCTTTCATCTTAATCACAAAATCGAGACCAAAGCCGTCCGCCAAATGATAATCGGCAATCACCAGATTCACAGGCATCGCTGGATTGAGCATCACCTCGAGCGCGCCCGCTAAATTTAAAACCGGATAAACCACATATCCCTTTGACTCCAATTGCTCGACTGCAGTCGCCAACAGGGCCTCTTCGTCCTCAATAAATAAAATATACATACCCGCTCCTTCGTTCAGAGTGATTGGTGAGACACCTTAATATTTTAGCTCACTTCGTCTGAATCGCAAACTATGCACAAAAATTACCGAATACAGGGCTTGCATTCCGAAAAATCAGCTCCATAAAAGCGACATTCTTTAATGATGCCCAGATGGCGGAATTGGCAGACGCGCTAGACTCAAAATCTGGTTCCTTCGGGAGTGTGGGTTCGACCCCCACTCTGGGTACTCTTTAAAGGCTCGCTGTTCGATTGAAACAGTGAGCACTTGACCGCAAAGCATTCAACAAGTGCTTCGCTCAAAACCTAAACTTCACCACGAAGTCATCGCCGCCGCGATCGTTGTCATACGACAAACCACCCTCGCCATCGTGCGGCCAAGCGTAGAGCATTCGTTACAGCTCGATTGCAGCGACACACACTGCCGACCACCACGTCGCCGCACAGATTGTCACAGCCGCACGACAAACGAGGCCACCTCCAAAGGACAACTCAAAAGACTGGCGTCACCTCGAGGTTTTGCCCAGGCTCCAAAAGATGCGTACCATTGCGGTCCGCATCTTCGTCGTTGCGAAACACCTGCACCTCCACCGAGGCGTCCAAATCCGAGGGAGCCAGCCAGCGCCACTTGCCGATCTCTTCGAATTCCATCGGCACGCCCGCCTCCCAGCTCAGCCCCCCACCACTTCCGCGCAGGTAGGGCTTGTTGCCAATTCCGATCAGGATGTTGACGGTAAACACAGCGTCGTTCTTCTTGGCTGACACGTGACGTGCCAGCGGCTTGACCACTTCACCAAATAAATCCTCCGCCGGTGCCTCGGCTAGCGCCTCATCATCGACTGTCGCTGTCGCCGTCGCCGCGCAATCCTCGACGGCTACCCGCACTCTCTCCGGCTCAGTTGCCTCCGCAGCCGCCATCTGTGGTTGCTGCTCCGAAACGGACGCCTCCTCGCCCGACTCAAGTGCGGCCATCTCTTTGGCCAACTCGGCATCCGGCGAGACTTCAATCACCTCAGCTGATTCGTCCAGCTCAGCAGGTGGCGCGACTAAGGCGCCTTCGGGCTCGGCGTCCGCGAGCGACTCAAACTCCGTCTCAGACGCTTCGACTGGACCATCGGCAGCCTTGGCAGTATCCGCCGATGTGGCGATTTCGGTCGGCTCGGGCGTTTCAATCGGCTCGGATAATTCGGTCGGCTCAGGCGTTTCAGTCGACTCGGTTGGCTCCTGCTCCGCGATGGGTACGGCAGCCGGCTGCACCACCACTGGCGCGTCAGCCGGTGGCTTCAGCTTCAGTTTGGCATCAATAATACGACTCACTGCGGTGGAGGACGAATCCTGTTTCTCCTGCATCGCACGTTGCAGTAAACCCGAATCGGACGTGCGCCGTTGACGCGGTGCACGCGGGGCAGGTCGGTCAGTCGTCTCCTGTGTGGTCGGTGTCGCCGCAGCACCTTCCAATACTTTTAAACGCGCTTCAATCGACTCGATCGGCTGCGCTGTCTGACTGAGCCTGACATCAAGCCCCTCCAAACTGGCCTGCAATGCGTCCAAGTCCGCGCCACCCGCAGTGGATCCCCCTAAGCCTGCATTGAGTTCGGCGACTTTTTCTTTCAACGCATTGAACGCCGCGACCTGATCGGCCTTAAAGCCCTCGATGGCGGCCACTTCAATAGATAAGCCCGCCACAGTTTGCGCCGCCGCAGAAAACTTCTGATCCACCGCAGAAGCCAGCAGTTCATAATGCCGCGCCGATCCGGAAGCGGACTCCAGAGCTTTGATCCGCTCATGGCAGGCAACCAAGGCCGCCTCGAACCGCTTTATATCGGCCTGCTGCAAACGCATTTCAGACGACCGATCGTCTGCCTCCTCCTCAAATCGCATGTTATACTCAACCACGAACGGCACTACAAAAAGGGCCGCGCCCAAAGCCACCGCAATCACACAGGAAGCGACCTGCCAATCCGACAGCTGCCACTGCCCCAGCGTCGCAATCACCAGAGCGATGCCGACCAGAATAATGTCCCCTAAATAGAAGGGCCATTTAGAAAGAGTAAGTGGGGCTTCGTCGTCCGATTGCATGCGGGGCTGTGCGTGTGTGGTTCGGTTGCTGATCAAAGCCAATCAGGCGCAACGGGCAACCCTCTTTTCGGACGGAAACAACATGCACCTCAAGACAGCGACAAGCAGCGCCTAATCGTTTAGCGAGGACGCTCGACCAAGCCAGCCTTACGGTAGACCTTACCAAGGACCTTATAGGCGCGCTTCTGGGCTTCTCCCGCACCGGCCTTGAGCACCGACTCAAGATATTTTTTGTCCTGAATTAGCTCCGCGTAACGCGCCTGCACCGGTTCAAGGGCAGCAATCACCACATCGGCTACTTCCTTCTTCAGATCACCATAGCCCTTGCCCACAAATGAAGCTTCGAGCTCGGCGGTCGAGCTTCCACTAATGGCCGAATGGATTTGCAGTAAATTTGAGACGCCGGGCTTGTCTTCGGCCGCCTTAATTTCACCACCAGAGTCGGTCACGGCACTCATCAGCTTCTTCCTCAACACGTCCGGTTTATCGAGAATGTAGAGCGTCGAATTCTGATTATCGTCACTCTTCGACATCTTGCGCTCAGGATCCTGCAGCGACATGATGCGGGCCCCAGATTTCGGAATAAAGGGTTCCGGTATTTTGAAAGTCTCAGAGTAGGTGCTGTTAAACCGTTGTGCCAGATCGCGGCACAACTCGAGATGTTGGCGCTGATCGTTGCCGACGGGCACCGCGTCCGCGTTGTAGAGTAAAATATCGGCTGCCATCAATACCGGGTACATCAACAAACCGGAGTTCAGCGAGGCCCCCGCACGCGCGCCTTGATGGGCAAATTTCAGCTCGTTGCTGCCCTCTCCTTCGGCGACTTTGAAACCGAGCTTCGCAGCCTTTTCCTTGAACTGCGTCATACGCTGCAGGTCGCCAATCGGCGTAATGCAGCTCAGCAGCCATGCCAACTCGGTGTGGCCCACCACATGCGACTGGATGAAGAGATTCGAGCGCTCAGGATCAAGGCCGCAGGCGATGTATTGAGCGACACAGGACAGCGTATTCTTACGCAACTCGGCCGGCGTGTATTTCACCGTGATCGCGTGCAAATCGACCACGCCAAAATAGCAGTTATAATCGTCGAGCATGGTCGCCCAATTCTTAATCGCCCCCAGATAGTTACCGATCGTCAGGACGCCGGTAGGTTGGGCACATGTTAGGATGACTGGCTTTTCTTCGCTCATAAAGCGCCGATTGACGGCATCTGGCCTGCCCTTGTCAATCTTCCTTCTCAACCAGACAGCAGGCAATGCCGCCCAAACGGATAGAGCGGAGCAGACCGCCACTGCATAGAGGAACGACTGGCAGCAGCTCAGCAGACGTCTGGTTTCGGCGCCAACACGCGAATTTCTCTCTCTCAGCGCTGACCGACAGAACCACAATGGCCCGAATACACTGCGCCACGGAGCGCATATCTAATTACCAAGGCAGGTTGCAGTTCAGTATCTCGAGCATACAATGTAAGTTGCGATTAGTACCCAAGTCCAGCGCCTCACTTCACGGACAACAGTGCTTCCCGACATTTCCCCTTTTTCGCAAAACGCCTCACCGCCCATCCCCCACCGCACATGCCTCACCGCATTGAAGACCTGCTCTTTCAGCAGGTTGCCAGCCAGCTCTCCGAAGCCGTCCTGTTAACCGACGCCGACGCGAAAATCACCTGGGGCAACCGCGCGTTTTTAAGGCTCAGCGGCTACAAACTGAAGGAATGCTGCGGGAAGCACCCAAGCGTGCTGCTGCAGGGAAAAAGCACCAACCCTGAAACAGTTGAAGCGATTCGCCAATCCATCGACAACGGCCTCTACCTTAGAACCGAAATATTAAGTTATCACAAAAAGGGGCACCCGTATTGGGCCTTTATCTCGATCGCGCCGATTACAGCCGACAGCGGCGAAAGGACCGGCTTCATCGTGATTGAACACGATACCACCAGCGAGCACATTCAAGTCGAATCAATGGAGAAGCAAATGGTCGAAGTCTACGGCGCGTTGCTATCCTCCGATCAAGCGCAGCGTCCTCCGCTTTCCCCCAGCACACACCTACGAGCGGCAAAACTAAAGCATCGAAATTCGTTTCCGACGCACATTTGAATGACCGATGGCCCGGCGCCTCAGGGGTGCATTTATGCTCATTGATGACGACCGGCTTGAGGCTACGAGCCAACCTCGACTGAAGGCTACGAGCCACCCTCGGCTGAACCCCAGCGTGTCGAACAACGCAACTCTTCAGCACCTCACCACTTCACCGTGTCACCCCCACTGCAAGTTCCACAGTGACCGCAGCCCTAAAAATGAGGCCGCGGTCACCGGTTGCGCAGGCTTCGCTTCAACCGCGACCGGACAAGGTCCGATGGCTTTAGCGAGGATGCGGAGCGCTTGGACCCCTTATTTACTAGCGGCTTTCGCCCAGGAATCGCGCAGTGCGACCGTGCGGTTAAACACCGGCGCGCCGGGCTTTGACAATTTGTTATCCACACAGAAATAGCCAACGCGCTCAAATTGACAGTGCTCCCCATCAGCCACCTCGGCCAGGGCCGGCTCACACAGCGCAGTGACTTGCTGCAGCGACTCAGGGTTGACGAACTTGGTAAAGGACACGTCCTTGTCCGCATCCGGATGCTCTTCAGTGAACAGACGGTCAAACAAACGCACTGGCGACTCGACCGCATGCTCGGCGCTGACCCAATGAATCACGCCCTTTACTTTGCGGTCTTCTGGCTGCTTGTTCAGCGTATCGTGATCGACACTACAGAGCACTTTGGTGATGTTGCCCTCGGCGTCTTTCACCACGTCGTCACATTTGACAATGTAAGCGTTCCGCAGGCGGACCTCGCCACCTTTTTTAAGACGGAAAAACTTGCGGTTGGCTTCTTCCTTGAAGTCTGCCTGCTCAATAAAGAGACGGCCACCGAATGGAATTTTACGCATACCCGCGGATTCGTCTTCCGGATTGTTGACGCCATCGACTTCAACTACCAGCCCTTCCGGCCAATTGGTGATCTCAATCTCTAGTGGATCAAACACCGCCATGCGACGAATCGACGTGCGGTTCAACTCGGTGCGCACAGCATGCTCAAGTAGCGCCACGTCACTCGTGGAATTGACCTTGGTAATGCCCACCGTCTCACAGAATTGACGGATCGAAGCCGCGGGGTAACCACGGCGGCGCATCCCGGTCAGAGTGGGCATGCGTGGATCATCCCAGCCATCGACGAAATCTCCCTCCACCAGCTCACGCAGCTTGCGCTTACTCACGACCGTGTAAGTCATGTTTAAGCGGGAAAACTCAGTCTGCTTGGAGGGAAAAATGCCGAGCTTCTGAATAAACCATTCGTACAGCGGACGGTGGTCTTCGAACTCAAGCGAGCACAACGAATGGGTGACTTCTTCGAGCGAATCACTCTGACCGTGGGTGTAATCGTAACTCGGATAGATGCACCACTGGTCGCCGACCCGATGGTGATGCATGCGCTTGATACGATACATCACTGGGTCGCGCATGTTCATGTTCGGGTGGGTCATGTCGATTTTGGCGCGCAGCACCTTCTCGCCATCGGCAAACTCACCGGCGCGCATACGTTTAAACAGATCGAGGCTCTCCGCGATCGGCCGCTCACGATATGGGCTGGGCTTACCGGGCTCGGTAATCGAACCGCGGTACTCGCGCATCTCGTCGAAGGACAACTCCTCGACATAGGCATGCCCCGCTTCGATCAGCTGCAGCGCCCATTCAAACAGCTGCTCGAAATAATCACTGGCAAAGCAAATCTTCGCCCACTTAAACCCCAGCCATGCGATGTCCTGCTCGATCGCACGCACGAACTCGTCGCTCTCCTTCTCGGGATTGGTATCGTCGAAGCGCAGGTTGCACTGACCGCCAAACTCCTCGGCGATGCTGAAATTGAGGCAAATCGCTTTGGCGTGGCCGATCTGCAAATAACCATTTGGCTCGGGCGGGAAGCGTGTTTGCACACGTCCATCGTGCTTACCAGCTGCCACGTCGGCAGCCACCATTTGGCGAATAAAATCGGTCGGCGTTTCTTTAGCGTCTGACATATGTGTGTAGAAAAAATGAAATCATGTAGAATCTGCCAGATAAAACCACTGGCGACTCCAAGGTAGGGCAAATTGGTTGCGTGAGCGAGGCGGGTTATCCGACAAAACGTTTCAAGCGTCCGAGCACCTGCTCTTGGCCGAGCACCGCTAACATCGGCAGCAGATCCGGACCACCGCCCTGCCCGCTCAACGCGTAGCGCAACGCTGGAAAATAAGCGAACACCTTGGCACCCTTGGACTCCGCATGCGCTTCCAAGCTGGCTTGCAGATGATCGGCATCAAAATCAGCCACACCTTCCAGCACCGGAAGAATTTCCGCAATCAGCTCCTTGGGGTCGGCTTTTTTCGCGATCTTAGCACCGACCTTTTCGTCGAGGGTATAGTCATCTTGGAAGAAGTAGCGGCAGAAGTCAGCCAAGTCATCCAGCCCGCGTGCCTTGCCCTGACAAAGCTTCAGCACGGATTGAATGTAGTCCTCATCCGCGTCCTCTTCAATCACACCCGCGCTGTGCAAGATCGGGCGCGCCAACCATGTATAGGTCTCGATCGGCATCTCACGCAGGTAC
>Ga0115568_10003770_pt1 | contig 10247 bp, 9 predicted proteins | sample COGITO_mtgs_1204_FD_87296 | JGI IMG/M metagenome (GOLD analysis project Ga0115568, IMG submission 87296) | Pelagic marine microbial communities from North Sea - COGITO_mtgs_120426 | ecosystem: Environmental > Aquatic > Marine > Epipelagic | place: Germany:Helgoland, sampling site Kabeltonne...
AGGACTTTTTCTGCGAAAATATGTACACGGGGCAGAACTATCCGCTCATCGAAGGCGTGCGCAGCGAGGACTTTAAATACATCCGCTATTTTAAGCCGAAGCCGCGCAGGCATCATGTTCTTATGCTGACCGATTCCATCCAGGGTAAGCAGCCGATTTATGAAGAGCTCTACGACTTGAAGAACGATCCGAAGGAAATCACCAACCTGGCCGAGTCGCCCGATCATGCTGGTACGCTCGAGTCTTTTCGCAAGCGCTGTCAGGAGTTGGTCGTAGAGGCCAAGGGTAGCGACGACTATCCCAAAACACATATCACCAACGACCCACGAAAGAAGTAATACGATATGAAAGCACTTCCGACAAAACTTACGAAGCTTGCAATACTAATGATTGCCTATGGGATAATTAGAAGTTTTATAGGTTCCATCGAACATCAGTACCTTTTTAAAGGAACACAAGATTTCTTAGACCCTATGCTTTTGGCGTTCATCGTAGCTTCAGCGAATACCTTGAATCTTCTCCTTCTCGCATTTTTTCCATTTAAAAATCCACCTTCACTTCTAAACAAATGGCTTATGTTGCTTTTGATTATGTCTTTCAAACTCAATGGAATCGTAATCTATCTGATTCTCATAGGAATTGATTATATAAAGGAATCAAATCAAACAGAACCAGAGCTTGGAGCTTACGGTGAAAACGCCCGTTGAATAAGTTGAAGTTTATGAGCACCAAAGCTCACGCTTAACGTTCGGCAAAAAAAGAAAGGGATCACGCATGAATGAGGAACTCAAAGAGTGGCTTGGAATCAAACCCGCAGATTTTATAGTGTATTTAACTGGTGTTGCTATTGTCGGCATTTATTTCAGCAAGAATATTACTGTCGATATCATCCTGTCCATAGCTTCGGTTATTTTATGTGTAATTTCCTGCTTCATGGGCATGAAATCAGATTCACGACTGAGCAGCTTCAGCAATTGCGTCAAACGGATAGCATATCCACTTTGCTTAATTGTTGTAATCATTTGTATCTATCTGAACTTTAGTAAATGGAACATAGCAGAACCCCTGGTAATGAAGCCAGATAACCCAAGCGATAAAATGGTTGCCGAATCTGGGCCTCCAGAGGGACGCGGCGAAGCGCCGCGCCCTTGAGGTTTGTTGTTATCGCAAGAGAATGGACCGCGGAAAACATGCGCGTAGCGAAGGATGCGTACGACAAAGGGAATATGCGAACAGGTTCGCTTATTCTGGGACCTGCGATTTCAGGTACACCGATTTGACCTCAATTTCCAAAATCATACGGTTCGAGCGGCTTTGTCCCCTCATTCAGGGACAGACAGGATGTCAGGGGCTTGTTAGTTTATACGCTGATCCTACAGAGGCTGAAAAATGACCACCCCAATCGAGAACCATGTCTCATCTGAGATGAAGACATGCAAAGGATAAATAAAATGAAGAGAATACTGAAAACCATGTTGAAACGTCTATGGAAAGAATGGGGCTATCCCGTTCTGGTAGCCATTGCCATCGTAACTCCCATCAAGTCATCGCTTGCGGATTGGAACCATGTGCCAACTGGATCCATGAAGCCAACGATTCTAGAAGGCGACCGAGTGTTTGTTAACAAACTGGCATACGATCTCAAAGTTCCTTTGACAACGTGGCACATTGCAAAGTGGGGAGATCCGGAACGTGGTGATATTGTGGTGTGCTACTCTCCTGTAGACGGCAAACGACTCATCAAACGTGTTGTTGCCATTCCCAGCGACACAATAGCCATGGAGAACAGTCAGCTTATCGTTAATGGTAAATCCGCAGAATACACCACTCTTGACGAGTCAGTTATTGATAACATTCCGCAGGTGGAGCAGCAATCCCATGTGTTCGCCGAGGAGCACGTAGATGGGGATTCTCATGCTGTGATGCTCACACCGACACGACGCTCGCCACACTCCTTCGGCAAGACACGGGTCCCCGAAGGGCAATATGTGGTCATGGGTGACAATCGAGACAACAGCTTTGATTCAAGATTCTTTGGATTCGTTGACCGGAAGCAGATCCTCGGCAGATCGCCTGCCATCGTAGCCTCATTCAATCGGGACAACTTCTATCTTCCAAGACGAAATAGATGGTTGAAAAAACTGCAGTGAGAGGGCCAACAATAAAATGCCCAGTATTGTCGCATACGCGCCAAACGGTGATTTAGACGTTCTGCAAATAAAAGGAAAAATATGAAAGCACTTCCGACAAAACTTACGAAACTTGCAATACTAATGATTGCCTATGGGATAATTAGAAGTTTTATAGGTTCCATCGAACATCAGTTCCTTTTTAAAGGAACACAAGATTCCTTAGACCCTATGCTTTTGGGGTTCATCGTAGCTTCAGCGAATACCTTGAATCCTCTCCTTCTCGCTATTTTTCCATTTAAAAATCCACCTTCACTTCTAAACAAATGGCTTATGTTGTTTTTGATTATGTCTTTCAAACTCAATGGAATCGTAATCTATCTGATTCTCATAGGACTTGATTATATAAAGGAATCAAATCAAGCAGAACCAGAGCTTGGAGCTTACGGTGAAAACGCCCGTTGAATAAGTTTATGAGCACCAAAGCTCACGCTTAACGTTGGGTAAAGCAAGATAGGCTTACAGATGACTTACATAACGAATCAGGTGATTTTGACAACGGGGCTCGTTGCGGTAGGAGTTGGATTCTCACTCTGCTATTTCTACATTATAAAAGACAATTTTATAGACAAGATGGTCGATGGGTTGTTCGGTTTGTTGGGCATAACATCCGAGAGAGGTCCGTTGGTGACGAAGGTGACCATGAATGGTGGAACAATAGTTATCACTCTGCAGAACCGAGGAAAGTGCAAGTTCAGACCCATTCCTGTAGTAGGGCTTGACAGTCATCAAAAACGCCACTTTCCAACCTTCTATTTGAACGAGAAGAGTTTCCGCACCTCACAGGTTGAGGAATCGAACCGCAAACAATTTGCCACTAACCTTGGCCCCGGTGAATGTAGAAGCATTTTTTTGGATAGAGCCGAGGTCACCAGTATGGATTGCCAAACTCTGAGTATTCTCGACGGGAAGGGGTACGCTTGGCCAGTAGAGGGATTTAGTGCATCACCCCTGAAATGAACTATAGCACCCAACAAAGCGTTGCTCAACGATGCGGTGACCCGCGCGCGAGAACGTAAATGATCGCTGAATAAGGAGGAAAAAAGATATGATAAAAAAGGAATACGATATGAAAAATTTTTCAGCAGCCACAATGATTGCATTATCAGCCTGCGTCATTTCCCTTTCTATAGGTTGCTCGAGCGTCACAATCAAAGATCCTCTTTCCGAAAACCCTGAGCCTATTGATCAGGAAAAACTAGAAGGCACATGGGTGCTGAATGACGAAGTATTCCATGTGAAATTCGGAAGTAATGGTGTTGCGCAGATTGCTGGCGTAGAATGGGAAAGCAATCAATTTCATATTGTACACGCTGAAGTGATTGTCACGAAAGGAGACAAGCACAACTTCCTGTCTGTTCGGAGGCAAGAAGATGGTAGATGGATGGGTGATTACTATTTTCTCTCATACATGTTTGCTGAAAACGGTGATCTAGTTGCGTGGGTTCCTAATGCGAATGTGTTCAAAAACTTGATCAAAGAAAAGGAGCTTCAAGGAGTTATCACAGAGGGTAAATATAGCACTAGTGTATCGATAACAAATTCCCCACTAAAACTTCTGAAACTCATCAATGATCCGGAGAACCTGAAACTATTTGAATATACAGAACCAACAATCATCCGAAAAATAAGCGAGAAATAGGTCGAACCCGCGAAGTCAGCTTATCGGTCGCTCCGCTCCCGAACGTTGCTTCGAGACGTTAGGCCACCAATAAAGGAGTAAATGAACGCATGAAATATACCACGATTACTTTTGCCTTACTAATAAGTGCAGCAACGATCTTTATGGGGTGCCTAAGCATCGCAATCGCCATCGGTGCGCATCTCGTGTCAATAGATCTCGTGTCAAAAGAGCTTATATCTGGGCCGGCTAGGATTAATATTGGAGAACCGTGGTTGCTTGCTTTTCCGATCGCTGCGATCTGTTTGGCTGTTTTCACGGACATCAGATCGATCCGAAAGGAGAAAAAGGATTTGACCTAACAAACAGATGGAGCAGTTACTAAGGAACCCGCGCGAAGCGCGGCTCCCTTAGAAGCTCATCTGAGACGATCCGCGCGCTGACGCGCACGGATCGTTATGGCAAGAGAAAGGAATGCTGAAAACATGCGCGTAGCGAAGGATGCGTACAACAAAGGGAATATGCGAACAGGTTCGCTTATTCTGGGACCTGCGATTTCAGGTACACCGGTTTGACCTCAATTTCCAAAATCATACGGTTCGAGCGGCTTTGTCCCCTCATTCAGGGACAGACGGCTGTGGGATCGGTGTTATGATGTAAACGATCGAGTCCCTCATCGGTGTGGATGAGCGGGTCAGCTTTTTTGGCTCGTTGGTTTCGATGGAAATAGGTCCTAGCCGATGGCAAGGGTTCAACGAAAAACAACTTAACGACGAAGGAGAACATGAGATGAAGAACATGATGTTTATAGGAATAGGCTGTGTGGTTTTGTCCGTGACATGCGTTGCGGAGCCGTTTCACTTGAAGCACGACAAAACGGGCAAAATATATGGGCCTTTTCAGTCAACAACCGGAAGCCCAGTCAAACTTGGGAAGACCCACTTTACGGTCGTCTCGAAGAGCAGAAATCTTTCAGCGGTTGAGAAGCAACTTATGGCAGTCAAGATTGCCAAGGTTGATTTTAAGCAGGCACATCTTCAGGACGTCGTTCATTTTCTGCTCAAACAGAGTCGCATCCAAGATCCTGAAAAGATCGGAGTCAATTTTATTATAGAATCTCACCCGAGAAAAATTGGAGCGCCTGCTGACCCGAGCCCTACAGTCACGCTCAGCATGACAAATGTTTCCGCATTTGAGCTGCTTGAGATGCTTATGGATCTGACCGGGTACAGCTACAAGACCTCCGATACAAAGGGAACCACCAAAGTGATATCTGAAAACACCGTGGTCATTAATCCTTAGAAAGGCGCATATCTATGAAGACGATACTAACTACACTCATGGTCTTGGCCCTCGCCACCGGATGCGGTAGCCGGAACCAGACGCATACCATCGCGGATGTGACGAAACCGGAAACGATCATACTAAAGAAAGCGGCTTCACTAGACGCCATTCACTACATAAACATTGTGGGTAAAGGCACGCTTGAGGGTGCCGCTGAAATCACCCTCATTTTGAATGGCAAACCATATAGGACGGAGAAACTATCAGGAACTGTTGATTTTCAATGGAGTGGAGAGTGGTATTCGGATTCTGCGACCATTGAATACAAGGTGATAATGTCGCCTGTTCCTGAAAAAGTGAAATTTGGTGAATGGATAGGAATGGATTTGTATACGTCATCCGTAAAAAGCGGGAGCCTCAACCTGCAATACCATTTCAAGGACCATTAAAACGGCACGTGAAGTTATCGTCTGGCCGCTTGAAAAGCGGATCCTGGAGAGGGGCAGGCCTGACCCAACCAATAAAAACTAAAGATGAGTAAGTTATGAAAAAACGTACGACCATTCTTCTGACGTTGCTATTGGGTTTGTTTTCTGTGACCGTTTTTGCAGAGCGCCCTAATATTATTCTCTGCATGACCGACGACCAGGGCTACGGCGATATGGCCTGTCACGGGAATACCGTTATTAATACGCCCAATATCGACGCGCTTTATGCGGAGTCGGTGCGCCTCACCAATTTTCACGTCAGTCCCGTTTGCACGCCGACTCGCTCGGCGCTGATGACAGGGAACTATCCCGAACGTAACGGTTCATTTCGAACCACCAGCGGTCGCAGCATGATGCATGCTGATGAAATAACGATTGCCGATCTGTTTTCTGATGATGGCTACGTGACCGGCATGATGGCCAAGTGGCATCTCGGCGACAACGCGCCGCACCGCCCGCAGGATCGGGGTTTTCAGGATGTGGTCTGGCATCATGGCGGTGGGGTCGGACAGGCGCCCGACTATTGGTACAACGACTATTTTGATGATACCTATGAACGAAATGGAACGTTAGAAGTGTTCGATGGCTACTGTACGGATGTGTGGGTTGCCGAGGCCATGCGTTTTGTGAGTGACAATCAGGAGGAACCGTTTTTCCTCTATCTGGCGCCCAACGCACCGCATTCGCCGTTCTACGTCGGGTCTGAATGGAGTGATCCTTACGAGGCGGGCGTGAGATGGAAAGGTGGTGCGGAATTTTACGGTATGATTGAGAATTTTGATTACAATCTGGGTCTGTTGCGGGATCATCTTGATACGCTGGGGCTCACTGATAATACCATTCTGATTTTTATGACCGATAACGGAAGCTCAAACGGCTACGGAGGAGTGACCGAAACCGGGGAATTGCTCGGAGAGGAAGACTACAAGGGTTACCGGGCAGATATGCGCGGGCAGAAAGGGACTCTTTGGGAAGGCGGTCATCGGGTTCCATTCTTTATTTATTGGCCTGATGGCGGGCTGACGGGCGGACGCGATTTGGATCATTTAGCCGCGCATATTGATGTGTTGCCGACATTGGCCGAACTGTGCAGTGTGTCAGTCTCTAACGCACCGGCGATTGACGGTATTTCATTCGCGGCGCAATTACCGGCAGGCTCCACCAATTCAGCGAGCCGTGATCATTTGGTGGTGCAGATGATGGGCGGTTCCAATTTTTCAGATCCGGACTCTCGTGTAGCCTGTGTGATTCAGGATCAGTGGCGCCTGATTAAAGAGTTTGACGGAACGAATGACACGGTCGGTTTCAATGAAAAGCTTTACGACGTCAGTACGGATCCTGCCCAGACTACCGACATTGCTTCGGCAAATCCCAATATCGTCCAAGCATTGAGCGCGCTGTATCAACCCTTCTGGGATTCCGTTTCGCCGCGCGTTACGCCGGTACCGATCGATCTGGGAAATCCGGTTCAGGATCCGACCGAGCTTTGTTGTTTTGATTGGTATATGGAGTCTGGAAATCCGCCGTGGACCCGCACTGCGGTTCAGAATCGCATTCAGACGAATGGTCTTTGGAATGTTGACGTTAAGCAGGCTGGAAGTTACCGCCTTACGCTTCGTCAACGACCTTCTTATCTCCCCACCGCGTTGGTTGCTGTTTCTGCCAAGATTCAAATTGCCGGATTGGAACTGCTGGCGGATGTTGCGCCCGGAGCCCAGAGGATTGTGTTTGAGATGGAACTTCCGGCGGGCACAACGGAGTTGAAAACCTGGCTTTATGATGACATCGGCGAATCCAGTGGAGCCTATTTCACTGAAATTATGTCAATCGATGCAGCTATTTATAATATTACGACGAACTGGTCATCTAAAACCGTAAATACGAACACATCTGTCACGATACGCAATGGTGCAACCGTTGCGCTGGATCAAAGCTCCGAGGCGGAATCGGTTCGGGTGAATAATGATTCGAGTCCGATAAGCACATTGCTGATTGATCAGAATGTTAATTTAACCATCAATGGGTCGACAGGTCTTGAGATTGGTTCTGGATCCGGAGCCGGAGTGGTGAGTCAATCGATGGGGACCGTCTCAACGGGAAATTTGATCGTAAACTCAAGCGGATCGGGCTCTCTCTCTCAATATAATCTGTCTGGCGGAAACGTCATTGCAGGGATGGTTTCTGTTAATGCCGCAGGAGAGATCAATCTGTCTGGCGGAAACGTGACAGCGGACTTTCTAACTCTTAACGACGGTGGAGTGCTTAACCTGACTGGGGGAGAATTGTTTATTGACGATGGAGAGATTTCAACGGCGGGGCTTTTGGACATCAACGGTGGAACGTTTAAAATCGATACGGCCGCGGCGACTTCGTTTCTTTATTTCGGAGAGGGTGCCCCTGGCGGACTCATCAAGTTGCGGTCGGGAAGTTTCCTGACAACAGGGGGGGAGAATATACGTACGTATATGAATATCCATGTGAGCGGCGGCACGATGGACTGGGCGGCGGGTAAATCACTCACTCTTAACGGCAGTGAATTCCGCGTGATTGGCGATGGCGCGACGATTACGGGCGGTTATTTTAACCCCGGTCAATATGATATTGGTGGCTCGGTCTATTTTGAGATGGGCGCGACTGGCATCAGTACGATCAACGCCGCGATTCACTCGCAGCTTCTGTACAGCCCGATTACCGTCGATGGAGCGGCTTACACGGGTGGGGCAGCTGTCTTCACGCTGATCGATACTCCGGAGCTGAAGAATGTTTCGCCGTCGATTACAGTGACTAACTTTGCAGATGGGCTGACGGCTGAGGTTAATCAGAATCAGACCACGCATGAGGTTACGCTGACGATTACGGAGAGTTCGATCCCTGCTGGTGAAAATAATTTCAACGTGGCAGCCGGCAATTGGGGCGATACAAACAAATGGTCGCTGGGGCGTGTTCCGGGAACAGTCGAAGATGAAGCTCGTATTTTGTATGGATATACGGCCACCGTCGCTACAAATTTCACAGGGTTACTCCCTTGGACAACCATTGTGCAAGCGGACTCAACCTTGAATATTGCGGCCGATTTCTTGGGCGGAGGGATTCTGTCTGTCCCATCTGATTCTGGAGAAGTCGGCTTTGTTAATCAGTCCGCAGGCGATGCCACAATGCCATTTATTTATCTTGGAGATTCATCGGGAACGGCATCTGACTCCGTGTACAGCTTGACGGGCGGTGAACTGCTTGTTGACGATGCTGACATTTCTCCTTCGGGGGTATTGGATGTTAATGGCGGAACGCTGAACATTAATGCGATTGTCTCTAGCCTAGCCACCCTTAAGTTTGGGGACGGCAAACCTGGCGGACTTATTAAACTGCGATCGGGCACCCTCACGAAAACGGGTAATGCGACTAAAAATATTCGATATTACATGGATGTTCATGTAAGCGGCGGAACGGTAAGTCACAGCGGTTCAATCTTCATGGACAACAGTGAATTCCGTGTGATCGGCGATCAAGCGTCCATTTTGTTTACCAAATATAATGTGGGTCAATATGCCTCCATCCCGGGAGTGACCGTCTTTGAGATGGGCGTGAACGGCATCAGCACGATCATTGCAAGTGAGGCACAGCTTCAGTACAGCACGATGATTGTGGATGGATCGGCTTATACCGGCAGTTCAGCCACTTTTACCCTGATTGATGTAACGAATCTAGTCTCGGTTTGCCCCTCGGTTATGGTAACCAACTTCCCTGAAGGTATGACGGCGCTGGTGAATCAGGATCAGATCACGGATGAGGTTACGCTGACAATTACTGTGGATGGTTATGCCAGATGGTCTTCGGTGCATGGTTTGAGCGGCCAAGATGCTGATTTGAGTGAAGATCCAGACCGGGATGGAAAAAACAACCTGTTCGAATATGCTTCTGGGAGTTCTCCAGTCCTCGGTGCCGACGATACGAGCAGCGCGGCCGATTTTCCTGCGTTTGAGCTGGTCGGCAACAATGTGCATTATGTATATCGACGCCGTCGTAATGCCGACACGCTGGGTCTTTCGTATCTGCTGAAGACGGTCACGAATCTGGTTTCCGACGAGTGGAGTGCAAGTGGCGTCACCGAAATCAAAACGGATATTGTTGATGATGATTTTGAGGCAGTGACGAACAGTATTCCCGTGAGCGATACAGGGTTTTTCACCCTGACTGTTGAACTCAATACGGTAGAGGAGTGATTTCATTATGAAAAATAAAAGTGTATTTTTAGGTTTACTGTTGACGGTCGGATTGCATGCGTTCGCGGAACGTCCCAATATAATTCTCTGCATGTCCGACGATCAGGGCTGGGGCGATGTCGGGTATAACGGACATCCGGTGCTACGCACACCGCATCTCGATCAGATGTCGAAAGAGGGCATGCGCTTTGACCGCTTCTATTCGACCTCACCGGTCTGTTCGCCCACTCGTGCTGGCGTCCTCACCGGGCGCCATCCCTACCGGCACGGTGTTCCGTTCGCCAATGTCGGCAAACTGAAGGCAGAGGAAATCACGCTGCCCGAAGTGCTCAGGGCACAGGGCTATGCGACCGGCCATTTCGGCAAATGGCATTTGGGCTCACTGACCACTAAAATCAAGGATGGGCATCGTGGTCGCCCTGGCAACACCGCCAGCTACTCTCCT
>Ga0115568_10003773_pt1 | contig 10243 bp, 10 predicted proteins | sample COGITO_mtgs_1204_FD_87296 | JGI IMG/M metagenome (GOLD analysis project Ga0115568, IMG submission 87296) | Pelagic marine microbial communities from North Sea - COGITO_mtgs_120426 | ecosystem: Environmental > Aquatic > Marine > Epipelagic | place: Germany:Helgoland, sampling site Kabeltonne...
ACCTGCCATACCTAGGCCAGCAAGACCAAAGGATGCAGCCATCACTTTCATGAAGTGACGACGGTTGACACCTTCCATATCGGAAGCGCCGGCGGGGAATTCGCGCTCGACCCAATCTGTAAATGCGGGAGTTTCCGCTAGATCGTCGAGGCTTTTCCAGTAACGTGGGCCTGAGAATTCAGAGTTCTTCATTATCTAAAAGGGTGCGATTAACGGTGGCAGCCTGAGCAGCTTTGCGGAGGATTGACCTTCCAGTCGTGAACGAAGCCGACAGCTTCTTTTTCAAATGCTTCTGTATCGGGACGTTCCCAATCAAGGTTATAAACTTCTTCCATAGGTCGAATGCTGTCTTCAGGGTTACGGTGGCAGTCCAAGCAGAAACTCATGCTGAATGACTTCGCATGCTCGACGACTTCCATCTCATCCACACGGCCGTGACACTCGACGCAGCTGATACCACGGTTTACGTGCACCGAGTGATTGAAATAAACGTAATCAGGTGTCTTGTGGATGCGCACCCAAGGGATCGGCTCACCAGACTCATAGCTCTCACGTACTGGTGCCAAGATCGGATCATCTTTACGCACCATACTATGACAGGTCATACACACATTGGTGGCTGGCACATTGGAGTGCTCGGAACGGTCCACAAATGTGTGACAGTAGCGGCAATCCAACTCAAGTTGGCCAGCGTGCAGTGCATGGCTGAAAGGCACAGGCTGCGTCGGCGCGTAACCTACCCTAGTATACTTGGGTGTTGCATAGTAAGTAATCCCCAGAGCGACTGCTGTCACGGTCAGCACAAGTGCTACGATTACTTTAATAGGGATCGTGTTGACCCACCTCGGAAATACGTTCGCCATCAGCTTATATAATAAAAAGTTATAACGTCTAAATTAGACGATTTTACGCTCAACTGCTCCCTTAGCAGATCGAATGCGAGACATCGCACGCGGCGTCCCAGAAGAGGCAAGATTAAAGGATTCAGGCTTCGCTTCCGAGCTGGCTGCACGAGTCAGCGCAAATACTCCAGCAAATGCCAGACCTGCCCGTTTTAAAAATCCTTTGCGTGTAGTAGTTTTTTCGCTGTTCATCAGAGTTAAAGCGGTCTGTTAAAAGTGCGCCGAATTGGCATGGCAACCGTTTTTTATCAGCAAATTCAATTCGCAATGAACCAAACGGCTGATGAGGCGTATGTTAAGGGTTAAATATAATAGGTAAAACTAGCTTCTATACGTACCAGACCTGGTGAGTCGTAAAATAAGCGCAAAGGATTAGGGGTATTATTTTTTTGTAGCAATGACATGTTCCTGAACGAGTGCATCAATTAGCAGAACAGATACTGGCGATTAACTTTCGTTATACTACTAATACGAGTACCCCGCACACGCTCGACCAGGTCGTCTGACGATAAAGGTGAAATTCAGGCTTCTCACTTTCGGATTCTCACACATAACTACCGGCATGAGCGGCATAGAAAAAACGAATACAGCACCAGGCACTCCCGGTAAATACGTCGCCCTCGGCCTCTTTATATTTACTGCGATCGTTGGCAGCCTCTTCATTTACCTTGGGCCCAAGGCGACTGAAAAGACACCTGGCATCCTCCACGTTGGCATTCGCTTCGCCAACGAGCACATGGTCGAGTTTACGCAATACAGCAAAACTGGCCCTGGGGCGCGGATTGAATTTATCGCCGCCGACGGCAGCATCCCCCATTCCGTCGAGCGTCTAGCAATGGGTCGCAACCTGGTGCCGATTAGTAATTTGTCCGATGGCCTCTATACGCTTCGACTCAGCTCCGAAGATTATATCAGCGTTGAAATGCCAATGATTGCAGAAGGACGGATGCTCAATCCACCCAAAGACGCACAGTTCTCGCATGGCACCCATGCCGATTATAATATGATCGGTGTGCGCTTCGCACCGAAAGTCGGCCTCAGGAAATAAGACCGCTCAGGCCCAACAGGCCGAATCAGTCCGTTAGCTGCCCTAGATAGCTGAGAATCATTTAGTACTCGTCACAGGTCAGCCCGCGACTTGCATTGAGGATCATTTGCGATGGCAAATTACTTCGCCTCCTTAAGTAGCAACTGATCCTACACTGCTTGGCAGTAACTGCGTAATCGTTCCGCCGCAGACGATGGCTATATGTGCGCACCTCAAACTATCTAGACTGTGCTCCAAAAAGAGGCGACCATTGCCACGGCCCACAGACCTAGGAGCTGAGAAGTGACTTTGAACCTGCTTCCCCAGCCGCCATCGCCTCTTTTTACAGCAGGACTAGCCAAGTCGCTCAAAGCGCAAACTAAGTAAAAAGCTAAGAGCAGGTATTTGGACAGATACAGCCGCACTTTTATACCAGAATGGCACCACTTTTGATTCTACTAAAGCATCGCTTATTTGCACCATTTTTTCGCTAAATAATCGATTTCGAGCTACAATTAATTAGATCAATGAATTTTCGAATCCGCTCAAAGTTTATCGGAATCCTCGTCATCGCATCCCTCTTACCCCTAGGGATTGCGCTGATTGTCTTTCGTTGGTTTGGCGAGCACTACAGCCGCCAATCCGAGGGCATTCGCTTTAAAGAAGCTGCGGTGCATTTCTCGGACTCGATGACGCATTCTTTAGCCAGCGAGATCAAGCTCTTCAACCAATGGTGCGAGCTCCGCAAAATTGCTTCGTCCGTGAATGCCGAGCAGGCAGGTCAGCCTGCCTGGGACGAGGCTGAAGATGTCGCTGCGATTCAAGCCACCGAAGCACTCTGGCCCACGCTAAACCCGGACAGCCCACGCTTACAAGCGCTTCTGCAGAATGAGCTATCACTTAAGATGCAGGCATTCATCGCAAATAACCCTCATTTTGCTGAGATATTCATCACCGACCAAATGGGTCGTCTGATCGCTGCCACGCAAAAAACCAGCGACTACTGGCAAGCTGACGAAGCATGGTGGCAAGCAGCGATACTTTTGGATGAACACATGCTAAATCTCGAAGCTCTCAATTATGATGAGAGCGCACAGGTTCACTCGATCGATATCAGCCTCCCCTTGTATCAAGTAACCGCAACAGGTCGCGAGATCGTCGGTGTCATTAAGGCAGTGCTGGATGCTTCTACCATTTTTTATAATTCTCCAGTCCTAGACGTTAAGGATGTCCCGACTCAAGAAGTGGTGCTCAACAGCGGGCAAGTGCTCGTCAATATTCAAAATACTCAAATCGCACCGCTAACCAAGCAGATCAACCCCAAGGCAGCTGCTCTACTACAGGGCAGAAAACCAGGCTGGGCACTTGAATATGTCGACCACGACGAACCGTCGGTCATCGGCTTCGCGCCGATCCGCTTGCATTTAGACGACAGCGAACTTCAAGTTTACGGACTGCGCCCGATGTGGGCGGTAATATATCGAGAGGATACGCTCGTTATGGCCCCAGTGAATCGTCGAGTTCGCCTAATCACTCAGATCGGGATACTATTGGTAGGTTTTTTTGCTGTGACCGGCTATGCCATCGCCTCCCGTAAGATTATTCAACCAATCACCAAGCTGCGCTTAGCCTCTGAGGCAATTTCTCAGACGGTACGCTTAGAAGAGCAGCCGAAACGCCGCTCCGAAAAGCAGGCGGCCCAGAAATCTTCGATGCTGCTTAAAGAAGTCCGTTCGGTCCAAACGAAGGATGAGATTGAGGAGCTTGCACAGGAATTTGCTTTCATGGGCCAGCGTATTCTTAGCTATCAGAAAAAGCTGGAAACCGAGATCGCACTCAAAACCGATGAAATCGAACGTGACCTCGAATTTGCCCGTGAGTTTCAAGTCAAACTGATGCCACAAAAATATCCACATCTTCAGTCCCCCCTGAAAAGCGACAGGATGGGGCTGGACTTTTATCACATTTATAAGCCGGCGAGCTCGGTCAGCGGCGACTTCTTTGACGTCCTAAAACTAAGCGATTCAGTCGTCGGTATTTTTATTGCTGATGTGATGGGGCACGGCGTGCGTTCGGCCCTAGTCACTGCGATTTTAACGACATTAATACACAATCTTAAAAGTCATGCCGATCAGCCTGCAGAGTTTTTACAGCTGCTGAATTCGCATTTTCATAAAATAATATACCATCCTGGAGAGCTCATTTTCGCTTCTGCCTTTTATCTCGTGCTAGATTTAGAAAACAAAACCGCTCGCTATGCCTCAGCTGGCCACCCGTCTCCACTGCTGGTGAATCGTCGCGATGGCAGAGTCATACAGTTGACTCCGAACCTCACTAATAACCCAGCACTGGGCCTGTTACCCGAAAGTGATTACCAGACCTTCAGCCGCGCGACCAACCCACACGACTTGTTTCTCATGTTTACTGATGGCGTTTTCGAATGTTCCGATAGCGCTGGTGTCGAGTTCGGCCAAGCTCGCCTTAAACAGCTGGTGGAAGACAATCAATCCACAGACTTACACACTTTAATGGCTCTGATCGCCAGCACCATCAAACAGTATTCCGAGCCACACGGACTCGACGATGATGTCTGCCTAGTCGGTGTTGAATTCCTTGAACGCAACGGATAACGCCATGGGTATTTCCTGTTTGCTAGGCGCAGTACCATCTCGTTTACACGACCTGTCGGCTGAGCAGTGCCCGCTTTTAAAATTATGAATTTACCATTCGACCTTCGGTGTTCGATGTTCAGCGTACGATCTTCATGATCACTTCTATCCTCACTCATCCGGGCGGTGCCCATAAAGACGAATTCTTAGCCTGTGCTGTGCTACTCACTCAAGCACCTGTCGCGATCGAACGTCGCGAACCGACCGAAGCCGACCTCGCAGACACATCCATCGCCGTGCTCGACGTCGGCGGCGAGCATGCTGCCGAACGAAACAACTTCGACCACCATCAATTCCCGCGCGACATGGTGCCGACTTGCGCTCTCTCACTGGTACTCCAACACCTCGGGCTTTACCAAGATGCACACGAGTTCTGTAGTTGGCTTGAAGTTGCCGAATGGTTCGATTGCCGCGGGCCCAACGACACCGCCGAATGGCTCGGCATGGACCGTGAAACCATTGGTAAACTGAACTCCCCGCTCGACATTACAATCCTCCGCCGCTTCGCCAGCCAAACCGAGCACAAGCCAGGTCAGCCGATCTGGGAGATCATGCGTATGATCGGTCAAGACTTGGTTGATTATGTAACCGGCCTGCGCACGCGACTCGACTTTGTCGCTCAGCATGCCGAGGTTTGGACGCTCGGCCCTACTGACGGTACATTTAAAGTCCTGTTCATGCCCCGTACAGAACCGATGCCAGACGAAGCTTCGGCAGGTCTGGGCGGTCATGTTATCGCCCTCGGCCTCGAAGAAGAAGTACTCGCACTGATCTACCCAGACAGTCGCGGCGAAGGCTACGGCATGCGCCGCTTCAACGACGATCAACGCATGGACTTTAGCCCGCTCGACACCGAAACAGACGTGCATTTTGCACACGCGCGCGGCTTTATTGCCAAGACCTCGAGCGCGGATGTCGAGCGCTTAAAGGCTTTAGTCAATTCTGCCTATATTGGCTAAATCAATTTAGCTGGTACCAACCCCACTCTCTTAGTCTCCTCGAGTTTCGAACAACGGCCGATATATTCATCCAAGTATCACGCCCGACTAAGCAATTGCCAAAATATACTAGAGCAGATGTTGTCAAACTATGATGTTTGAAAAGATCGCAAATAAAATAGGTAAATACACCGTATTACTCATCAGCCTACTCATCGCGCTCATACTCTACCCCGCGCTTGAGGAGTATAAGATTGGACACATTTGCCTGACTCTGTGGAGTCTAATCACAATCGTGGCCATAGTTATCTCATTAGATGAGGATAAAAGAACGTATAGACGCATTCAGTTAGCGAGCGGAATTCTCTTCTTGCTCATCGGCACTTTGCTCACTCGCCAAGTTTTAGGGCTCAGCCAAGAGTTCCTCTACCATTTGATCCTGCCAATTAGTTTTCTATTTATAGCATACATTATATGGATCATTTTATCTTCCGTCTTTAAAAAGAAATCATTGGGTGCCGATGAGCTGTCGGGTGCGATTGTTAGCTACCTATTGTTGGGAATCATGTGGGGTTTGTTGTATTCTTATATTGAGTTCATCAGTATGAATTCATTTTCCTTCGCTTCTGCGCATGACTTTCAAGCCAAAGGCTCCGCACTGTTCTACTATAGCTTCGTAACACTCACCACTCTCGGCTATGGCGACATCTTACCAATCAGTCGATTTGCACGTATGGCTGCCTATCTTGAAGCGGTCACAGGAGTGATGTATACCGCGATTCTCGTCGCGGGACTAGTCAGTCATATCGGGCATAAGCAAAAGTAGGGCCGTCGCGCCAACGCCTGTAAAGCAGATTTGCGTCGCTGCCACGTGGCCCTTTTAAACAATATATATACCAATAGTCCGAAAGATTGTCATAATCCTCTCGATAGTTATCTATTTATTGGCAGCAAACGCTTGCAGCCTGATTGAAGAACAGAGATTTCAGCTAAATCAAGCGACGATACAGAATGCTACGAATGGTATACTATATGATGTAAAAGTACTACATCAGCCAACCAGTGCAGTTGGATCGACCCAGTCCTTACTGCCTAACAGAGCATTCACTGTCGGCTTTAATCGCAGAGAGATAATGGCGGACTATAGTGTTATAACTTGGTCGGACAATATGGGTAATTCCTACAGGCAGCAGATTGAGCTACCGAAGAATATCGATAGAGACACACAGCCAAAAAATTTAACTTACACTATCTTCGACGATAATACAGTCACCATCACGCTGAACCCATCAGAATGATGCTATCGACGTGCAGTAGAATCGCACAGTAGTTCGAGCGGCGCAAAAAATGTATCGCCCACAGTCATATACTCTGACTAAGACTAATACATGAAAAGTATGACAGGATATGGCCGTGGCTCTGCGGATGCCTCTAAACAGAATGTGCGAATCGAAGTCGAGATCACTTCGGTAAACCGTAAAACTCTAGATGCTCAAATCTCCTGCCCGCGTGAATGGAACGGGCTTGACCAACAATGCAACGGTTGGCTCAAGGACGCTTTTCAGCGCGGTCGCGTAAACATTCAAATTAAGGCAGAGACGACCGAGGGCGCTCAGTCAGGCTTGGCATGGAGTGCCCAAAGTATGAACGAAAGCTTGGATCGACTGCGCAGCTTTGCCGAAAGCCAAAATATCCCCTTTGTTGTCGATAGTCAGGTATTACTCGATCTAGCAAAAACACTAAAAGACAGCACTGCACTCCCAGACTGGCGCGAAATTGAAGCTCCCATCAAATCAGCATTTGATACTGCACTCGCAGATATTGATTCCATGCGAATTAATGAGGGCAAGGCACTTGCGGAAGACTTACGCCAACGTATTCAAGAGCTCGATACCATTCGGCAGCTAATTGCAAAACATGCAGAGAACACAGTCGCGAGCTATCGCGATGCTTTGATGGATCGACTCAAGCAACTAAAGCTCGAACTAGACATAAATGATGAACGTGTACTCAAGGAACTAGCTATTTTTGCCGACCGCTCGGACATCAGCGAGGAGCTCACACGCTTGAGTAGCCACTTCGATCAATTCAACGAATTCATTGCTGCTGACGAAGCGACCGGTCGAAAGATGGATTTCCTCTGCCAAGAAATACACCGAGAATTTAATACCACTGGCAGTAAGTCATCACCGATCGAAATCACCCGTGCCGTGATCGAAGGTAAAAATGCCCTCGAACGTATCCGTGAACAGGTGCAAAATATCGAGTAACACAGACACCCTGCACTCCACTTGCTGAGCTCAAGGCTACATCAAGCCCTAGACCTGCATAGATCGAGAACATCGGACCCTCTGCTTTTCTAGATCCAGTCTTCGCCGTGAGACTTTAACGCTTGCGCCAGTACTTTGGCGAAAAATGGGCCGCGATAGATCCAGCCTGTATAGATCTGTACCATCGATGCCCCAGCATCCATTTTTTCGCCGGCAGATTCGACCGAATCAATCCCACCCACGCCGATGATCGGCAATTTGCCTTCAGTTGAGCGGTGAATGAAGTCAATCACATCGTTGGAACGCTTGTGAAGGTCCGTGCCGCCACTCATGCCGCCAGTCTCGGTGGATGTAAAGCCGCGCGGGCGGCCAATCGTGGTATTGGTCGCGATAATCCCGTCGTAGTCCAAATCAAGCAGCACTTCTACAATTTGATCGATCTCGGCGTACGTCAGGTCTGGTGCAATCTTGAGCAGCAACGGATGTGGCTGGTGCCCGAGTTTTTTGGCGTAACTACGATTCTCATCGCGCAGTGTCGTCAACAAATCGCGTAGGTAGCTCTCTGTCTGTAGTTCGCGCAAGCCTGGTGTATTCGGACTACTGATATTAATGGTGAAATAATCGGCTTGATCCGCCAACGTACGAAACGATGCCACATAGTCGTCCACTGCATGATCCAGCGGTGTGGCCTTGGCCTTGCCGATGTTCACCCCCACCGGCATCCTACGCTTGCCCTTCGGGTAGTGCTTCGAGAGGCATTGTAACATCGCCTCGGAACCCTTATTATTAAACCCCATGCGATTTATCAGTGCCCTTTCCTCAGGGTAGCGGAATAAGCGCGGACGTGGATTACCAGGCTGACCTTGTGGCGTGACTGTACCGACCTCAGCATGACCGAAGCCCAGCGCCTCAATCGCCCGCGCAAATTCACCATCTTTATCCATCCCAGCAGCGAGACCGACACGATTTGGAAACTCTAAACCGAACAGTTTTACGGGCTTATCCTCTCGGACTTGATTGCAAGCGCGCAGCAACCGACACAGGCCCGGCACCTGACTCAAGGTCATAAGTGCGGTGCGGCCGCAATCATGCGCCTGTTCCGGCTCCATTTTAAAGAGGATTGGGCGGATAATTTTTTCGTAGATACATCCCATAGCGGTAAATCTGTTAGCCTAAATTAAGAAATGGGCAAGTTAACAAGGCATCGTCACTAAACAATGAAAATCATTCGTTTGAAAATTTTCTAACAAAGCACTTTACAATTCGGTTTTGGAAGTTTTTACCCCTTGTATATTATCTCATTAAATTCCTAGTCACAGCACGAAGCTACTAATAAAATATACTTAGGAACCACGCCTTAAAGCATGCCCAATACATCTACAAAACTCACCTGGTGCAAAGCACGCATCGGAGAAGACATGAACTGGTGGATCAAAGAGATCAGTGATCCAATTCATTGGGAAATCGACGGCCTCGGCATCATTGACCCCCGCCAGTTCCAGCACATTCTCGATTTACTCGAGCCGCTCAACGAATATGGCCTACAAACGGATCTTGTCGCTGAAGCTTTCTATTCTTTCGGGATCGACGAAATTCAGGACGACAAGTCCGTCTTACTCAAACGCGTGCAGGACAACATCCTCGACAGCGAAGATCCACTCTTTGCTCTCCCCGATGTACTAGACGAAGATAAAGGCCCCTACGCCGACTTGCTCGACCACATCACTAAGCTGCGCATTAAAATGCTTAACGACCTGATCGATTTCGCGCAGAAGCTCACAGTCGAAGAACTTGAAGAAGAAATCCGCGAATCCCAAAATGGCGACTTTCTCGAAGGTCGAGCGACGCACTACTTTACCGAACTCACTACGATCTTAGAATACGTGCCAGAAGGATTCGAACTCGATGACGACGAAGAGACCACTCCAAAGTCAGAAGACGAAGAACTCGTAAAAGACCTCGAAGATGTAGATGCAGGCACCGACACCGAAGAAAAGATCGTCGCCGACGAAACCATGAAGTGGGACGAAGAAGAGGAAGATGAGGAACAGCAGTACGAAGAGCACACCACTCCACCGGAAACTGAGGGAGAAGAGTCTGCCAAATAAGTCACAGCTCATATTTTCAAAAGCCTCGGGTATCACCGAGGCTTTTTTGTGCTCTTCATCGATAACCAAGAAAAATGCCCTAGCGAGCGGTTGGCTCGGATGCTTCATTGTAAAGCACGGTGTACAGCACACCGAGTAGGTTTCTGCGAGTGACGCACTCTGCATCTTCGCGGGTATTATTAATCCCCTTCGCGATCCAAGCTTCTGAGCCCGCGCGCCGTACCAATTGGTGCAGTACACGGTAGCCATCCTTATTCGTATAGCCGACCGTCATGCCCGCCTCTAGCTCGTCAAAGTCAATCGGCCGAACAATGATGATGGTATTTTTG
>Ga0115568_10003783_pt1 | contig 10235 bp, 7 predicted proteins | sample COGITO_mtgs_1204_FD_87296 | JGI IMG/M metagenome (GOLD analysis project Ga0115568, IMG submission 87296) | Pelagic marine microbial communities from North Sea - COGITO_mtgs_120426 | ecosystem: Environmental > Aquatic > Marine > Epipelagic | place: Germany:Helgoland, sampling site Kabeltonne...
GAACCTTTATATAATTTTATAAAAACCCCAACAATTTCTTTACAAAATAAAGTAAAAAAGAAAACTAAGAAATTGACAAAATTTAACTTAGAGGAATATAATAATGTAATCTCCCAAAATTCCAAAATACTTGTCTTAGTTGGCACTTCTAAGCCCAGCTGTTTGTCTGTAGAGGTTATAACTAAAATAAAAAATAACTCTAATATTGTCGTTTTAACCGAATCTACATCCAACTTACATGATAATTCTTTTTTTGGAAATATTGACCAATTAATTGCGCCAATTGAGCTACTAAAAACAAGAGATAATCTGTTTGAAAATCTAAAACCAGAACTTCTAATAACAATTGGAGGGATGATAATTTCAAAAAAAATAAAAGATTTTCTTAGGAAACACTCTCCTAGCCTCCATCTTCATGTTGGTGAAAATGAAGCAAAGGACACATATTTTAAAGGGTTAAAGCACATTGATATTTCTCCAAACTTATTTTTTAATAATGTATTGCCTAAAAAACCTATATCTTCTAAATTTTATAATTCATGGAAAATAATTTCTGAAAAAAGAATTTATGCTCATAATAAATTTATAAAAGCTGCAAGTTTTTCAGATTTTATTGTTTTTTCCATTATATCATCTCGAATTCCAGCGCAATACCAAATTCAAGCTGCAAACAGCTCTCCAATAAGATATCTTCAGCTTTTTAACCTTTCCAATTTTAATAACACGTATTGTAACAGGGGAACTAGTGGGATTGACGGAAGCACCTCTACATCAGTTGGCTCAGCAGTTGCAAGCGATTCTCCTGTCCTGTTAATAACTGGAGACCTCAGTTTTTTCTATGATATAAATGGGCTTTGGAACAATTATATTAAATCAGATTTTAGAATCATTTTGATTAACAATAGTGGCGGTGGAATTTTTAGAATTCTTCCTGGACACGAGAATAATGAGGTTTTTTCAAAATTTATAGAAACTGAACATAATTTAAAAGCTAAAAGAATAGCTCAATTATATGGATTCGACTATCAAAACAAAAAAACAAAATGGGGGGTTAAGCTAGCTTTAAAAACTTTTTTTAAAAAATCTAAAAAACCTAAAATTTTAGAAATCACCACGTCCTCTGATTTAAGCTCAAAAACTCTAAAAAATTACTTTGAATTTTTGTCAAAAAATTGAAGTGTATTTAATTTTTATAAACCTTATATTTAACAAAAAAAAATTTGATGATTATCAAATGGGATAACATAAAAGAATACTCTGATATAAAATTCGAATTTTATAATGGGGTGGCAAAAATAACTATTAATAGGCCTAAAGTTTACAATGCTTTTAGGCCAGAAACAAACGTTCAAATGCTTGAAGCAATTGACATCTGTAAAGAACGAAGCGATATCGATATAGTTGTTTTTACAGGTGCTGGAGAAAAAGCCTTTTGTAGTGGTGGTGATCAAAACGTAAAAGGTTCTGGGGGCTATATTGGTGATGATGGAGTGCCTCGATTAAACGTTTTAGATTTACATAAAAAAATTAGAGAAATTCCTAAACCTGTAATCGCCATGGTTAATGGATATGCCATTGGAGGTGGTCACGTTCTGCATGTGGTTTGTGATCTCACCATTGCTAGTGAAAATGCTGTTTTTGGGCAAACTGGTCCTAAAGTAGGGAGTTTTGATGGTGGGTTTGGGTCCTCATATTTGGCAAGACATGTTGGTCAAAAAAAAGCAAGAGAAATCTGGTTTCTTTGCGAACAATATTCAGCAGAAGAGGCTTTAAGCATGGGAATGGTAAATAAAGTAGTCCCATTAAAAAAGCTCGAGAATGCTACACTTAAATGGTGTGCAATTATGCAAAAAAGAAGTCCACTAGCCTTGAGGATGATTAAACGAAGTCTCAATGCAGAATTAGATGGGCAACACGGATTAATGCAACTTGCTGGTGACGCTACCCTTTTGTATTACCTTAGCGAAGAAGCTCAAGAAGGAAAAAACGCTTTTTTAGAAAAAAGAGAGCCAAATTTTAAAAAATACCCAAAATTTCCTTGAAAATTCTTGTATTCTAAAATTTATATGATATGCCTATAAAGCTAAATGAATGGATTGTGGCAGCTAGACTTAGAACAATTCCATTGTCTGTTTCTGGGATATTAATAGGTTCTTTTGCCGCATTTTCAGAAAACAAGTTTAATATTTCTATATTTTTGACAGCTATTTTTACCGCAATTTCTTATCAAATTCTGTCTAATTTTTCGAATGACTTTGGAGACGGAATAAAAGGAACTGACGACAATAGAATCGGCCCTGAACGAGTAGTTCAAAGCGGAAGAATTAGTCGGAGCGAAATGAAACAAGGTATTTTTATCTTAATCATAATTTCCTTCTCTTTAACATTATCTCTAGTGCTCCTTTCTTTTTGGGGAAATGCAATTAATTTAATATTTTTTATTTTGCTTGGCCTTTTGGCTATAACTGCTGCTATAAAATATACCGTAGGCGAAAATGCTTATGGATACTCGGGTTTTGGCGATCTTTTTGTTTTTTTATTTTTTGGACTTATTAGTGTATTGGGATCTAATTATTTGTTTACCTCAACCTTAAGCTATATTTTGATATATCCATCTTGCATAATTGGGTTATTAAGCGTAGGTGTTTTAAACTTAAATAACATGAGGGATATAGAAAATGACCGCAAATCAAAAAAAAACACAATTGCAGTAAAGCTTGGAGTTTTCAAATCGAAACTTTACCATTTTTTTTTAATCTTTAGCGCTATAGTTTTAATAACTATTTTTCATGTCAAGATAGAGTCCAACTCCAATCTGCTATTGTTCTTAATTGTTTGTAATATTTTATGGCTAATTTTTCATGTTTTTCAAGTTTTAAAAATCAAAACTCCCAAAAAGTTTGACGAATTTCTAAAACCTTTGGGGTTATCTGCTTTTTTATATTCTATCATTATATCATTATATTTTTATGAAATTTTATAATTCATGAAGGCCTATTATTTTAAACATTTACTAAAATTTAAAATCCCTGGCGGAACATCAAGAGGTGTTTTAAATGATAAAGAAAGTTGGTTTATCATAATTATAAATGGTGAGAATTACGGCATAGGAGAATGTAGTTTAATAAAAGGACTAAGTCCGGATCCTGATGCTACCTTTGAAATGAAATTAAAAGATATCTGCCGTAAAATTCATCTTGGATTTGCAAACCTTTCTTTAGAATTAAAAAGTTATCCTGCCATATTATTTGGGTTGGAAACAGCGTTTCGTTCTTTTGAAAGCAAAGATCCTTTTATCTTTTCAAAATCTTGCCTTACAAAAGGTGAGGGTTCTTTGTCTATCAATGGCTTAATTTGGATGGGTAAAAAGTCTTTTATAAAAAGTCAAATAAAAGAAAAAATCCAATCTGGATTTAATTGTATAAAAATAAAAGTTGGAGCATTAGATTTTGATTTGGAATGTGAGATTTTAAAATCAGTCCGATCTGAATATTCAGAATCTGATATAGAAATAAGATTAGATGCTAACGGATCTTTTTCTTTGGACTCCTCATTTGAAAAGCTTAAAAAACTTTCTACTTTTAAAATCCACTCTATTGAACAACCAATCTCTATAAAACAATGGCACGAAATGGCTTTTCTTTGCGAGAAATCTCCAATTCCAATAGCGTTAGACGAGGAACTTATTGGGGTCCCAAGTTATAAAGAACAGAAAAAAATGTTGCTTGAAATTAATCCAACTTATATAATTTTAAAGCCAAGTCTAATTGGAGGTCTTAAAAAAGCAGATGCTTGGATTAAATTAGCATCCTCCTTAAATATTCAATGGTGGTCTACTAGTGCTCTAGAAAGTAATATCGGTCTTAATGCCATTTCGCAGTGGGTATTTAACAAAGAGCCATTATTACCACAAGGATTAGGCACCGGGATGCTCTTTTCCAATAATATAGAGTCCCCTTATTTGATTGAAAATGGATTTTTAAAATATAATTCTGATGTGGCCTGGAACTCTGATTTTTTTAAGCATTTTATTTCCTAATATGATAAAAAATCATCAAAAAATTCATCCTAAGTTTAAATTAAATGGAGTTTGCTTTAATGAATTAGCTTTTACTTTTAAAAACAAAAATTCTTTAATTAAGAACAAAAGCTTAGTGTCTTTTCTTTCTGATTGGCTAAATAACAATGATCAAATCAATCTTAAAACATCCGGAACAACTGGAAACCCAAAGAAAATAAAAGTAGATAAAAAAGCAATGATTTTGTCGGCTCAAAACACTGGAAAATACTTTAATATTATGTCTGGAGATAATGCGCTTCTATGCTTACCAATAAAATATATCGCTGGAAAAATGATGATCGTAAGGGCAATTGTGTTGGGGCTAGATTTACATGTTATAAAACCAAGTAGCTTTCCAATAAATAAGCTCAGTCAAAATTTTGATTTTGTAGCGATGACTCCTTTTCAGTTAGAAAAAACTATTAATTATGTTCATAAAATAAAATGTTTAATCATTGGAGGAAGTCCTGTTAATGAAAATTTAAGAAAGAAAATCATTAATAAAACCTCGGGTGTTTTTGAAACATATGGTATGACCGAAACTGTATCCCATATTGCGGTTAAAAACTTAAGCGTAGGAGAAAAGTTCTTTAAAAGCATCCCTGGAATTACATTTAAGGACAACGTAGGCTGTTTAGAAATTAATGCGCCTTTTGTTTCTAAAACCCCTATTCTGACAAATGATAAAGTTGAGCTGCTTTCCGCCACTCAATTTAAGTGGGTTGGAAGAAATAGCTATACAATAAATTCTGGAGGAATTAAGTTTAGCCCTGAAAATATTGAAAGAGCTTTAAGCAATTACTATACTCAGCCCTTTATAATAAGTAGTATTCCTGATTCTATTTTGGGAGAAAAAATTGTTATCATTTTTGAAAAGAAAATTCCTACAGAACCAAAAAAATACTTTAGTCAATTAAATAAGCATCAAAGGCCTAAAGAGGTTTTCTTTTTAACTAAATTTGAGAGAACAAATGGAAAAATTAATAGACAAAATATTAAGTCTAGTATATTAAATAAATACACTATTGGAAAGTAGAGAAGAAGAGTTTTGGAACACTACTACTCATTTTATAGGTCTGATTTTTAGCTTAATAGGCTTGCCTGTACTGCTTTATTATAATCAAAATCTAACCAAATTTAGTTTAGTCAGTATTCTTTTTTTTGAGTTTGGAATGATTTGTGTTTATACAGCCTCAACCTTATATCATTATACGACAGACTTAAAGCTAAAAAAAAAACTTAGAGTTTTTGATCACATAAGTATTTTTTACCTAGTTGCGGGCTCTTATGCGCCAGTTTGTCTAATAACTCTTTATAACAGCTCTGGTTTAAAAATCTTTCTTTCCGTATTCACCATAGCAATCTTAGGTACTATTTTTAAAATATTTTTTACTGGAAAATATGAGAGGTTTTCTCTTTTTCTTTATCTGGCTATGGGCTGGTTGATTGTTTTAGATTTTAATTCGATATTAAGCCTCTTGAGCTTCAACGGGCTTATGCTACTGCTAATTAGTGGTGGGTTTTATTCCATTGGAACCATTTTTTATAGTCTTCAAAAAATGAAATATTCTCATACAATTTGGCACTTATTTGTTTTAGCAGGAAGCGCTTCTCATTACTTTCTTGTATTATTATATGTGATATAGATTTTTTTATATATTTATAATCATGTCTGAAAAAAATTTCTTTCTAAATATCTCTTTATTTCTATTTTCCTTAATTATGTTCTCACAACAAAACGAAACTCAAAAATATGAAGTTGTTAAAAGCTTAGAAAATATAGAAATTCGTTTTTACCCCCCTTCAATGAAAGCAAAAGTTAGCTCGAACAGAAATTTTTCAAAACTTTTTAAGTACATAAGTGGGAACAATGAAAAAAACGAGAAAATAGCAATGACTACCCCAGTTTACATGACTCAAACAAAGGGAAAAAGCACCATGGAGTTTGTTTTACCCTCAAAATACTCTATTGAAACTGCAGCTTTACCAAAAGACAAAGACATTCAGGTTTATAGCTCAAAACCTGGTTATTATGCTGCAATTAAATTCGGGGGATACTCAAGTCCTGACAAGGTTAAAACTCATCATCAGATTCTTTTGAAAACAGTAAAAAAAAATAACTTATCTGTTTTAAACGAAGAACCTATCGCTTTATCATACAATAGTCCTTATAAAGTTTTTAACAGAAGAAACGAAGTCCTTATTCAAATTAATTACAGCCCTAATTAAGTTTAACCCTATTTGGTGAAAGATCGGTTTGGATCCATGATTTCTAAAATTATATCTTTTAAACTCTTTTCAAATTCCTTTATTTTTTGAGAATCAATTTTGTGATTTATTTTTTCTGAAGATTCTTTTATGCCAAATTTCATCAGTCCCTTATTAAGATCCCTAAAAGAAATGAGCCCCGCTTCTAAAGAACTACATTTAGGGTTGTTTTTAAAGTAAATCAAGGCATAACAAAGTAATTGCATAGATTTTAAGTGTGTAGTGCCAAAACAAGATGACATCTCTTTAACTGTAGTTTCGCTGGGCTTGATCAGCCCTGTTTTATAATCAATTATTCTAATAATGCCATTTCTTTTGTCTAGTCTATCTATTATGCCTTTTAGTTTGACAGGGTTTTTTAAATCGTTAAACTTAAAGTCATACTCTATTTTTTTTTCTAATGAAAGTATCTCTATTACGTTTCCTTGTTCTATGTCTTTTATTTCGTTTTTAATTAGCGTAATTATAGCATTTTTAATAACCTCAAAAGCAATTAATTTTTTTCCCTTGTCATAATCTTTAATGTTATTTTTAATAAAAGAATCTTCTATCTTTTTTTTAACCATTGATTGTGCAACTAGCATTTTTTTCTTTTCATTTTTTTTTTTTACAAAAGGCAAGTAAATTGCCTCTAAAGAATCGTGAAAAACGAGTCCCATTGTTCTAGGGGTTATGCTGTCTTTTTCCTCATCATCATAAATGTTTAAAAGGTTTTTGTAATAAAATTCTTCTGGATTTTTTAAATAGTTTTCTAAAGAAGAAGGTGAGAAACCTGTATTTCCTAACTCATGTAATCTCTTTATTGCTCCAGGTGATTTTAGTAATTCTGTGTGTTTTTCTTCAGAATAAATCACAGGATTAAAGTTCTTTGTAAAAACATTGTGTTTTTCTTCGATTTCTATCTGATGTATAAATCTGCTTTTTTCTCCACCTAACACACCTTGATTAAAATTATTATAAATCAAAAAGACGTTTTTAGCTCTTTTAATTAGTCTATAAAAATGGTATGTATAAATAGCGTCTCGGTCTCCATAAGTTGGTAATCCGTGTTTTTTTCTTAAGTCATAGGGAATTAAAGAGGTTTGGGCTTTCCCCTTGGGTAAAACTCCCTCATTTACTGAGGTTATTATTACGTGTTCAAAATCTATTGCCCTAGATTCAAGTATCCCCATAATTTGAGTATTTGCATTTATATTTGGTTTAAAACCAAAGGATGTTTCTTCTAATTGAAATAAAATTATATCTTTTAAGTAATGTAATTCTTGAGCAAAAGGATGGGTTATCAGTAAATCTTTCGATTGCTCCAAAGCGGCTACAATGTGTTTAATTTGAATAAAATCATTCGGTTTTGATTTTGTTTTCAAAAAAAGAATATTAAAAAAGCTCTTTAGCCTACTCAACCCTTCGCTGGGTGTCTTCCATTTAGCAAATATCCCAAGAATTATTTTCTTTTCTTTTGTTTCTAGTTTTTCATACAAAGGAAAGGTGCCTTTAACAAGCCTTAAGGAGCTTATTTTTATAAAATTTAATTTCAGAGAACTCTTGTTGTTCTTTTGAATGTCAAAAATTTCTGAAATTAAATTTTTAATCTCCTTTAATGCCAATATTGGTTTAATAGTGATATTCAAGTCTCCGCACTCCTTTGGTATATAGTTTAGGACTGGACTAATAATTGATTCATCTCCTAATACAACAATATTTTTATTGGATTTCTTTTGGTCTAATGTGGATAGAATTTTACCAACAGCCTTAGCTTGTCCTATAGTTTTTGGTGTGCCTAAAATGTGTATGTTCTTTTTCTTTAAATAGTCTTCTCCTTCCCATTTAAAAGGTGATTTTTCAAATCGTTTCCACTTATTTTTATATTTTTTTATGAAAAAAGATGCCCCATGGCTTTTATTTCTTAAAAACGCCTTGTCAATGTCCCAGTAAATTTCTCCTTTGTTAAATGTCAATAATTCCTTGATAATCATTTCTTCTGATTTGCTCAAAGAATTTAAGCCAATAAAAATATGCTGGGTTTTATTGTTTGCTCTTTTATAATGTTCCAGGTTTTCTTTAGCCTCTTTATAACACATTCCTTTAGAGCCAACTCCCCTTTTAGCTAACTGTTTTTTAAAAAGTAAATATAGTTTTGGTAACATCTCCCAAAACATGGCTTTTTCTTTTTCAATACTTTTTTCATCATTCCAATTATTAATTTTATTTATCTCTGTTAGTTCAAATAATATCATTTGAACATCTAGTAAGTTTTGTTCTATTTCGCTTGTATCTTTAAGAAAAGTCTGTGCCCATGCCCTAAACTCTTCGTAAGATTCTAATTTTTTGTTCTTTTTAAAACTAATATAAAGCCCATACAAAGTCAATATTTGTTCAGACTGCCTAACCTCTCTAAGTCCAGATATTTTTATAATAAAAGAGTCTATGCTCTGAATGATGGGAGAAAAGGTTGGTTTGTTAATTTTTTTTAATATTTTTTGCTTAAAATAAATTGAAGACCTTTTGTTTGGAAGGATAAAACAGGTAGACTTAAGATTTGCGTTTCTTAGATTAATATCACTAACAACCTTTTCTAAAAAAGAGTCCATCTTGGTAAAAATAAAAAAAGCGCCTAATTATATTAGGCGCTTTTTAAGTTAATTAAATTTTAATCTATTCAACAACCTTAAACTCAACTCTTCTGTTACTTTCTCTTCCTTTTCTTGTATTGTTAGGGTTTAAAGGTTTGTCTTCACCAAAACCTACAGAAGAAAGTCTTTCTGATGCAACTCCATTTGTAACTAAAAAGTCCAATACAGCATTTGCTCTATCTTCAGACAGCTTTTGGTTAAAAGCCTTTGGTCCAGTTGTATCTGTATGTCCTTCAATAGTAAAGTTTGTAGTTGGATACTTTTCCATTATTTTTTGAACAATTGCTAATAGTCTAGTAACTTTCTCACTAAGGTTTGCAGCGTTTAACGAGAATGGTACTTTTGCTCCTACAGCGTTAAGCTCTTCCATTATCTCTTTCGTTGGCTGAGGACAGCCATTATTATTAAGTAACCCAGGTGTGTTTGGACATTTATCGTCTTTATCTAAGATAGTATCTCCATCTGTGTCAGGCCATGGACACCCGTTATTTGCAACAGGACCCGCTACATCTACACAGGAATCAACGTTATCTCCTACTCCATCTCCATCTGAATCAGGACAACCGTTCATTTCAATAGAGCCTGGCTGGTTAACACAAGCGTCTTTAGAGTCTTGAGTTCCATCTCCATCTGAATCAGGACAACCATCAAACTCAACTAAACCAGGTGTGTCAGGACAAACATCCTTGCTGTTTTCTATCCCATCGCCGTCGTTGTCTGGACATCCATTAAAAGCAGGAAGCCCTGGCTCATCAGGACAGTCATCATATTGATCGTAAATACCATCTCCATCACTATCTACTCCTCCAAAGTTAAATGCAAGAGCGATTGTGTGCTGAACGTGTGGTCGTAAATTTTGCATGTCATTAAAAGCATGCTTGTACGATGAATTAATTTTTAATGCAACTTTGTCATCAAAAGGAATTTTAATTCCTACCCCTCCGTTCAGAGTTAATGATTTTTGGGTTCCAAACCAAGAATATCCTGTGCCACCTTCAAAAAATGGATGAATATTCCAAAAACTAAAACTATCGCTTAAGTTGTACTCTGCATATACATCAATGCTAGTTAGTAATTGGTCAACGGATGTTCCACTACCATCTCCCATAGTTGTAATAGTATTAAAAGAACCTTTAAGTCCATAGTTAAAGTATTCATCACTATATCTAGATAGACTTATTGAATTTAACGCTCCCACTCTATAATTCCAAGCATCAACGTTTGCTCTTTTATTTGCAATTACGTTTTCACCCTCATTAACAAAATCTACAGCACTA
>Ga0115568_10003789_pt1 | contig 10225 bp, 10 predicted proteins | sample COGITO_mtgs_1204_FD_87296 | JGI IMG/M metagenome (GOLD analysis project Ga0115568, IMG submission 87296) | Pelagic marine microbial communities from North Sea - COGITO_mtgs_120426 | ecosystem: Environmental > Aquatic > Marine > Epipelagic | place: Germany:Helgoland, sampling site Kabeltonne...
AATACAATCTGGCGGTAATTATAATACTGTTGTGGGTGACGAAGCTGGTACTGCGATTACTACAGGTGATAACAATGTTGCAGTGGGTTATAACTCTTTAGTGGCTAGCACCACAGCATTTAACAACACAGCAGTTGGCTCAGGTTCTTTAGCAGCAAACACCGAAGGAACTTCTAATATAGCAGTCGGCTTTTATGCTTTAGCTGCAGATACTAAGGGTAGTAAAACTGTAGCAATAGGCAGACAAGCATTAACAGCACAAAACTTTACAACAGCTACAGATACTTTCAACACAGCAGTAGGTTATCACGCTGGTAATGCAGTAACCACAGGAATTCAAAACACCCTCCTCGGTGCTTCTGCTGGCGATGCTATTACAACAGCAAATAATAACACAGCGGTTGGTAAATCTTCACTATCAGCTACCACTACAGGTGGTGAGAACACGGCAGTTGGCACTAATGCTTTAGCAACTAACACCACAGCATCTAACAACACAGCAGTTGGCACTAATGCTTTAAAAGTTAACACTACAGGAGCTAACAACACCGCAGTTGGTTATTCCGCAGGTGTAGCAGTAACCACAGGCGTAAACAACACACTTATAGGTAGTTTAGCTGGTGATGCAATAACTACCGCAAGTTATATAACTGCTGTAGGAGAAAAAGCATTAAGTGCAAATACAACTGGTGAAAAAAATACGGGAATAGGCAGAGCTACATTACAGTCAATCACTACACAATCAAATAACACCGCAGTAGGTTACAATGTTTTATCAAGTGGAAGTAATACTGGTGCAAATAATACTGGAGTTGGCACGGATGTTTTAGCAGGAAACACTACAGGTGCTAACAACACAGCCATTGGTTATAACACTTTAACAGCAAACACTACAGGTTATGAACAAGTTGCTATTGGTGCTAGTGCATTATTAAACTGTACCACAGGGCTTACTAACGTAGCAGTCGGATATGGTTCGTTACAGGGAATCACAACAGCACAGGAAAATGTAGCAATAGGTAAATACGCAGGTCAGCTAACAACAACAGGTAGAAATAACATATCACTAGGACACAACTCTCAACCATCATCTGCTACGGTTAACTATCAGTGTACTCTTGGCAATTCATCTATAAACAACTTACGTTGTAATGACACTTCTATAAGTTCGTTATCAGACGAACGAGATAAAACTAACATTGTAGATATACCATTAGGATTAGACTTTATTAATACAACACGACCTGTTTCATTTGATTGGGATAGGAGAGATGGAACTAGTGTCGGTAAAAAAGACTTTGGTTTTATTGCACAGGAACTAAAAGTAGCCGCAGATGCTACTATCTATGCAGACCATATGAGACTGGTTAGTGAAGAAGACCCTGACAGGCTAGAAGCTGACCCAATGAAGATGTTTCCTATTCTCGTTAAGTCAATACAAGAACTATCAACCAAACTAGATACAGCACTATCTCGTATCGAAGAATTAGAAGGATAAAGAAAATGTCTAGAACTACAGAAAAAAAAGCACAAGATTACACAGCAATGGGTCACTCCATAGCACTCATTACAGATGTAATAGCTGGCGACAGTATGGCTGGTGAACCAGCAGTAGATAGACAATCAGCAGTAGACAGAAATGTTGAGCATCTTGAGCTAATGAAAGCTAAGACAGATTGGGGTAGTGAGTCAATGACAGCTACTACTAATGCAATAACTGCTGGTAAGGGTTACACTGCATCTTAAGCAAGGTAGGAAATTGGAGTAAAACATGAGTAAAGCCGCAGATTTAGCCCGAACAGCCAGTGCCTCCGAAACGGCTTTAAGCAATCGTAATGTTGTAATTAATGGTGACTATACAATATCTCAAAGGGGAACCTCGTTTTCATCTCAAACAGGGGTAGCTTACCACTTAGACAGATGGGAAATGTATGGTTACAATATGGGTGATGGTGTATATAGAGTAGACCAAAGTACGGATGCACCAGCAGGTTTTTCAAATAGTAATAAAGTAAGTTGTACGACTGCGGATGCTTCACAAGATGCTAACAATCAAATGTTTTTTCAACAGATGATAGAGGGTTTAAATTCTTCACATATTAATTACTTTGTAAGTTCCCCTGATACAGTTACGTTATCATTTTGGGTCAAGTCAAACAGAACAGGCAGTTATTCCCTTGGATTAAAATTAAGTAATAATGGATCAGTTCAAAACAACACCGCAACAAGAATTTATAACTCAACTTATTCTGTGTCTGTTGCAAACACTTGGGAAAAGAAAACCATAACGATTGTAATGGACACAAGTAGTTCTACAAAAGTTGTGACCAATGGGTTTGCAATGGCACTAATATTTTGGTTAGGCGGTGGTACAAACAGAGATGAAAGTACAGCAAATTCTTGGATAAATAATGGTAATGCGGCTACTGCAAGTGATAACCTAGACATACTTGGAAGCACTTCTAATGATTGGTATATCACAGGCGTACAACTAGAAGTCGGCACAGTAGCCACACCCTTTGAGCATCGTTCATATGGGCAAGAGTTGGCTTTGTGTCAGAGGTATTTTTATAATTATGTTAGTGGAAATCTTAAAAGTGTATTTGCAGCTACGGCTATATTAGCAAATTACATTTCAGGTGTTATAACTTTCCCAGTAACAATGAGGGCAGCTCCAAGTGCAGTTATTGCATCAGGTTCAGATTATTACCGAGAGTACAGTTCAGGAGCTTCTGGCTTTTCTGACTTTACTGGTGAACGGCTAGATGTAAACAGTGCAACCCTTTCAAAAAATGGAGGAGGCCCAAGTATAGCAGCAGGGGATTCAGCTATTGTGTACACAAATAATGCAAGTGCCTCTATAAGTTTTGATGCGGAGTTATAATATGATAATAAATTCAGCAAGATATATTAAAGATGTTGATAATAATAACACTGCTATTAATGCCACGATAGACGGAGTAGTACTGTCAGTCCCACTAGACCCAGCAAACAGGCACTACCAAGCTATCCTTGAATGGGTGGCAGATGGCAATACAATCGAGGCGGCTGAGTAGATGCCCCAGGCGTATTATGTAACACCTGACTACTGGGTTGCTGGCTACGCTGATTTTGATGCCACGAATATTGTTGCCACAATCCCAACCGCATTAACTTTTACGTCAAATGCAAATGCAGTTATAAATGCCGCTGCCACAATTCCCACATCTTTGGCAATGGCATCGACAGCACAACGAGATAGAGATGCATCAGCATCAATTGCCGCAGCGTTAACATTCACGGCAAGTGCGCAAGCTATTAGAGATATGTCGGCATCAATAGCATTAGCGTTAAGCATGGTAGCGGATGTCAATCGAGTACGAAAAGCGGAATCAGATATTAGCACGGAATTAACCTTTACGGCATCCGCCGGGGCCACTAGGGTTATGAATGTTACAATCGAAACAGCTTTAGATTTCACAGCTAATGCGCGTCTTTTTTGGGAGCCAGAAATACCGTCTACCGGCACTTGGGTAGATCAAAGTAGCACAACACAAATTTGGACAGATCAAACGCCAACAAATGGAGTGTGGACGGATCAATAATTAATTGATAGAATGTACAAAATTAAGGGATTTTAGTCATGGCAGACACAACCACCACGAATTACGGATTAGTGAAACCAGAAGTCGGAGCTTCAGCAAATAGCTGGGGAGCCAAGATAAATACTGACCTGGACACTCTGGACACCCAACTAAAAGCAGTATCCGATTATAAGCTCCCGGTAGGTGCTATTATATTATGGTCTGGAGCTGTAGCGGCAATCCCTACTGGATTTATACTTTGCAACGGATCTGGCGGTTCTCCAGATTTACGTAATACATTTGTTGTTGGTGCTGGATCAACATATGCACCAGCAGATAGCGGAGGTGCTACTACTGTAACATTGGCGGAAGCAAACTTACCATCTCACACGCACGCTGTTAACATTACATCGCAAGCGACGAGCCACACTCACACCGCCACAAGCAATACAACTGGCGCGCATGATCACACCTTTGTTGTTCATGGGTCTCCGGGGTCTGACACTAACTCTTTTGATGTTGATAATCAAAATAATGGTGGCTCTGATGCACCTGCCACTAAAACTGTATCATCGGCTGGCGACCACAGCCACACAATCACTGTTGCTGCTGAATCTGCACACCAACACGTTGTATCTGGAAACACAGCTGCAACGGGAAGTGGCACAGCAGTTGATAAATTACCACCGTATTACGCTTTATGTTATATTATGAAGACTTAAAAAATGGCTCTTATCCCTTTAAATGTCCCCCCAGGATCGTTTCGAAACGGAACCGAATACCAAACAGGTGGCCGCTGGAGAGATATGTCACTGGTCAGGTTTTACAATAGCGTTTTGCAAGCTGTTGGCGGATGGCGATTAAGAATAGCAACGCAATTAACGGGTAAAGCTAGAGCCATAAAAACTTGGAGAGCCAATGACAGCTCCGGATGGATAGCCATTGGAACTGAAACAAAGCTATACGCCATAAATGCCAACGGAACGCTGTATGATATAACGCCAACAGGTTTATCTGCCGGGAGAGCTGACACCGCAGGAGCTGTTGGGTGGGGTACAGAAGATTACGGAGAGCAGGAATACGGAACTCCTCGATCTGAAGGTAATTCAGCATTAACGCTCGAAGCTACCGTATGGAGCCTGGATAACTGGGGAGAATATTTAGTTGGAGTGTCGCCAGATGACGGTAAATTATATGAATGGCAGCTAAATGTCAGCACTTTACCAGCTCCTGTAATAGCAAACGCGCCCACAAACTGTAAAGCTTTAGTGGTTTCTGAGGAAAGATTTTTATTTGCAGTTGGTTCTAACGGAAACCCACGTAAAATTAGTTGGTGTGACCAAGAAAATAATACGCTGTGGTCGCCTGCTGGCACAAACCAAGCAGGCTCGCAGTTATTACAGACTGATGGAAAGCTGCTAACTGGAATACGTGTTTCAAATGGCACGTTATTTCTTACAGACACAGACGCGCATTTAGCTTTATATACTGGCCCTCCCTTTGTGTTTCGATTTGATAGAGTTGGTTCCGGGTGTGGTTTGGCAGCGGCTGGCGCAATTGCTCAAATAGACATTGGAGCTGTCTGGATGGGCCGCGACGGATTCTGGACATATAACGGATCTGTACAATCTTTAGAATGTCCAGTGGCAGAGTATATATACGGAGCAATTAACCGTGGCCAGATGGCAAAAATTAATGCTCACCACAATGCAGAGTTTGGAGAGGTGTGGTGGTTCTATCCATCAGATTCATCGAGTGAGAACGACAGATACGCAATGTGGAGTTACCGGTCAAACACCTGGGCGACTGGCAATTTAGCGAGAACCGCTGCAACTGATACAGGTGTGTTTACGTTACCTATAATGGTGTCTCCAACGTCATATGTGTACGAGCACGAGGTTGGCATAGATTACGATAGCGCAGAAGTATTTGCCGAAACTGGACCTATCGAGGTAGGTAACGGTGATAACTTAGCAGTAATAACCAGGTTGATACCAGATGAAAAAACATTAGGTGACGTTACAGTTAAATTTAAAAGTAGATTATATCCCACAGCTACTGAAACAACTCACGGCCCCTTTACGATGAGTAATCCCACCGCTGTTAGGTTTACAGGTCGCCAAGTAAAAATGCGAGTGATAGGTGGGGCAAGCGATTGGCAAGTTGGAACTATGCGAGTTGAGGCTTCACAAGGCAGTAAACGATGAGTGGTAGAGGATTTCCACAAGTTGGCCCAGATTTAGCGGTCTGGGCTAGGCAGCTTACAGCATTTCTCGGTAGGCATATTGGTTTAAAATTTAAAATTGCTGGAGAGACTTCAAATGAAAATGGTGTTTTACTTTGGGATGATGTCTATCAATACCCAATAATCAGTAGAAATGCGGAATGGCGGCAACTTGTTTTGGAGGGCGGCCACGCTAATTTATTTAAAACGTCAGACGTTACAGCGGCTGTAATTAATACAGCTTACAAAATAACTTACGACACACCTTCTGGTAATAGTAAAATTAGTTTAGGTAGCCCAACCACTCGCATTGTATTTGAGGAAGCTGGCGAATATATTGTGACATTTTCTGCACAACTTTTTTCGTCATCCGCCAGCACAGTTAACTTTACTTTTTGGCCAAGTATAAACGGAACTGCTATTGCAAATTCTGCTATTAAATCTGCTTTACATCAAAACAATGCTACTTTGGCAATTTCAAGGTCTCAAATATTTACTGTTACAGCGGCTCAATATTTAGAAATAAACTATTCTTTTGACAGCACTTCAGCTTCACTTAATCACTCTGCCGCGTCTGGTAGTATTCCAGCAATCCCGGCCACAACTTTAAATATATCTAGGATTCACGGATGAGTAATGTAATACATCTTATAACAGAACCCGTGTATAAGTTGTTTCCAGTGCCAAAAGCTTACTTGGATGACGTTATTGAGGTCGCAATGCCCTTACTCGATAGAGCTAGACAGAAAGTGTCACCGGAAACAGATTACAGCCAGATAGAAAATGATTTGAGGTCTGGCGATAACATGCTATGGATTGTGTGTGAAAAAGAAAGTGACGGCAATAATATCGTAGCGGCTCTTTCCACAACTATTGTTGAAAATAAAGTACGTAAAACTTTTAGAATTGATTACATGGGTGGATCTAAAATGGATCAGTGGATGTGGAAGGTGTTACAGAAGTTTGAATTTCTGGCAAAAGAAGCAGAATGTTCAGCTATTGTTGCCGATGCTCGAACCGGGTGGAATAAGTTTTGCAAAGTAACTGAATTTGTGCCAAAATACACGAGATATGAAATGGAGTTAAAATAATGGGAAAGTCAACCACAACTACAGAAAGTAAAATGCCAGAATGGCAGGAAAAATATATTAGAAATAATATATTGCCGAAAGCTGAAGCGATTGCTGAGACTCCCTTTGCTGAATATACTGGAGATCGTGTTGCTGGCTTTACTGATTTAATGAATAAAGCAAAAGGCACGTTAGATGCTTCCGATTTTGGAAATGCTTCTATTAATGAAGCCAAGGGAGTGTTTTCTGATTTAGCTGCGATGACTCCAGAAGATTACGCCGCAATGACACGCAAGAACTACAACCCATATCAAACTGACGTAATCGATGCGTCGCTCGACGTAGCATCTCGCGGTCGAGCTAAAAATCAAATTGCGGATATGGCTAGAATATCTAAAGCTGGCGCGTTTGGCGGAGATCGCAGGGATGTATACCAAGCTGAAAGTGATGCCGTTTACGATTTAGGTACAAACCAGATGGTGGCCAATCTAATGAGGCAAGGTTACAGCGAAGCTCAAGCCAATACTATGGCACAATTGCAAGCTAAATCTGGAGCTGCTGGCAATTTAGTTGGTGCTACTAATGATGAAATTAAAAACATGCTTGCCGGGGTTGGTTCTCAAATGACTACTGGCGGATTAGAAATGGGTATGAATCAAGCTGGGTTAGATGCTCAATATGCAGAATTTATGAGAGAGCAACAAGATCCACTAATGAAATTGCAAGCGTTATTAGCTGGAGCTTCTGGTGTGCCTGCTGGGTTAGGCACTACCACTGGAACAACACGAAAAGGAATTGGAGACACTCTCGGTGGAATTATGGGCGCGGCAGGATCGCTCGGCACTGGATTTGGCGGCTACGGTTTTTTTAACAGAAACCCTGTAAAGACTGATTAAGGATTTAAAAGATGGCAGTTAAAAATAAAACTAGGGCAGAGATCGATGCGGAAATTTTAGCAAATTTCATTAAAGTGAATAACGCTGCCAAAGCAAAAGCAAAAACGCAACGGGATAAAGACAATCTTTATTACGAAAATGCCAACAGAGATTTTGCCGCTAAAGACGCAAAATGGTGGCGAGACCACGAGGCAAAAGTTTTAGCTAATTCTGGCGATGATTGGAATGACGCGGCAGTGGCGGAAACTTTAAAAAATGAAGAGCTAATGATGGAAGCAGACAGAGCAAACATTGCAGCTAGATCAAGGTATGATGCCGGGGAAACTTCTAGTGCTATGGATGCGATAAATGCTAAAAATGCTTTGCGAGCCGAGCAAGAATTTAACGCAAAAAGCAACAACCAGTCTGGCGTGTTAGGTTCAAGGAGTATGCAAGATATGTATGGAGCGTTAAGACAGCAAAACCAAAATCAATTAAACGCGGAAAGCAACAACGAGTCAGGCAAGTTAGGATTAATGAACATGCAGGACATGTATGGAGCGTTAAGACAGCAAAACCAAAATCAATTAAACGAGGAACAACTTAGACCACGTTTACGTCCAGTTGTTGAGGAATTACCGTCTGGCTTATTAAATACTACTGGCGAAACTGTACGTGATGGGTCGGCAGGAGAAGGTGGGTCCATATCAAACACTGTCAACGAAGCTGTTGTTAACGAGATTCCTCCTCCTCCAGCTTCAACACCAGTTCAAAAGCCTGGCATGTACGAGTCTCTTAGTAAAACTCAGAAACGTATGATGGCATTTGCTGGATTGCGTGACGCTGGTGCTGCACTCCAGGGTCGGGAGGGTAACGCTCTTAACAATCTGATGCGTGATTTTACCGATCGAGCAGATCAACGTAGAAAAGCTGAAGCTGAGAAAGCGTCTAGGGAAAGAAATAATCTTCTTTTTTCTACAATGAACACAAATCCTACTTTAAAAGCCGACGGAACATTATTTAGCGTACCGGAAGTTATGGCTAATTACGATAAAATAATGCAAAACATGATGAATGGAGCAATAACTAATCCAGCTTTGGCTCCAGTTATGATTCAACTTTCAGACAGAATTAAAGAACAAAAAGAAGAGTTGAAAACTGATACAATAGCATTGCAAACCAGTGGATCTCTTATTGATGCGATTGATGATATATTAGCAGTACCTAATGAAGAATTAGAAGTTATTTCTGGTGTAGGTGGTGGTTTTAAAGGTTTTCTGGCTGGTATAGGAGTTTTAGGGGCAGACGCAAATGCGTTACAACAAGCATTTGAACAAGTTAACGGTAAATTGTTTCTACAAGCTTTCCAAGGCTTAAAGGGCGGTGGACAGATAACAGAAAAAGAAGGCGATGCTGCAACAAAAGCTTTAGTAAAATTCAATTCCAGTTCATCCGCAAAACTTAAAAAACAAGCTTTAATGGAGTTACGCGATATATCTTTAACTTTATTGCAAAAAACAAATTTGGCTTACCGTGGTGAATTTATGCTACCAGAAAAAATTGAAGTTCCTGACTTATAAAAATAAAGGTAATTAAAATGGTCGAACAAGTAAAAAATATAGAAAATGCTAAAAAATGGCTAAACAATAATCCAGACCTTGTTGCCGACTTTGAGCAAAAGTATGGCGTAGGTTCGGCAAAAGAGGTAATGGACGGAACTTACGGCAATATTAAATATATGGACGACGGTGGAAAAATAGTAGAAAAAAATGGAGTTAAAACGTATTTATCTGGAGATGGTTACGCAACTACTGATTTAGCAACAATTTCTAAAATTTTAAAAGAAAATGGAAACGCTGGCGAAGTTTCTAAAAAAAGTTTTTACAAAGACGTTATTGATCAAGCACCCACTGGACTTTCAACTTTAAATAAACTTACCGAAAATGCATTTGTTGTTGGCGAAGGTATTCCCAGGGCAGCTCAGTTTGTTTCTGATAAGCTTGGTTTTGACACTAATGTAGGTGAAAATATAAGACTTAATAGAAAAGCAATGCAAGAAGTATACCCTAAAACTTCTAACACATTAAGGTTTGCTGGGGCGGTTGGAACAGCAGTACCAGCAGTAAGTGCTCTTTTGCCAAACGCATTAAGAATGGCTGGCTCGTCTATACTTAAAAGATCAACACTTGGAGCACTAGGTTCTGGCATTGGGTGGGCAGGAGAAGGTGCTTTTCAAGGTGCAATGGAAGACGCTGATTCTTTTGAGCAAAGAAAGAAAAATGCTATTCAGCGCGGAGCTTTGCAAGGTGGTTTTGCAGGTGGTTTTGGAATTTTAGGACCATCATTTGCACATTTTTCAAAACCATTACTAACTAAAATAAGAGATTTTTTCCCAAAATCACAATCATCTTTAGTAAGTAAAACAGAATTAAATAAAGATGCAGCGGAAGTTGTTGATGAAATAGTTTCTAGTTCTGTGGTATCTAATAAAGC
>Ga0115568_10003795_pt1 | contig 10214 bp, 8 predicted proteins | sample COGITO_mtgs_1204_FD_87296 | JGI IMG/M metagenome (GOLD analysis project Ga0115568, IMG submission 87296) | Pelagic marine microbial communities from North Sea - COGITO_mtgs_120426 | ecosystem: Environmental > Aquatic > Marine > Epipelagic | place: Germany:Helgoland, sampling site Kabeltonne...
ATCGTATGAAGGCCCTGCCGTGGACTTGCTGCCAGATCGATCAGGCTGGGTAAAAACCCTGCGAGTGTTTTGCCGCCACCCGTCGGAGCAATCAGCAGCAATGCGGTGGCGTCGGCTTTATCCAGCATCTGCTGTTGATGGTCATGGATCGACCAGCCGCGGGTGGCGAACCAGTCTGAAAACTGAGCAGGGAGTTTTTTCATACTCTTGTATCTAGGCCCAGGCAGCCAAAATTTCTAACAGAATTTTGTCCACAAAGGGTTGTGGGTTTGGTCCCTCGATCCAGAACGAATGGTTGCACCTTACCGGGGCGTTTTATTTATTGGCTTGCTTCAATATCCGCGCGTGTTTGGTGTCACTGTGGCTTATGTGGCAATATCGCTATATATCATCATTTGCTGCTCGGCGTTGCGGATTATTGTAATGAATAGTTTTTCAACGAGGTATGCCTTGGCCAGATTTACAGTGTTCTGGGGCAACGGTATATTCGTTTAGACAGGGGGTTTGAGCGCTTGTTTTAAAAAAGTCAGGCAATCTTTTGCAACGATGTCGTTCAAACTGTGCAGTTTGATGTGCCGTCTCACCTTACCCGCCCCTTCAAGCACTTTGTGAGGGTCGTCCAACATGACCCCTTTGGTGAACTCAAGAGAGACGTATTTGGTATAGGCAAACACCCCAGCGACACGGGTTTTGGGGTCGGCTGTGCGCATTTCGATGAATGTCCCTCCGTACATCGATCTAAACGTGGCTTTTGGAGATAAATCCGCGACTATTTTTAAAATGTGTTCTGTGATCTCTGCTTTAACGGTCTCGTCCATGTCATGTCCTATCTCTAATAGGCGAGGCTAACTCAACAAGGCAGCCGTTCAAATCGCGCAGATAGGAAACCGTCTGGCCCCAGAGTTTTTCCGTGGGAGGCGCAACAGGGCTGCACCCTTTGGAAATTGCCTGGTCATAGGCTTTGGCCACGTCACTGGTGATCAGGCAAATTTCCCAGCCTGCTGCAACCGTTCTGGGATCATTTGGCAGAAGGCCTAGCCCGGCCATTTCGGCGGCTTCATTGCCAGCAAAAGCAAGCGCCGTGCTGCCGGTTTCCATCTCAGCATAAAGATGACTTTCGTGAATAAACCGGCGCTTTAGATCAAAGGCTGTTTCATAAAATGCGACAGTTTTGGGCACGTCAGACACATAAATAATAATATATCCAAGCTTCATGCAACACATATGCACGTTTAAAGATAATTTATCAATAATTAACAATCAAAAGCAGATTTGCGGCGAGGCGTGCCACCCACAATCAGGTCTTTTAGCGTCAAAATACATGTACAAATGACAGCGAGAAATCGCATTAAAGCCTGAACACGATAATACCCGGTTTTGATCTTTGATTTACTGGCGAAAACAGGCGCCCGGATCAAACGAAACCAGATGAGAACCTTTTATCAGGAAGAAAAGGATTTCCGGGGCAATTTAGTCGTTTTGTGGTTGCTGGAAGCCCAGAAAGCTTAATTGCCAACGAATTTATGCCATTTCATTTATTTCAAGGAATTGAAACCGATCACATTACCTTCTGTATCTTCACACAGCACAACAAATCCAAACTGTCCTATCGAAAATTTTGGACGTATGACAACACCGCCTGCGTCCGCTGCACGCGCTTGCTGCAGAGCGCAATCTTCTACTAAAAAGTAGACCTGTGTTCCACCTGGGCCGGGCTTTGAATGCTGTGTTTTCACAAGTGCTCCAGCCGCGCCATATTAATAAAAAAAGAATTTGAGTTATTAACTCTTTTGAAAATAAGTGAAAAAGCAGGGTGTAACGGGGAGGCAGTCAACGCTTTGTTCAGAAAAGCGCCTGTTTTCAGGGGCTGCTATGATTAAGTTCTTTTCACCGGCCGGTCAAAACTTAACAAGCGCGCTGATGTGTTATTCATAGTATAATTCGGCAGTTCTGCACTATTTTCAGGCCTTTATTGGCACTTAATTTTGCCAGTATGCGAGAAAATATATATACATCTCCTCTCTGGGAAAGGGGCATGAACGGGTCTCCAACTATAAATTCAACTCTCTTGGGCTGACTGTCTTTTTCTATACAGGTTTGAGCTGCAGCAATCATATGTGCGCGATTAAACAAGGTTTCTCGCGCATTTGGCACTGTTTTTAAATTTTTGATATTAACGCGCTGTCTTCACCTCCCACATCGATCACGCAATGTGCGTGAACCCTGTAAATCAGAGCATAGAAAAACCTGTGATGTCCCTGCTTTTGAGGGGCTTCCAATCTGACTGTCCATGCAAGGAGCCTTGCAAATACAATCTGCGCAAGCGATGTTTGCGATCCGCAATATGACGGTTTTATCTGTTATTTCATATCTGGCTCTATTTTGGATCAAGGTGTTAGCTGTGTGTGGCAAACCCGTTGATTGGCAGAGAATCGTTGGTTTTTTCGCGTGCGGGACTATTCGCAGTCAGTTCACGCCTTTACGGTCTGTTCGCGCCTTTGCGAATTGCCATTTTTGCCAATAATCTAGCTTGGGGGCAACATAACTTAAGGCTGTTTGGGCAAATTAGCGCTGCTTTCCGGGTTCGGTTCAGAGCGGATGGTCCGTCGCGCGGCGCGATCTTTTAAAAAAGCGGCAGAGGCCCAAACTTATATCGTAAAAATTCCAGTGGCCGTGTTATTGAATTGGTGGGAGTTGCTGGTCAGAGCTGAACACATTAAACATGCAATGGCCTAAGGATCACATCAATGGTCGAGGGAGATGGCTCATAACACATCTGTCGTATGAGCCATCCAACGGGCCCACTTGTCGAGGCCCCACTGTCTATGTTCTTGATCTTAGACAATTGTCGCTTCTGTCGCGGCGCGCAGATCTGCTTCGGTCACACCATCTGCGGTCTCGATAATTTTCAAACCGCCCTCAACTACGTCCAGAACGCCGAGGTTGGTAATAATACGGTTGACCACTGATTTGCCAGTTAGCGGCAGCGTACACGAGGTCAGCACCTTGCTATCTCCATGCTTATTGGTGTGGTCCATCACCACAACCACATGGCCGACACCGGCCACCAGATCCATCGCACCGCCCATACCTTTAACCAGCTTGCCGGGGATCATCCAATTCGCCAGATCGCCGTTTTCGGCCACTTCCATTGCACCCAGGATTGCCATGGCAATTTTACCGCCGCGGATCATGCCAAACGAAGTGGCACTGTCAAAATAGGCGGTTTGTGGCAATTCGGTAATGGTCTGTTTGCCGGCATTGATCAGATCGGCATCTTCTTCGCCCTCGATCGGGAAGGGGCCCATGCCCAGCATGCCGTTTTCCGACTGTAAGGTGACCGTAATGCCGTCAGGGATATAGTTTGACACCAGTGTCGGGATGCCGATGCCCAGATTGACATACATGCCGTCTTCCAACTCTTGCGCCGCGCGGGCGGCCATTTGATTTCTGTCCCATGCCATGATGCGCGTTCCTTATGCTGCGGGGCGCGTGGTGCGCTGTTCGATACGTTTTTCATGATCGCCCTGAATGATCCGGTTTACATAGATGCCGGGCAGGTGGATATGATCGGGGTCTAGCGATCCGGTTGGTACAATTTCTTCAACTTCGGCCACGCAGACCTTGCCACACATCGCTGCCGGTGGGTTGAAATTACGTGCGGCTTTGCGGAAAATCAGGTTGCCCGTCGCATCGGCTTTCCAAGCCTTGATGATGGATAGATCCGCAAAAAGCCCCTCTTCCATAATAAAGGTCTCGCCATTAAAATCTTTGTGCTCTTTGCCCTCAGCTATCACCGTGCCGACGCCGGTCTTCGTGTAAAACCCTGGAATTCCACAGCCCGCCGCGCGCATGCGTTCGGCCAATGTGCCCTGAGGATTGAACTCAAGTTCCAACTCGCCCGATAAATATTGGCGCATAAACTCAGCGTTTTCTCCCACATAAGAGCTGATCATTTTCTTGACTTGCTTGGTTTGCAGCAGAATGCCGATGCCGAAATCATCAACTCCCGCATTATTGGACGCAAACGTCAGGCCTTTGGCACCGTGATCCTTGATCGCTTGCAGCAAAAGCTCGGGAATGCCGCACAGACCAAAGCCACCGGCCGCAATCAACATGTCATCATGTAACAGATCGGCCAGAGCTTCTGTTGCATTTTCATAGATTTTTTTCATATGGATTTCCCTCTCAACCCAGCTTGCGCCTTTTGTGACGCTGCCTGTGAAGAGAGTCAATTGCCCACCTGATAATCCAGCTTTTGTCGGCGGTGGGCCGCACGCAGCAAGGGCCGGAGGGCTGTCGCGTTCATTTGTGATCTGCCCCCAGACCTTTTATGCTCCAGCCGTTTATCCTGTGGTTGCGGCTTTTTTGCTGGGCGCCTTTTTAGCGGCTGTCTTTTTGGCTGCGGCTTTGGTGGTGGCCTTTTTCTTTGCCGGAGCTTTCTTGCCCTTGCCGGTTTTGGCGGCTTTTTCAGCGATCAAAGCCACAGCCATATCCATGGTGACATCTGCGGGTTCTGTGCCCTTGGGCAAGGTGGCGTTGATCTTGGCAAACTTAATATAGGCGCCATAGCGGCCGTCCATGATATTGACCGGGCCGCCTTGTTCGGGGTGTTCGCCCAGCTCTTTCAAAGGTGTTGCGGCCGCCCCACGTCCGGCACCGCGCGACGCAAGTTTCTTGGCAAGCTCTTCGACGGCACGGTTCATGCCAATGGTAAAAACATCGTCCACGTCTTTAATATTGGCGTAGAGTTTGCCGTGTTTGATGAACGGGCCATAGCGACCAATGCCGGCCTCAACTATTTCGCCATCCTCAGGATGTGGTCCGATTTCGCGTGGAAGGCTTAACAGGGACAGGGCTTTTTCCAGATCCATCGTGTCTGGTGCCCAGCCCTTAGGCAGGCTGGCCCGCGGCGGTTTTTTGTTATCTTCTGTGGGGTCTCCGCGCTGCACATAGGGGCCAAAACGACCTGAGAGCAGTTTGATCTCATCGTCTTGATCATGGCCCAAAACGCGGTCAGCTGAGGTTTCGCCGTCGCCATTTATCGGGCGGGTATACCGGCATTCTGGATAGCCGCCACAACCAACAAACCCGCCCGTACGCGAAGTTTTCAAGTGTAATTGTCCGACACCGCAGAGCGGACAGATCCGCGGATCAGAGCCGTCTTCGCGCGGCGGGTAGAGTTGTGGTGCAAGCGCTGCATCCAAAACGTCGAGCACTTCTGAAATGCGCAGTTCTGAGGTTTCGGAAATCGCGGCTGAGAAATCACGCCAGAATGGCTCTAAGACATCTTTGTAATTGCCCTGACCCGCGCTAACGTCATCAAGCTGGTTTTCGAGCGAGGCTGTAAAGTCGTATTCGACGTAGCGTTTGAAAAAATTGAGCAGAAAAATTGTGACAATCCGGCCCTTATCTTCGGGAATAAGCCGGTTTTTGTCTTTCCTGACATATTCGCGATCCTGAATTGTCGTGACAATGCTGGCATAGGTAGAGGGTCGACCAATGCCCAATTCTTCCATCTGCTTGACCAGAGACGCTTCGGTGTAGCGCGGTGGTGGCTGGGTGAAATGTTGGTCTGGTGAGACTGATTTTTTTGTTGCCACTTCGCCCTGCATGACTTGCGGCAGCCGTTTGTCATCGTCGCCAACGCTGTCGTCGCGACCTTCTTCGTAGACTTTCAAAAACCCGTCAAATAAGACAACTTGACCCGAGGCGCGCAATCCGACCTGACCGTCTGCGCTGGATACTTCCACGGTTGTTCGTTCCAATCTAGCGGCGGCCATTTGGCAGGCCAAAGTGCGTTTCCAAATCAGATCGTAAAGTTTGCGCTGGTCGGCTTCGGTAAGTTTGAGCGCCGAGGCATCGCGGGTCATGTCTGTGGGACGGATACACTCATGCGCCTCTTGGGCATTTTTGGCTTTGTTTTTGTATACTCGGGGAGATTTGGGCACATAGTTTGAGCCGTACCGATTTTTAATTGCATCACGCGCCTCGGTGACCGCCTCGGGTGCCATATCAATCCCGTCGGTTCGCATATAGGTGATGTATCCCGCCTCATAAAGGCGTTGCGCGGTGCTCATGGTTTGTCGCGCGCCCATGCCGAATTTACGGCTCGCCTCTTGTTGCAAGGTTGAGGTCATGAAGGGGGCACTGGGGTTTCTTGTCGCGGGTTTTGCCTCGACAGAGGTGACGGTGAGATCGCGGCTGTTGACCGCCTGAACTGCTATTTCAGCCTGTGTGGCGTTCTGGAGGTCATATTTGTCAAGTTTTTTGCCGGCCAGCATTGTGAGGCGGGCCTCATATTCCTGTCCGCGGGGCGTGCCTAAAACGGCTTTGACCGACCAGTACTCTCGGGCGTTGAATGCCTCGATTTCTATCTCGCGCTCGACAATCAGGCGCAGACAGACCGATTGCACACGCCCGGCAGATTTTGCGCCAGGTAACTTGCGCCATAGAACTGGTGAAAGGTTGAAGCCAACAAGATAATCCAACGCGCGGCGCGCCAGATAGGCCTCGACCAAAGGTGTGTCGACTTGACGGGGGTTCTGCATCGCCTCGGTGACGGCCGATTTGGTGATGGCATTGAACACCACGCGGCTGACAGGTGTGTCTTTTTTCAAAACTTTACGTTTGCGAAGTGTCTCTTCGAGATGCCAACTGATGGCTTCGCCCTCACGATCGGGGTCGGTTGCGAGGATCAGTGAATTGTCGTTGGAAAGTGCGTCTGCGATTGCTTTGACGTGCTTGCGACTGTCTGCTCCGACCTCCCATTTCATTTCGAAATCTTGCTCAGTGTCAACCGAACCGTCTTTTGCAGGCAAGTCGCGCACATGCCCATATGATGCAAGCACGGTGTAATCTGATCCCAAATATTTATTGATTGTTTTAGCTTTGGCAGGGGATTCAACGACTACGACGGGCATAAAAATTCCTTTCGACTGGGCTGGGGACGCCTTGGCGCCTGACCATGTGGGTCAGTTGGCGTTTTTGTCAATGCACCGAATTTTGCAAAGGGGAGATAGAGCCAAATTTTATTTGAGGGTTTGTAGAGCCCTTTTCTATACTGCGCAAGGGCTCGGTTTGGGATGGAGCTCACCATGCCAAATATTTTTCGATGTCTTAGGCCAGAGAGAGCAGGCCGCCTGCTTGACGCTTTATACGACCCTCTAACTCAAGATCCACCAGCACAGGAGACAGGGTGCTGACAGATCCTCCAACGTCGCGGACCAACTGGTCTTCTGCGATGGGGGAATGGTTGAGCCTTGCCAGAATTTCCTGATGCAGATTTGCGGTTTGGCGTAGGCTGCGCTGCGGTTTTTTTATTGCCTCAGATGGGATGATTTGAGATATGTTTTGCGTGACCTGTGACACCGGTTCGGCAAAAGTGGGTTCATTCTCAGCTGCGTTCAAAACCTGCACCACATCGTCAACACTGCGCACCAGGACGGCGCCGTCCCTCAGCAGCATATTGCAACCGGCAGCACGGGCATCAAAAGGGTGCCCGGGTACGGCCAATACTTCGCGGCCTTGGTCAAGCGCGTCGCGGGCGGTGATTAGGCTGCCGGATTTTGATGCGGCCTCAACTATGATTACGGCGCTGCACAATCCCGAAATAAGGCGGTTGCGGGAGGGGAAATGGCGGGCTTTTGGGATCACACCCATGGGTTGTTCCGATATGCGAGCGCCTTGATCATTGAGCTCATCGCCTAACTTGGCATTCTCTGCCGGATAGAGAATATCAATCCCGCCAGCCATAACCGCGACCGTACCGGTCTTAAGGGCGCCTTTATGCGCCGCTGTGTCTATTCCGCGGGCCAGTCCTGAAACGGTCACATAGCCTAATTCACCTAAACCTTTGGCCAGATACCGCGCCATTCTTGTGCCCAGAGACGAGGCGTTTCGGGCCCCAACAATCGCTACCATCGGACGAAGGAGCGTCTGGGAGTTACCCGTTATCCATAAAACAGGGGGCGGACTCGCAATTGTCATCAAAGCTTTGGGATAGTCTTCATTGCCAAAAAAAATCAGGCGCGCTTGCGCCTCTGCGCCGGCCCGAATTTCGATGCCAACCCGCTCGGCGCTGCAGGCCGCATAGTTTTCAAGCCCAGCCTTTCTGGCGATGTCTGGCAGAGCCTTCAGGGCCGCCGCAGCGCTGCCATGTTCGTGCATCAGCCGAAAAAATGTGCTGATGCCAACGCGGTGAGAGCGAAAGAGACGAAGCCACGATAACCGGTCTTCTTCCGTGGTGGGGGGGGTAGGGGGTGAGTGGAAGAAACTGTGTGTTCGGCCATCATGACTCCGCCATCTTGCGAGATCATATCTACGCTCGATGTGGTTAACAGCAGGTAAAGATAATTTTTTTTTTGGACTAAGCAGCGGCCCCGCCGATGGTCAAACCACCGATCATCATTGTCGGCTGTCCAACGCCAACGGGCACCCACTGTCCCTGCTTTCCGCAGTTGCCCATACCGGGGTCGAGCGCCATATCGTTGCCAATGGCGCGAATGTGCTTGAGCGCTGTCGCACCGTCACCGATCAGCGTCACGCCTTTCAGTGGCGCGCCGATGATGCCGTTCCTGACCCGATAGGCCTCGGTGCAGGAAAACACAAATTTGCCATTGGTGATGTCCACCTGACCACCGCCGAACCCAACCGCATAAATACCGTCTTTCAAATCCGACAGAATATCGTCAGGTGATATGTTGCCGCCGAGCATATAGGTGTTTGTCATTCTGGGCATTGGCGCATGGGCAAAGCTTTCACGACGGCCGTTTCCGGTGGCGGCCACCCCCATGAGGCGTGCGTTCTGACGGTCCTGCATATAGCCAACAAGAATGCCATCTTCGATAAGCGTGTTTTTAGCTGATGGCGTGCCTTCGTCATCGATTGTGATCGACCCTCGGCGGTCTGGGATCGTGCCATCATCAAGGACCGTGACCCCAGGAGCGGCGATTCGTTGGCCCATCAAGCCGGAAAAGGCGCTACTGCCTTTGCGGTTGAAGTCGCCCTCTAACCCGTGACCGATTGCCTCATGTAATAAAATCCCGGGCCACCCCGGACCGAGAACAATATCCATAACGCCGGCGGGGGCGGCCTCGGCTGTCAGATTCACGGTGGCAATACGCAGCGCTTCGCGGGCTTTGGTCTGCCAGGCCTCTGGTTCCAGCAAGCCGTCAAGGCCAATGCGCCCACCGCCGCCGGCAGATCCGCTTTCCCGACGCCCGTTGCTTTCTACGATTACGGACACATTCACGCGGGTCATTGGCCTGACATCGCGTAAAATTTGCCCGTCAGGGCGAAGGATCTCAATCTCTTGCAGTGAGGCTGAAATGGTCGCGGAGGCCTGCACAACGCGGGGGTCGAGATCGCGGCAAAAGGCATCAATGGCTTTGAGTGTTTCTATTTTAACTGCAAATGGCGCATCTTCCATCGGGTTTTGATCGTTATATAGATGCCGGTTGGTAGCTTTCGGACCCTCTGACAACTGACCTCCGCCTGCGCGTACGGCCAATCGAGCGGTGTCGGCGGCACGCATCAATGCGGCTTGACTGATTTCAGTTGAATGACTGTATCCGGTGACGTCACCGTGAATGGCGCGCAACCCAAAGCCCTCAGAAGCGTTGTAACTGGCATTTTTAATCCTGCCGTCATCCAGCACCAAGCCTTCAGAGCGCCGTCTTTCAAGGAAAATTTCGCCATCATCAGCGCCTGCCACGGCCTGTTGCAAGACTGACAGAGCTTGTTCTTTTTCCAGATAATCTGAAAATGGGCGAAATGTATCTTGGCTCATTGGGTCGAGTCTCCTGAAATAATTTGCTTGAGGGCGTCTGTTTGCCGCAAGCTTCTTTCTTTATTCATCCTCAATAATATGTTCTTAAGTGGATCATTGACAATCGGAATCCTTTTGGGCGGTATCCTCTCATCTGGGTTTTCGATGTCTGTTGACCGGAGCCAAGCAACCGATTTAGGTGAAATATGCGAATGATAGCGAGACTGACGGGCCTGATGGCTATAGTAATGGGGCTGCCTGTGGCAGCACAAGACGGATTGGAAATTATTGGCAAGCCGGTTGATAAACTCTTAGGCTTTCAGCCACCCGTGACGGAACTGGCCCGAGACGTACAGTGGCTGGATGACATGGTGCTATGGGTCATAGTGGCCATTACCTTGCTGGTAACGGCCCTGCTGGCATACGTGATTGTACGCTATAATCA
>Ga0115568_10003797_pt1 | contig 10211 bp, 9 predicted proteins | sample COGITO_mtgs_1204_FD_87296 | JGI IMG/M metagenome (GOLD analysis project Ga0115568, IMG submission 87296) | Pelagic marine microbial communities from North Sea - COGITO_mtgs_120426 | ecosystem: Environmental > Aquatic > Marine > Epipelagic | place: Germany:Helgoland, sampling site Kabeltonne...
CGAAAGTATTGAAAAAACCTAAAAATGAAGTTTATGATTTAGAGGGAGTAATAATATCAGGTTCAAATTCAGAAATTAAACATGATAAAAATAAGTCCATTTCAATATTTATTGGCCATGGAGCAGGAGACAAAAAATTTGGAGGATCTGGAAATACTTTAGAAACATATGATTACCATTTTGTGTCAGGACCTAAACACATACACAAGCAAAAAGATATGGATATTCATATTCCAGAAGAAAAGTTAATCAAAATTGGTTACCCAAAATTTGATGATTATATCAATGATCGAATTGATAGAGAAAAATATTATGATTTTTTGAAGATAAGTGATAAAGATAGAAAAAATAGATTATATGCCCCAACATGGAAGTGGGGCAATGGCACGTTAGAAATATATGGAAAGAAATTTATCAGGGAGCTCGATAAAAATTATAATCTTATTATAAGACCTCATTTCCATGATAGAGGGAAGATTAAGCTGTTAAAGCTTTGGGCAAAATATAATGGCTATAAAAATGTCTATTTTTCGAATCCAGCGAAAATAATTAAAAATAGCACAATGAATGATTTTGCCATATCAGATTTGATGATTAGTGATACGTCATCAATCATTTATGAATATTTGGTTACAAAAAAACCTATAATCATTGCAAATAATGACTACGACCAGCTTCATAATATGCCAGAAGAAATGAGCGTTCTATCTATAGCAAAAAATTATAATGGTGAGAAATCTGATATTAGTGATATGGTAGCAGAGGACTTAAATAATCCTAACCTGGTAAACCTGTATAATGAAATGCTTAATAATTGCTTTTATTTTAATGATGGAAAAAGCACACAAAGAGCCGTTGACTTCATTCGAAAAATTAAATAAAAACCACTTTCATAGTTAAGTAGGTGGAGTGAAAATATTTTTACCTTCAAATCTTTTTGTGCCATTTACATAGCTGTAATATTTACGACATTCACAAGATAAATATTCAACATCAATAGGTAAAAACTCACGTTTTGCATTTGGCCAATATCTATTTTGAAGTTTAATCATCTCATCACATGTTGCCTCATGGCTTTTAGTACCAAGAAATTTTTGAAGTCTATCTAAAAATGCGACCGCCCCAATACCTGTAGGCACAGGGCTAGTCGGCTTGATAATATCTGGCCGAAACCAAGCAATGTCAATGACTGCCATAAATATTGGAAAATCATTGTTCATTTTAAACTCATGATTTACAGCTTGAGTAGCAACTATTACATCACCGGCAGATCTTTTTATTATTTCACATAAAGAATCTTTAATATCATGAAATAATGTTGTTGCAGCTTCTAGCCTAGAGTACTTTTTACCATTCCATTCTATTTCTTCTACTGGATAAGCTGTTTTATTTGACCAGGAGTCAAAAGCAATCATTTTATTTTTTATTAGTGCTTTATCAGCTAAAACATCTTTAGAAATAGCATCAAGTACTACTCCTTTATTGCACCATCTTGCAAAAAATAATGCTTGAACTAAATCTGGCAGATTTTGTTCGAGGCCCTCAGCAAACTTTATAATAGATTTACTTACACGGTCATCTTCTCTAAACACATTTAGAAATCTACCTTTTTGGAATATTTGATCCTGTGACCAAGGGAATGGCTCTCCTTTTTCCCTTTTTATTCTGATTTGTTCACGTTCTCTACAAAATTTAAAGAATGCTGATACAGGATCTTTTAGATCAAGTCCATTTAATGCATCTGCATATGGATTATTATCACTTTTCATCTTCAACAAATCCTTTCCAATTTTTCATATAAGCAATAAACACATCACTTAACCCCGCTTTAGTTAGCTGCGCTGATGTAAACGGCATCTTTGGAGGATTGTAGTTATCATCTTTAAGGTTTAGACTCCAATCTGGGTAAGGTATTGCTGCTCTACCTACACCAATCAAGTCAGCTCCTTGCATCATAACATCAGTTGCATCTTTTGATGACCAAATTCCTCCTGTACTTATTATAGTAGGCAAGTTTGGAATGGTCTGAGTAAACCATTCAGTTATTGTTTTTTTGTCTTTTGAATATTCATCAGATATTTTAAAACAATCCCAACAAGATAAATGAATAAAATCAATTCCAATCTTTGTTAACATATTCGCAAGCTCTAGACTATCGTCTAAAAATATTCCCATATCTTTTACTTCTGGCGAAATTCTGACTCCAACAATGAAAGAGTCTGGGACAGATTTTTTAATTTCATCGATAATATTTATTAAAAATTTTGATCTATTATGGATGTCTCCTCCCCAAATATCATTTCGGTGATTAGTTTTTTTACCAAGAAACTGAGATATCAAATACCCATGAGCTCCATGGAGTTCGATTCCATCAAACCCTGCTTCCACACACCTAACTGCAGCAGATTTAAAATCAAATATAATGTTTTCTATATCTTTTTGATTAGCAGATTTTGTATAACCTGTTGAGGATTCCTTACAAGGAATTTTACTGGCTGAAATTGGAATATTACCTGTTAATCTTTCTGGTGCTCTCATACCCCCATGAAATAGTTGAGCGAAAACCAAACAATCATGCTCATGAATACTATCTGTTAAAACTTTTAACCTATCAATAAAGGAGTCTTCATAAACTCCAAATTCACCTTCCCATCCTTGGCCGTTCTTAGAAACATGCGTAGCCGCAGTAGTTATAATTCCAAACCCATCTTTTGCTCGTCTTGTAAGCCAATTAATTTCTTCATCTGACAATGTACCATCATGGTGACTTTGTTTGTTTGTCATAGCAGCTAAAACAGATCTATTTCTAATTTCCTTTTTTGTTCTAGGGAAAACGTAGGATTCATGAGGCTTAGACTTAATATTCATAGGCTTAACTAACGCATCCCTAAATTTTTAAGGATATCATACACTACCCTTGGCTTGTTAGTAATAATCCCATTAGCCCCGATTAAAATTGCTTGCTTGATATCTGTTGTATCATCTAATGTGTAATAATGGACCTCTAATTGCTTTTCTTGTTTGTCTTTTAGCCATGAAGCATGATTCATATTATATTTTTCCACAGTTTTAGAATAGAATGGTAGTTGAAAAGCATCAAATTTATGTTCATATAAAGGTAACCAACTCCAATACATCATACCTATTATATCGCTCCTTGAAGCTGCTGTAATTATTTGATATGCAGTCATCTTTCTAAATTTTTTAATTATGTTATAATGTGATGATACAATAAGAATGTTATCACTCATTTTATATTCATTTATTAAATCAATAAGACTTACTAGACCTCTCAGGTTTGAATCTTTGATTTCAATATTAATTCTTTCATCTGAAAAATTTTTAAAAATTTTTTCTAATGATGGAATTTTATATTGCTTAGCAATGAGGCTTGTACGTTCAGTATTATTTTTATAAAAACCATATCCGGCATCTAAAGAATTGATCTCCAACAAAGTCAATTCACCAACATTTTTATTAATTCCCGTTATTTTTAATAAGTTTTCATCATGCACGACTACCCATTCTTCATCTTTAGTTAGCCAAATATCTAGTTCAATTATGTCTGCACCTTGGTTTAGTGCTAACTCAAAAGCTTCAACTGTGTTTGGAGGCAGTTCCAGAGATGATCCCTGGTGAGCAATTATTTGTGGGCAGGGACAATCAAAATAAGATTTCCTATTTTGTGAATATAAACCACTTGATGTTAGAAAGAGGGTTAAGAAAAATAGACAATAGTAAAAAATATTTTTATTTAACAAAAAATAATCTTTTTAAATCAATAGTCGATTAGATCAAACATTGTACCGACTTCAGTAGTACCATTTGCTCTATATCTTTGTCCAGTTTCAAGATCTTCAATAATCCATTTTTTTGGACATTTGGTTTTAATTATTAGCTGAACAGAAGAATTTAATTCTTCAGCTTCTTCTCCACTCTTTAATTTTCTTACGTTTGGCAATTTGACACCTCTTTATTTAATTATTAAATACCTATACTAATCCAAATGTGTTCTTAATCCCTGAAATAACATATTCTATTGCAAGCGCTCCAAGAAGCAATCCAAATACTCTTTGAATTACACTTAATAAAGACATACTTATAGTTTCAACAAGTTTAGAGGATAGCCACATACATATTCCTGCTAAAAACACAGAAAGGGTAACTGGAAAAAAATTAATCATTTTACTTATTATATCTGGTCCCGAATTTTCTGCAATGAGCATCGTTATCGTAATTGACCCAGGTCCAGCGATAAGCGGAATCGCTAAAGGAAATGTTGCCAATGAAATAACTGAGGCTTCATCGAGAGCCGTATCTGCTAAATTTTGGCGTCTTTCGTCTCTTTTTTCAAACACCATTTCAAATGCTATAAAAATGAGAAATAGTCCACCAATAATTTTAAAAGAATTTATATTTATGCCCATGACACTCAATAAAGAATGCCCAAGAATAGAGAAGAAAAATAAGATCACGAATGAGATAACAGTAGCTCTTAAATAGATACGTTTTATTTCATTTTTTTTTAGACCATGAGTTATACCTGCAAAAATAGGAATAAGAGCAAAAGGATCTATTGCTACAAAAATCAGTATGAAATTATTTATGAAGGTGCTTGTGTATGATTCCACCATGGGAAAATTTAATTAATTATCAGTAGTTCAGCGAACGTTTGAATTATAAAGTACTTGGCTTAAATATCTCAGTCTTCTGAAAATATCCATCCATATAAAAAATACTTATCATGAGAAAAAGAGTCAAAATAATAGAACCTTCAAATCCAAAGTTTCCACCTGTTAATAATTCATGGCCATTTGGTTTTTGTTCAAATAAACTATTAATTTTATTTCCACTAACTTCAAAACCAAATATTGGTCCTTGCAGATAATTCCATGTTAAATGTGCACCTATGGGAAACCATAAATTATTTTTATGTATCGTATAAATTCCTAAAAATATTCCAGCAAGAAATAAATTTACTAAAGGCAAAATTCCAATATTTGGATTTCCGAGATGCATAATCATAAAAACCAAGGAAGATATAATCAAAGCAACATACTTATTAAAGGAGCTACTCAAATTATGTAAAATGTATCCTCTTATTGCTATTTCCTCATTTAACGATACAATCGCAAAAAAGAAAAAATAAAATATTTGATCATATAAAGAAAAATAAGTTAAATCTATTAACGTAAGATTTAAAACTGTTAGTAGTATGAAACCAGAGCAAATTAAAACATTTCCTGCCAAGAGCCCTTTATAAAAGTCAATTTTAAAACCAACAAAATTCAAACCAATGGAAGCAAAACCTTCTCTATTAATAAACTTTTGAAAAAGACCAACAGTGAAAATAGTGCCAATAAGTTGACATACCATCATCAACAACATCATTTTATTTTCCATTATTAATTCTGGATCTGAAATGAATTCTTCAAAACCATATTCACTATAATATGCGACAATAGCTATACCTACTAAATCAAATAGCGTTATGAATATAAAAAAAGTAAAGAAGAACAAAAGTGCCCTTAACCAACCTCTTTTTATTAGTGGATATTTAGTTTCCATGATTTATTTTACGTGGAGAACATATTTATTTCCTAGTATCTTGTAATCTATTTTATAATCATATTTTGAAAAACGAAGAAAAAAAATTCACATTGCTTATGATTTTTGCAATGATAACATGGGGTTATTCTTGGGTAGGCGCAAAAATACTTGGACCCTATGGAAATGTTGCTGATAAAATATTCTTACGCTTCTTTTTTGCTTCAATTGCCTTAATCCCAATTTTAATAAAGTATCACATCTCATTTAAAGTGGACAAAAAAGGATTTATCTTCATTTTTTGGAATGCAGTTTCATTATGTTCTTACAATTATTTTTATTTTAGATCAACACATATGGGACTTGCAGGTGTTGGAGGAGTACTAGTAACAACTTTAAATCCAATTCTTACATCTTTGTTTGTTTTTTCATTCTTAGATAGATCATCAGCAAAGTCAAAAGAACTACTGGGCCTAATTTTAGGTCTTATTGGTGGAGGCATTATCATGCGATTGTGGGAAATGGACTTGGATTTAATGATTCGTTCTGGAAATCTATTTTATATATTGGCATCTTGTTCATGGGTTTCTGTTACAATTGCATCTCAAAAATCTAAAAACCGTATTCATTTTCTTGCTTTCAGTTTTTGGAGCTTTTTATTTGCTTCAATAATTTCATTATCTTTTTGTGAATTAGATTCTATTTCCCGAGTCACAAACTACGACTCGCCTTTTTGGATAAATATTTTTCTGCTTTCAATAGTTGTAATGTCATTTGCAAATACAATGTATTTCTTTGCTTCATCTAAAATTGGAGCTGTAAAAGCCAGTTCATTTATTTTTATTGTTCCATTAACAGCCATTGTTTTTTCAAAAATAATTCTTAGCGAAGAGATTTTATTTACAACTATTTTAGGTGGTATTTTATCAGTCGTCGCTGTTTACCTAATTAATAAAAAATAAATTATGATAGGTTTTTATGTTTATCATAAAACATTCTTAAACTCTACCAATAAAAAAATTATAAATAAGGTTATAATATGGATTTAAAAGAACAAATAGTTGATGATATAAGTAATAACTCAATCATTCTTTACATGAAGGGGACAAAAGAGATGCCCCAGTGTGGTTTTTCTAACAATGTAGTACAAATTCTCAACCATTATGGAATAAATTATAAGGATGTAAATGTTTTAACAGATCCAAACATTCGTATAAAATTAAGTGAGCATTCTGGTTGGCCGACCATTCCTCAGTTATTTGTAAAAGGAGAACTAGTTGGAGGAGCTGATATCACTAATGAGCTTCATCAGAATGGACAACTCCTTGATATACTCGACAAAGCAAATAGTTAGACTTAACTGTTAAAAGTTGTTGGCCTCGCTTAGATGTTTAAATAAATTTGACATCTGTCTGCAAGACATTCTAAACAATTTGGCCCGTTCGTCTAGTGGTTAGGACTCCAGGTTTTCATCCTGGCAACAGGAGTTCGATTCTCCTACGGGCTACTCTTTTATTAACAACGGCTCAATTACTTGGCTCTATTATTTTAACAAGAAAAGACGCTGAGGAAGAACTATAAAATACGCCAAGACCGCCTTCAAAATTTGATTCTGGAAGCAAGTATATGTTTTGCCCAACAGGGTCTCCTTTGAAATAATTAAAATATGAATCACTAGTCGACTTATATGTCATCATGTAGTGACCATAATAATCAAAATAAAGCCACATAATTGGAGATGGCGCTCTATCTGCATTCCATAGCCATGGATTATTTCTATATGGGCTGTTTTCACGCCATGTTCCATCTGCTCCACCTTTTTTCAGAGGGTTTTTCCAAATATTTGCTAATCTGTTATATTCTAAACTATCATTATCAAAAAGGCCCTTTTCATCACTATAAATTAGATTGATGTAACAACTGTCTCGCACACTGTTACTGTTTCTATCTGAAAAACTTTCCCCTTCATCAAAGGTACCATTACCATTTTCATCATTAAACGGCTCAAGACCGACGGCGTCAGTCTCTAGAGCATTTGATATAATTTGTATTGTATTGTAATCATCTTGATTAAAATCAACTGCAAACATAGGGATACTTGCAAAGCTTTTGGTGTAACAATCTCCAATTTTAAATTCAACAGAATCTACATTTATACTATTACTTTCAATGTAATCTAATGGGTCTAAATAAAGAGAAAGCATTTGATCAAATGTCAAATTGTCTAAATTATTTACATCAATAGTGCTCACTGGCTGATTACTACCATCAGGACAATTGTAGTCAGGCATATTTGCTGGTGTGATACTTATTTTTTCAGGTACATTAGTTTGAGCAATCACAGAATCCTGACCGCTACTCACGACTAAACGATAAGAAGTTCCAGATTTAATAATGTAATCAAGCCAGTATCTTGAAATTGAGTCTACGTTTTGCATCGAAATATCTACTGGATAGTATCTTCCGTTACCTATCGAATAAAAATTCAATTCTGTACTATCTGACATATTTATCAATTTTACGTTCGCATTTTCAATATACAGATTTGCCGCATCTACTGACTCTTCAACACCTGCCGTTCTAGACACAAATACAGTATCAAATACAGGAAATCCAGCATTTATTGATGCAAAGACTACAAGCTGTTCTTCATATTCTATATTATTATTATCAAAAGAACATGATTGAAATAAGGTTGATATAAAAAAGATTTGAATTATTAATTTCATATTATTTATCATTTAAAACTCCCAACTAAAGCCAATTGTAGGAATGATTGGAAATAAGCTGATATCATTGACTTGGAGTCTGCCTTCATCTTCTTCATCAACATTATATTCGCCAACATCTGGTTGCCCGTTCCCGTTGGTATCATGTTTTTCTTCATCCCAATCTCTATCATCATCGATGCCATTATATATACTTCCTACATTGTATGATTTTCTAAAAGTATTTTTTCTATTAAAAAGGTTAATTATTTGGACATATACATCCATTTTTGAACCAAAGAATTTAGTGTGGTATACAAAACCTAGATCTAATCTGCTATATGGTGAATATCTCGCTGAGTTCCTAGTCCCGGGAATTGTTCTATAAACCTCATCAGGACTCTCGGGCAATATCTGGTTATAATATCCAATGATAGGCGTATAAGCTTGACCAGACTGCAGAGACATTTTCCAGTTCATATCCCACTTCTTGCTTATCTGGTAGTTGCCCAGCGCACTAAAAGAATGAGTTCTATCCCAACTATTATAATATTCTTCATTTTTATCATAAAAAATGCTGTTCATTGATTTTCTAGAAACAGAATATGTATATGCTAACCAACCGCTTAATCTTCCACTCATTTTTTGTGCAAACAACTCTAAGCCGTAAGCGTAACCATTCGAAGGCGTTACAATATCAGAAAGAGCAGTATCAGAAATAGCCTCATCTGTAGTTGATCTGGATTCTTCAAAGGTGAATAAATTTTTAATATCTTTGTAATACCCCTCGATCTGTAGTTTATACAAATCATTTATGTATTCTTCATAGCCTAAAACGATTTGAGAAGACTTAGCTGGATCTACTGTATTGTCTACAGCTATCCATTGGTCCAAAATAGTTGGATTGTAATCATCTTGAAAAGTGGCAATAAATTGATGATAATTACCGACAGAGAAATTGATATACCTATCTTCTGTTAATAAATATTTCATACCAAAACGCAAATCAGGAAAAATAGAATCGCTATATACATTATATAAGTTAATTCTCATTCCTGGCTCAAGAATAAACTTTTCAGATGGAGAATATTTTAATTTTGCGTAACCAGCATACTCTTTTGGTTTTGTTTTAATTTTAAACTGTAAAGAATCATTAAAGGAGTTTGTATATAGAAAACCCAAATTTTTGATCTGTGCACCGAATTTTATCACAGAAGTAGATGATTTAAACCATGAAAAATTAGCCGCTAAAGTAGCATCATCTATTTCGTTATCACTGTTTAATCCATTAGATCCACCTAAACCAAATTCTGTAAAAAATAGACTATTCGCGAGTAAAAAATTTCCAATAAGTTTTTCAGAAAAAACTCGTCTATATTGTGTGCTTATCGTTCTATTACCCCAACGCCCAGCAAGACCAAACGTATCAAAAATTAAATCATCAACACCATTGTAGAAGCTCAACGAGATTCTATCTTTAGGTGTTAAATCAGAATATATATGACTCTGAATATCGTAAAAATAATATGGAGGAATACTAGGAACATTTTGAAATATCTTGTCAAAGTATGTCCTTCTACCAGAAAAAACCCAAGCACCTTTGTAAAAAGGTCCTTCTAATGTCGCTTGAGCAGATAACAAAGAAAGGTTCGCTTTGCCTTCAACTTTCTTTTTGTTTCCCTCTCTACTTATAATATTTAATACTGCAGATAATCGACCACCATATTCAGCATTGTAGGCACCTTTAATTAACTCTGCTTCTTTTACACCATCGACAATAAAATTAGAGAAAATCCCTCCCAAATGTGAGGGGTTATACACTGTCACACCATCGAGGAGTATAAGGTTTTGATCTGTATTACCACCTCTAATGACTAGACCAGTGCTAAATTCCGATGTGGTCAGTACCCCCGGAAGGGCTTGGATTGTTCTAAATAAATCGGGTTCAGCAAGAGC
>Ga0115568_10003806_pt1 | contig 10194 bp, 10 predicted proteins | sample COGITO_mtgs_1204_FD_87296 | JGI IMG/M metagenome (GOLD analysis project Ga0115568, IMG submission 87296) | Pelagic marine microbial communities from North Sea - COGITO_mtgs_120426 | ecosystem: Environmental > Aquatic > Marine > Epipelagic | place: Germany:Helgoland, sampling site Kabeltonne...
ACTTTACTCCTATGGCAGCTATTGCACTATTTGCTGGATTTATATTTATAAAAAGATATATGTCGATTATTGCTGTTGTTGCAACAATGCTTCTATGCGACTATTTTGCCTTTGGCTCACTTTCAGCTAGTTGGTTTGGTTCAAAATCAATGTTTGTTGTTTATCTTGCGTTGTTATTTCCAATAGTTTTTAAGAATTTCTTACAAAAGAAACTTGGTTTACTGAGACTTACTGGCGCAGCACTTGCAAGTTCAACAGTTTTTTTCCTTTCAACTAATTTTGCAGTTTGGGCATTTTCACCAATGTATGAAAAAACATTTGAAGGATTTATTCTTTGTTACACGATGGCTATTCCATTTTTCCATAATACAATCGCAGGTGATTTGGTTTGGACAGGCTTAATATTTGGAACCTATTTAGCTTTACGTAATTATTCCAACTTGCAAATTTTTAAGCAGAAAAATACTCTTATCTTTAATTAAAGCTAGTAGCTTTTTTTGGTTTATGATTCAGTCATAAAAATAACCTTTCTTTAATGAAATAAGGCTCTAGATGACAACACACTTAAAAGGACTTTTAATGACTGTTTTTGCGGTTATTATTTTGAGTCCTGACTCAGTTCTTATTAGACTTGTTGAAGACGCTTCTCCTGAGGTTGATAGTTGGACTGTTTTATTCTGGAGAGGTCTGTTGTATGCAGTTGGTGTCTCCTTGCTTGTTTTTATCAAATATCGGTCAAAAACTATCAAGGAATTTCAAAATATTGGCAAGGGTGGTCTATTAATTGGTTTCTTTTCTGGAATTAGTACTGGAACCTTTGTTTTTGCTATTGTCTACACTTCAATTGCTAATGCGCTAGTTATTATTAGCACTGGACCAATAATGATCGCTATTGTGTCATGGTTTTTATTAAAAGAAAAATCTAGTCTAATTACCTGGGCCTCTATGATTATTGTTTTTATTGGGATTTATATTGTAATGAGTGGTAATTTTGGGGGAGATAAGTTAGTTGGTGACTTATTTGCATTAGCAACAGCTGTTATGATGGGCTTTACATTTACCTTGACTCGAAAATATAAAACAATAAATATGGTTCCAGTGAATGCAATTGGTGGCGTTATTGCAGCTTTCATTGCTTTTATAATGGCTAATAAAATTGCGGTTCCAATTGAAGTTTTTAAATATGTACTTGCAATGGGGACTATCCTTTCAATATCATTTAGTTTGATTACAATTGCTCCAAGATATATGCCAGCAGCAGAAGTTGGGATGATTATGCCCCTAGAGACTGTTCTTGGAACGCTAATTGCTTGGTATGTAATTAATGAAGAGCCAACAGCAAATGCACTTATTGGTGGCTCTATAGTCATTGTTACCTTGTTTTTGCATTCATGGTACAGTAGCAATCTAGCCCGTAAGATTGAAAAAATCTAGGAGAAATTAAGTGTCAAACCATCTTAAAGGTATGTTGATGGCATTTTTTGGTGTTTTTATATTAAGTCCTGATGCTGTTTTAATAAGACTAGCAGATGCAGATAGTTGGTCAATTCTTTTATGGAGGGGTATTTTTTACGCTCTTGGAATCCTAATTATTTTATTAATAACTCATCGATCTAAAGCTCTAAATGAAGTAAAAAAAATTGGTAAAGATGGTGTATTAATTGGAATCCTAACTGGGCTTGGAAGTGTAACTTTTGTATTTGCAGTTCAACTCACTTCAATTGCAAGTGCTCTTGTCATAATTAGTATCATGCCAATGATGACCGCTATCATTTCCTGGCTTATACTTAAAGAGAAGTCAGGAATTTTCACCTGGTTCTCTATGGTGCTTGTGTTCATTGGAATCTATATTGTAATGGATGGTGAGCCCAAAGGCTCAAGCTTAATAGGAAACCTATTTGCATTAGCCTCAGTAACATTTGGAGCCACTGGCTTTACTCTTATTAGAAAAAATAAAAGTATTAATATGATTCCTGCAATGGGTGTTAACGCAATTGTATCTGCTCTCATTGCAGCTATTTTTGTAGAAACAGTTATATTGCCACTTGACTCTATGCTCTATATTTTTGCTATGGGTTTAATGGTTTCTTTATCTTTCAGCCTACTGACATCTTCAGGAAGGTATATACCTGCAACTGAAGTTGGGATGTTTATGCCATTAGGAGCTGTATTTGGAACTTTAGCAGGTTGGCTAATAATTAATGAGCAACCTTCTAGTGGAGCCTTAATTGGTGGTTTTATTGTACTGCTAACTATGTTTGTCCATTCTTGGCATAGCAATAAAATTGCAAAAGAATAGCAACAAATTAAATTAAAGGTAATTTATTTATGACTAAAATAGTTGCCTATTCGATATTCAATATTTTGACTCAAGTTAATGATTAAAAATAAAGCAATTAGAGCTGATTTAATAATGCTTATAACGGCTGCTATTTGGGGTTTTGCATTTGTTGCTCAGCGGGAAGGGATGGAGACTATGGGGCCTTTCCTTTTTAATGGCTCTAGATTTTTTATTGGCGTTGCTGTTTTGTCTCCATTAGTCTGGTATTTATCAAAAAAGAAAAAAACATCAAATAAAGAAGAAGTATCAACTAAAAAGTTACTATTAGCTGGAACGGTAGCGGGATTATTTTTGTTTGCAGCATGTAGCTTTCAACAGGTAGGTTTGCAATATACAACAGCTGGTAAGTCTGGCTTTATTACTGGTTTATATATATTTTTTGTTCCTTTAATCGGTTTATTTTTTGGACAGAAAACAGGTTCTGGTACATGGATTGGAGCTTCAGTTGCTCTCATAGGTCTTTATCTTCTGAGCATCAAGGATGACTTTAGTTTTGCTGAGGGTGATTTGTTTCAACTAATCTGTGCTGTATTTTTTGCTGCACATGTTCTAGTAATTGGCTATCTTGCAAAACGAATGGACCCTTTAAAACTCTCTCTAATTCAGTATGTAGTATCTGCTGTCTTAAGTTTTATTATTGCAATGGCAATTGAGGATATTCGTTGGGATATGATCGTTGATACAGCAATTCCTTTACTTTATGCTGGTGGAATGTCAATAGGTGTTGGCTATACTCTTCAGGTGGTAGCGCAACAGCATGCTAAATCTTCCCATGCGGCAATTATTTTAGGACTTGAAGGTGCTTTTGCGGTATTAGGTGGCTGGTTGCTCCTAGACGAGCATCTATCAACTAGAGGGCTTATTGGTTGTGTATTAATGTTGACTGGGATGCTTTTATCTCAATTAATACCTAAATTTAACTTAAAAAAGTTGAGCTAGTGATCCAATTATTATTTTTGGCGTGGTATCATAATTTCACACCTGTTGCTAAGAAATAAAATCGTGAAAAACATCATTGAACTTCAAAATATATCTGTATTTCAACAAAGAAATAAAGTCTTTGATGAGTTATCTTTAATAATCAATGAAAGTCAAAATACAGTGATTTTAGGTCCTAATGGCTCAGGGAAAACTACCTTATTAAAGCTTCTAAATCGTGAGCTTTACATTGTCCAAGATAATAAAAGTTATATAAAAATTTTTGATAAAGAGCGTTGGAATATTCAGGAGCTTAGAACTCAGTTGGGAGTTATTTCACAACATCTCCAATATAACTATTCTAATAGTGCTATTGGCCTTTATGTTGTTTTATCTGGCTATTATGCAAGTGATGGTATCTGGCAGCATCAAGTTTTTGATTCTGAAAAATTAGACCGTGCCCATGAGGTTATGGATTTATTAGGATTACTAGAATTAAAGGATCGCCCATTTTTTTCAATGTCAACAGGAGAGCAGCGAAAGTTTCTTTTAGCAAGAGCTCTAGTCCATGACCCTGAAGTACTTGTTTTTGATGAGCCAACAAGTGGACTTGATTTGCGTGCCTGTTTTCAATACCTTGAAATTATTCAAGAGCTTATGAAAAATGGAAAAAAAGTTGTTCTTGTGACTCATCATATTCATGAAATTCCTCCTGAAATCACTAGAGTGATCATGATAAAGAAAGGTCAGTTAGTGGATGATGGTAAGAAAGAGGAGATTCTTACAAATAGCAAATTAACCAGTTTATTTGATTGGCCTATAAAGGTTATAAAAGAAAATGGTTATTATCAGGCAATACCTGGCTAATTATTTGTTTTTTGTTCTAAAGAGTGCAGATCTTGCATGGGCCTCTAAACTTTCCCCATCAGCTATGGTAGCCGCAATTTGACCTAAAGTATTTGCCCCTTCTGGTGAAGCCATTATGATACTAGATTTTTTTTGAAAGTCATATACTCCCAGAGGAGATGAAAATCTTGAAGTGCCTGCAGTTGGCAGCACATGATTTGGTCCTGCACAATAATCTCCTAAAGCTTCGGAAGAGAATTTACCCATAAATATTGCACCAGCATGTTTAATATCATCTAACAATGATTCTGGTTCTTCTACAGAAAGCTCTAAATGTTCAGGAGCTATTCTATTAGATATTTCTATTGCTTCATTAATATCTTTGGTTAAGATAAGAGCACCTCTATTTTTAAGCGCCTTTGAAATAATATTAACTCTTTTCATAGTGGGAAGAAGTTTTTTAATGCTATTTTCAACCTGGCTTATGAAATCTTTATCTGGACAAAGAAGAATAGATTGAGCATCTTCATCATGCTCTGCTTGGGAGAATAAGTCCATTGCAATCCAATCAGGGTCTGTAGACCCATCACAAATTACTAAAATTTCAGAGGGACCTGCAATCATATCAATACCAACTGAGCCAAATACTTGACGTTTAGCAGTTGCAACGTATATATTGCCAGGACCGACTATTTTATCTACTTTTGGAATACTCCCAGTTCCATAAGCAAGAGCTGCAATTGCTTGAGCACCTCCTATGGTAAATACTGAATCAACTTCAGCAATATAAGCTGCTGCTAGAACTAAGTCATTACAAATACCATTAGGCGTAGGAACAACCATAATAAGTTCTTCAACACCAGCCACTCTAGCTGGAATTGAATTCATTAGGACTGAAGAAGGATAGGCAGCTTTTCCACCAGGAACATATAAACCAACACGATCTAAAGGAGTAATTTTTTGACCTAATACAGTTCCATCATTTTCAGTATAAGTCCAAGTTTTGCTAATCTGTTTTTGATGATAACTTTTGATTCTATCCGCAGCAGTTTTGAGAGCATTTTTTTGGTCATTAGATAGATTATCAAATGATTTTTTAAGTCTTTCTTTAGATATAGTTAACTCAGCCATTGATGAAACATCAAGAGAATCTAATTTAGCTGTGAGACTAATAAGTGCCTGGTCACCTCTTGTTTGAACATCAGAAATAATTTTTTTAACTACTTCATATATTTCGTCATTAGAGTCATTATCAAATGATAGTAAGGATGATAATTCAGAATCAAAATTTTTACTTTTTGAAGAAAGTTTACGAATCATAAGCTTTTTTCTATCTTTTTTAGCCAAACATTGATTTCTTTATGTTTTGTGTTGAATGAGGCAGAATTAATAATTAATCTTGAGCTAATATTTCTTACTAATTCTCTAGCAACTAAATTATTTGCTTTAAGAGTGTCACCTGTATCTACAAGGTCAACAATACAATCAGATAGTCCCACTATTGGAGCAAGTTCCATAGCACCAGAAAGTTTTATAATCTCAACTTGTTTTCCTTTTGCATGAAAAAATTCTTTTGTAGAATTTACATATTTCGTTGCCACCTTTAAAGAATTTAAATTAAGATCTTGTTTTTCATTAGAGGCAACCATAAGGCGACATTTAGAAATACCTAAATCTAATAATTCAAATACTCCTGATGATCCATGCTCCAACAAAACATCTTTACCCGCTATTCCAATATCTGCAGCTCCGTGCTGAACAAAAACTGGAACATCACTAGCTCTAAGAATAATAACTTTAATATTTTCAATATTAGTATTAAGTATGAGCTTTCTACTTTGCAGTTCATTAGGCGCAACAAAGAGACCAGCCTTTTTAAGTAGAGGTAGGCTTTGTTCTAATATTCGACCTTTTGAAAGTGCAATTGTAAGCATTTATTTTTTTTATAATAAGTTTAGTGCTGAACACGTTCAATGTCAGCACCAAGCATTTTAAATTTTTCTTCAATCATTTCATAACCACGATCCAGATGATAGACGCGCTCTATTGAAGTTAATCCGTTAGCAGCAAGTCCAGCTAATACAAGACTAGCTGAAGCCCTCAAGTCAGTTGCCATAAGATTTGCTCCAGTCAGTAATTTTACCCCTTTACAAACTACAGTATTACCTTCAAGATTAAGATTTGCACCCATTCGACTGAGTTCTGGGACATGCATGAAACGATTTTCAAAGATAGTTTCTGTAATAGTGCTACTTCCATCCGCAATAGAGTTTAATGCCATAAATTGAGCTTGCATATCAGTTGGAAAATTTGGGTACGCACTGGTACGAATATTAACTGGTTTTGGACGTTTGCCTTTCATATCAAGTTTAATAGAATTTTGATCAGTTTGAATATCAGCTCCTGTTTCAATTAGCTTTCCAATTACAGCCCTCATAGAGTCAGGCTCTATATTATTAACAGTTATTTTTCCACCTGTAATTGCTGCAGCTACAAGATAAGTGCCAGCTTCTATTCTGTCTGGACAAATATTATAATTAACACCTTCAAGGCTATCTACTCCTTCAATAATTAATGTAGAAGTATTTTGACCTGAAATTTTAGCACCCATTTTCTTTAAACAAGAAATTAAGTCAGTAACTTCAGGTTCTTGAGCAGCATTATTAATTGTAGTTATTCCCTTAGCAAGGGTCGCTGCCATCAAAATATTTTCTGTTGCAGTAACAGAAATCATATCAAAATTAATTTGTGTTCCAATAAGCTCTTTAGCTTCTGCAAAAATATATCCATTTTTTACTTCGATCTTAGCACCCATTTTCTCAAGCGCATCTAGATGAAGATTTACAGGCCGAGTACCAATTGCACACCCTCCAGGTAGAGAAATTTTAGCTTTTTTGTATTTTGAAAGCATCGGGCCAAGGGTAAGTATTGAAGCCCTCATAGTTTTGACTAATGAATATTCTGCTACAAGATTTGTCAAATTAGAGGAGTCAATATAAATTGAACCGTCCTCCTCAAGTACAAAGTTCGCACCCATATCCATTAATAGACGGAGCGTAGTTGATACATCACTTAATTGGGGAGTGTTAGATAGTTTGAGCGGCTCATTAGCAAGAATTGATGCAAAAAAAATGGGTAAAGTAGCATTTTTAGAGCCAGAGGTTTTAATGCTGCCATTTAACGGCAGCCCTCCATTGATAACTAATTTATACATTTATATTAGGATCTACTGAGCATTTTTTCGATAAGACCATCAATTCCTTGACGTTTTATTTTAGAGTCATATCCAACCTTTTCGATATCAACGATACTTATTGTTTGATATACTAAATCATATATTTTCCATCGATTTTTACGAATTAATCGAAGTGTAACTGTAGCACTTGAACTTTCATTTTTTAAGGAAACCAAGACTTTAACATTTGCAATATTATCAGTTTGAGAATATTGATTATCAACAGACACATTAATATCTTTCCAATCTTTCATATCAGCTAGGATACTTACATAATCTTTAATTAAAGAATTCTTAACGTCTCTTTCAAATATTTTTCTTTGTCTATTATCAAGGTCTTTCCAATAATCACCTAAAGCAAGTTCGGTACTATGCTCTAAATCCATATATGGAATAATTTTCTTTTTGGTTAAATTTAAAGTGTTTTGTAATGTTCCATTACTTTCAGAATGAAGTGCAATGAATGAGCAAATTACATCATTGACAATTGCCTCAACTTGTTCAGTAGGATTATCAGCAGCCATTTTTGGAGAAATTGATGGACAATCAGTTGCTGAAGCAATTCCGATAAAGCAAAAACTGAATAAGAAAGCCTTTAAAATATTAAGTATAAATTTCATGAAAGCTATTGTACTATATCTGCGAAAAAAATTACTGAAATGAAAAGTCAAAATATTAAATTAAGACTGAAAAATCTTTCTAAAGAATCTGGGGTTTATAAGATGCTTGATAAGAAAGGTTCTGTAATCTATGTTGGCAAAGCAAAAAATCTTAAAAATCGAGTTTCAAGTTATTTTAAAAAATCATCAGGAGATGAAAAATTAAAACAACTTCAAGCAAGAATATCTAATTTTGAGGTATTTATTACTAAAACTGAAATCCAAGCTCTTATATTAGAGAATGATTTAATAAAGCAATATAACCCTAAATACAATATTCTTTTAAAAGATGCTAAAAGTTATCCATATTTATACATTAGTGACGACAAGCATCCAAGATTGGGTTTCTTTAGAGGTAAAAAGAATAAAAATTATAAATATTTTGGACCATACCCATCTAAATATGTAGCAAGAGATGCTCTAGTACTATTGAAAAAAATTTTTAAAGTTAGGCAGTGTAGTAATAGTTTTTACAGGGCTCGCTCAAGACCATGTTTAGAATATCAAATAGGCCTTTGTAGTGCACCATGTGTTGGAAAGATTTCAGATGAAAAATATGTTCAAGATGTTAATATGGTCTCTCTATTCTTAAATGGTAAGGCAGGAAAGGTTCTTAATCAAGTGTCCCAGAAAATGGAGAGCGCTTCTATTGAGTTGGATTATGAAGCCGCTGCTGATTATAGAGATCAATTAATTATTCTTAGAAAAATTCAAGAACGTCATGGCTCTCAATTTGAATCGGATATGGATGTAATAAGTGTATCAACAAGTTCAGGTATCCATTGCGTTGTTATTGTATTTGTTCGCTCAGGAAAACAAGTAGGTAATGAAAAATTTTTCCCAAAGAATGCTAAAGATGAATCTAGTGAAGGAGTCTTAAAAGCTTTTTTACCACTTTACTATTTGGGAAAAAATATACCTAGAATGATTTTAGTTAGTCATAAATTACAAGATAAAGCTATTTTGGAATTAGCTTTGAAAACTAAAATAATTCAATCTCCTAAATCTGATAAAAAGCATTTTCTTGAAATTGCAAAGCTTAACGCTGATGACCATTTAAAGCAACATCTAGAGTCAACTTTTACAAAAAATAAACAACTTATTAGTATTCAAAAAGTTTTAGCATTATCTAGTAAGACAAATTATATGGAATGTTTTGATATAAGTCATACTATGGGTGAAGCTACAACAGCATCATGTGTGGTTTTTGAAAATGGATTACCAAAGACTAGTAAATATAGGCAGTTTAATATTAATGATATTACACCTGGGGATGATTATGCTGCAATGAATCAAGTTATTTTTCGTCGATACTCAAAACTTCAAAAGCAAAAAAAACAAATGCCAGATATAATTTTTATTGATGGAGGTTTAGGTCAATTGAATCAGGCGATTATGGTAATGGATTCTATTGGAATAGATTCACCTATTCTTGTTGGAATTGCAAAAGGGGAGGGAAGAAAGGCTGGACTTGAAACTCTTATAATAGTTGAAAATGAAAAAGTTAAGAAAATTAACCTACCACCATTTGATCCAGCTCTTCTTCTCATAAATCATATTAGAGATGAATCACATAGATTTGCAATTAAGAATCATCGAAAAAAACGAGCAAAAAGTCGAACCCAGTCCTCTCTTGAGTCAATTAAAGGTGTTGGTTCCCTCAAAAGAAGCGCTCTGTTAAATCATTTTGGAGGTCTTCAAGAAATTGAGAATGCTAGTGTTGATGAACTTCAAAAAGTTGTTGGCATTAATAATAAATTAGCGTCTAAAATACGAGAGTCATTAAAAAAATAAAATTAATATGTTTATACTTAGATTGTTCATTGTTGCAGGTGTAGTTAGCTACGTAATTTGGCTTTTTTATACCCGAATTTTAAAAAAAGATATTGCTCTTACCATGGTCATTTCATGGGTTCTAGTAGCAACATTTTTGATTTATCTTGTGCTTGGTAGTATATCTTTTTTAGTTGAAGGCTCTATCCCTTAGAAGAAATTACTAGGGTATTTAAATGATTTGTATTAGTAATAATTCGGTTTGTGGCATTAACTATTATCGATAAATTAGAGACCTCCCAAACTGGTATGTCTCGCATATGATCCCCCATATAGTCAAAGTTTTTTTCACCATAACGTTTCACTAAGGTTTCTGCCTTATTATGACTTGACAAATTAAAGTCTTTATTACTAGCCATAAC